>Ga0172367_10001850_pt1 | contig 29969 bp, 21 predicted proteins | sample Lak10m_FD_114542 | JGI IMG/M metagenome (GOLD analysis project Ga0172367, IMG submission 114542) | Freshwater microbial communities from Kabuno Bay, South-Kivu, Congo - kab_022012_10m | ecosystem: Environmental > Aquatic > Freshwater > Lake | place: Democratic Republic of the Congo: South-Kivu...
ACCGAACTGTCTCACGACGTTCTAAACCCAGCTCGCGTACCACTTTAAATGGCGAACAGCCATACCCTTGGGACCGGCTACAGCCCCAGGATGTGATGAGCCGACATCGAGGTGCCAAACACCATCGTCGATATGAACTCTTGGATGGTATCAGCCTGTTATCCCCGGAGTACCTTTTATCCGATGAGCGATGGCCCTTCCATACAGAACCACCGGATCACTAAGACCTACTTTCGTACCTGCTCGACTTGTCAGTCTTACAGTTAAGCACCCTTATGCCTTTGCACTCAATGCGCGATTTCCGACCGCGCTGAGGGTACCTTCGCGCTCCTCTGTTACTCTTTAGGAGGAGACCGCCCCAGTCAAACTACCCACCATACACTGTCACTGACCCGGATTACGGGACTAGTTTAGAACCTCAAAAATATCAGGGTGGTATTTCAAGGATGACTCCACCCCACCTAGCAGCAGGGCTTCACAGTCTACCACCTATCCTACACAAACACCTTCAAAGTCCAATGTAAAGTTGTAGTAAAGGTTCACGGGGTCTTTCCGTCTTGCCGCGGGTACGCCGCATCTTAACAGCGAATTCAACTTCACTGAGTCTCGGATGGAGACAGCGTGGCTATCGTTACGCCATTCGTGCAGGTCGGAACTTACCCGACAAGGAATTTCGCTACCTTAGGACCGTTATAGTTACGGCCGCCGTTTACCGGGGCTTCAATCAAGAGCTTCGCCTTGCAGCTAACCCCATCAATTAACCTTCCGGCACCGGGCAGGCGTCACACCCTATACTTCCTCTTACGAGTTTGCAGAGTGCTGTGTTTTTAGTAAACAGTCGCAACCACCTGGTATCTTCAACCTCCCACAGCTTTAAAAGTAAATTTTAAACCACAAGAGGCGCACCTTCTCCCGAAGTTACGGTGCTATTTTGCCTAGTTCCTTCACCCGAGTTCTCTCAAGCGCCTTGGTATTCTCTACCCGTCCACCTGTGTCGGTTTCTAGTACGGTCTCATGATATCTATAGCTTAGAGACTTTTCTTGGAAGCATGGCATCAATCACTTCAAATTTTTTCCCGCAGAAAAAAATCACGTCATCACGTCTCAGAATTAACGAATTTCCGGATTTTCCTGGAAATTCTTCCTACACGCTTAAACCACCACTACCAATCGGTGGCTGACCTAGCCTTCTCCGTCATCCCATCGCAATACCACAAGGTACAGGAATATTAACCTGTTTCCCATCGATTACGCATTTCTGCCTCACCTTAGGGGCCGACTAACCCTGCGCCGATTAACGTTGCGCTAGGAAACCTTGGACTATCGGCGTATGGGCTTTTCACCCATATTATCGTTACTCATGTCAGCATTCGCACTTCTGATACCTCCAGCAAGTCTTACAACTCACCTTCACAGGCTTACAGAACGCTCCTCTACCATGCACATTTGCATGTGCATCCGCAGCTTCGGTATACAGTTTCAGCCCCGTTACATCTTCCGCGCAGGCCGACTCGACCAGTGAGCTATTACGCTTTCTTTAAAGGATGGCTGCTTCTAAGCCAACCTCCTGGCTGTTTATGCCTTCCAACATCGTTTCACACTTAACTGTAATTTTAGGACCTTAGCTGGCGGTCAGGGTTGTTTCCCTCTTCACGACGGACGTTATCACCCGCCGTGTGTCTCCCGTGCATCAACTTTCTGGTATTCGGAGTTTGCATCGGCTTGGTAGGTCCAAAGACCCCCTTACCGAAACAGTGCTCTACCCCCAGAAGTTTAACACGAGGCGCTACCTAAATAGCTTTCGAGGAGAACCAGCTATCTCTGAGCTTGTTTAGCCTTTCACTCCGATCCACAGCTCATCTCCTACTTTTGCAACAGTAGTGAGTTCGGGCCTCCAGTACGTGTTACCGTACCTTCACCCTGGCCATGGATAGATCGCTCAGTTTCGGGTCTATTTCCAGCGACTTAACGCCCATTTCAGACTCGGTTTCCCTTCGCCTCCCCTAATTGGTTAAGCTCGCCACTGAAAATAACTCGCTGACCCATTATACAAAAGGTACGCAGTCACCCCATCGAAGATGGGGCTCCCACTGCTTGTACGCATACGAATTCAGGATCTATTTCACTCCCCTCGCCGGGGTTCTTTTCGCCTTTCCCTCACGGTACTAGTTCACTATCGGTCAATAGGTAGTATTTAGCCTTGGAGGATGGTCCCCCCACTTTCAATCAGGATTACTCGTGTCCCGACCTACTCTTTCGCACACCTAGTTCCACACAAAACCTTTCATATACTGGACTATCACCCTCTATGGTCAGTTCTTCCAAACTGTTCTATTAGATCTTATGCTAAAATGTGCAGGGCTAATCCGCGTTCGCTCGCCACTACTAACGGAATCTCGGTTGATTTCTATTCCTCTGGGTACTTAGATGGTTCAGTTCCCCAGGTTCGCTTCGTTAACCTATGTATTCAGTCAACGATACCTAGCATAAACTAGGCAGGTTTACCCATTCGGAAACCTCCGGATCAAAGCTTGTTGCCAGCTCCCCGAAGCTTATCGCAGGCTACCACGTCCTTCATCGCCTCCTATTGCCAAGGCATTCCTCGTATGCGCTTAATTACTTGATCATATAACCCTGAATGACTTCGGATTATATTGAGAACACAAAAAAAAATTAAATACTGTAATAAGATGCATATATACCCTAACATCTATCTTTACCAAATTGTTAAAGAGCACAAGAACTAATCTTAAACTAGAGACAAGACAAGTCCTAAATTCTAAGCAAACAAAACTAGAAACTGGAAGTAAGAAGACCAACCCCACTTTTCTAACTTCTAATTTCTAGTCTAGATCAAGCGTGGTGGAGCCAAGCGGGATCGAACCGCTGACCTCCTGCATGCAAAGCAGGCGCTCTCCCAGCTGAGCTATGGCCCCGTCGCGGAAAGCAATTGACAAGAACAACGCTCACCCACCACCTGATATGGTGGGTCTGGGTGGATTTGAACCACCGACCTCACCCTTATCAGGGGTGCACTCTAACCAACTGAGCTACAGACCCAAGCCGAAATCATACAACAACACACAGCCATAAGCATACCAACATTCCCATTGGAATTTGGAATACAGACAAAGCACAAAAAAACAATCTATGTGAGCACCTGCAGATAATTAATGCTCTAAGTTTTAAGGAGGTGATCCAGCCACAGGTTCCCCTACGGCTACCTTGTTACGACTTAACCCCAGTCATGAAACATACCGTGGCAGGCGCCCCCCTTGCGGTTAGGCTACCTGCTTCTGGTACAATCCACTCCCATGGTTTGACGGGCGGTGTGTACAAGACCCGAGAACGTATTCACCGCGACATTCTGATTCGCGATTACTAGCGATTCCAGCTTCATGAAGTCGAGTTGCAGACTTCAATCCGGACTACGAAAAGTTTTTTGAGATTAGCTCCACCTTGCGGTTTGGCAACCCTTTGTACTTCCCATTGTAACACGTGTGTAGCCCTACCCGTAAGGGCCATGATGACTTGACGTCGTCCCCACCTTCCTCCAGTTTATAACTGGCAGTCCTCTTAGAGTTCTTTTCACCTAAAGTAAAGTTAGCAACTAAGAGCAAGGGTTGCGCTCGTTACGGGACTTAACCCAACATCTCACGACACGAGCTGACGACAGCCATGCAGCACCTGTCACTCGGTTCCCGAAGGCACTCTCCTATCTCTAGAAGATTCCGAGGATTTCAAGGGTAGGTAAGGTTCTTCGCGTTGCATCGAATTGAACCACATGTTCCACCGCTTGTGCGGGTCCCCGTCAATTCCTTTAAGTTTTAATCTTGCGATCGTACTCCCCAGGCGGAGAACTTAACGCGTTAGCTTCGATACTACCTGACCACTAAAATACTCAATTTCCAAAATAAAAATCAAAAATCCACCCACTAAAAGGCCTCAATACTCAAACACCTAAAATTTAAGTACTTTAATGGTCAGGTAACATCCAGTTCTCATAGTTTACAGCGTGGACTACCAGGGTCTCTAATCCTGTTTGCTACCCACGCTTTCGCGCCTCAGTGTCAGTATTGGTCCAGAAAGCCGCCTTCGCCCTGATGTTCCTCCCGATATCTACGCATTTCACCGCTACACCGGGAATTCCGCTTTCCTCTACCATACTCTAGACAACCAGTATCGAATGCCATTCCCAGGTTAAGCCCGGGGATTTCACATCCGACTTAAATATCCACCTACGCGCCCTTTACGCCCAATAACTCCGATTAACGCTCGCACCCTCTGTATTACCGCGGCTGCTGGCACAGAGTTAGCCGGTGCTTCTTCTTTGGGTAACGTCAACCCTCAAAGGTATTAGCTTTGAGTATTTCTTCCCCAACGAAAGTGCTTTACAACCCGCAGGCCTTCATCACACACGCGGCATTGCTGGATCAGGCTTTCGCCCATTGTCCAATATTCCCCACTGCTGCCTCCCGTAGGAGTCTGGGCCGTATCTCAGTCCCAGTGTGGCTGGTCGTTCTCTCAAACCAGCTACGGATCGTCGCCTTGGTAGGCTATTACCCCACCAACTAGCTAATCCGGCGTAGGCTCATCCTAAAGCGATACCTCTTCATCGCTGAAAAGACACCTTTACTCCGTAGAGACAATGCGGTATTAGCCCGAGTTTCCTCGGGTTATCCCCCACTCTAGGGTAGATTCCTACGTATTACTCACCCGTCCGCCACTTTACTCAGGGTTACCCCCTTTCACGTTCGACTTGCATGTGTTAAGCATGCCGCCAGCGTTCAATCTGAGCCAGGATCAAACTCTTCACTTAGAAATAAGTTTGTAGTATTAAAACTACGAATTGACATACACCCTATGCTCCTCAAATTTTAATTTTCATCAAAACCGAATCACTTATAGGGTATATTTGAGCAATTAATTAATTGCTGCAAGTACCCACACAGATTGCTTCTGTATATGCTTATAATATGGCTATGTTTTTAAAGAACATCTTTGCATTTTGCAAAAAAATGAGAGCTGCGATTCTATCAACACAAAACGAAATGTCAACAACAAAAAAATAGGTAATAAAAACAAAATTTATCAAGCGATCTATTTCAATTACACCCCTTGATAATCACCATAACATTCACAAGAGCTACTATTATAAAACCCCAATAAAATCAAGGACGGTGATCACATCATCTATTCTTTTCAATGACAATTTGTTTTTGAGAATTTTTTAAAAAATTGTATAAAGATCGTTTTACAACCATATTTTTAAGTCACACCTACTAAGAAATCGGACAGACTCAATTAGACGTCTAAATCATGACCACAAATAAACGACTAAGCATTAAAAATCTCCTAAAAAAATACAATGCGGATCATGCTTCCCTAACCATAGAATTAGTTCTAAGCCACATTCTTCGCGTTTCACGCGATAATTTGCATATCAACCCAGAAATCATACTTACTCCAAAACAATTAAATGCCGTTGACGCTTTGTTACAACGCCACTACCAAGGCGAACCACTAGCATATATTTTGGGTACATGTGAGTTCTGGTCGCTTACCTTAGAAATCGATAATTCAACTCTTATTCCACGCCCAGAAACGGAACTACTAGTAGAGCTTTCATTAAGATATCTAGATGCAGATGTCTCATTAAAAATCGCCGAACTCGGCACTGGATCAGGAGCTATTGCGCTTGCCTTGGCACATGAGCGACGAAATTGGCTTATTTACGCCACAGATATCAGCAACAATGCCTTACAAATAGCAAAAAATAATGCAAAAAAGCTGGATTTATCCAACATTATCTTTGCTCTCAGCGATTGGTGTAACGCCCTACCATCAAAAACTGAATTACCATCGACTCAGGTTAATAAATTTGATGCTATCATCAGTAATCCCCCATACGTTGCACTCAGCGATCCAAACCTCCAAGCAAACGTAAAACAATTTGAACCATCACTTGCGCTCTTTGCTGGCGACGATGGTCTTGATGCAATAAGAATTATCATTGCCCAAGCTTCAACAAAATTAATTAAAGGCGGTTGGCTAATGCTAGAACACGGATTCAATCAGGGAAATCAGGTGAGAAAACTAATGATAAAAAACAAATTTTCAGATATCGCCACCCATAAAGATCTAGCTGGCCATGAAAGAGTTACAATCGGTAGAAACATGAAAAATCAAGATGAACCAAGCAAACAAATCAAACAAGATTTGCTTGAAAAAAAGACGATAAGAAAAAACCTACAACTTCCAAACAGTATTAAAAATTATTGCCTCGAGATTTATCAAAGTATTACATCAACCAATGATTACTTAAAAACTCGACCAATAAAATATAAAGAATTGAACATCTGTCTTGCTGAACAACAAACACAAGGCAAAGGTCAATTTAATCGCCCTTGGTTTTCACCTTTTGCAACCAACATATATTTGTCACTAGCCCTGCTTAGTCAACGCGATTGCGCCACACTTTCACCATTAAGTTTGGCTATCGGTTTGGCCACAATAAAAATGCTGGAAACGCTTGGAATAGAATCAAAAAAACTAAAATGCAAGTGGCCTAACGATATTTTTTGGTGCGACCAAAAAAATCAAAAATCAAAGCAAGATCCCCAAAAATTGGCAGGCATCCTAATAGAGGTTAATAAAGTTAACCAAGATACTACTCATAAAACGTATAAACTAGTTATTGGAGTAGGCCTGAACGTTAATATGCTCAACACTGAACAACAATTACCGCAACCACAATCGTTGCCGCAATTACAGCAGTTACCGCAATCACAAAACATCATGCAACCATGGACATCGTTATATCAAATATTAGGTACACCGCAAGATCGTAGTCAAATCGCTGCCAAGCTTATCAATACCATTGGCAACATCTTAGACGAGTTAGAACAAAGTGGTAAAAATAAAATTTTGGACGAGTGGTCTCGTTACGACATGCTACTAAATCAAACAATTATTTTGCATAACAACTACAAAATTATCACGGGGGTCGTCAAAGGAATTAATGAACTTGGTCATCTAAAATTAGCAATAACAAATGAAAAAAATCAATCAGACCAAATTAGCTGCTATACTGCCGGTGAAATACAAATACAAAAAACGTAGCAACTCAATCACTAACAAAAGCACCTACCGTTGAACCCCCTAAATACCAATTTCTAATAAATACTAAAAAACGTAAAAACTAAAAAGGTAGAAAATAAAAATCATGATTTCCAACATTCGCAATATTGCAATTATCGCTCATGTCGATCACGGCAAAACGACTTTAGTCGATCAATTACTACGCCAATCTGGCACGCTAAAACAAAAAATGGGATTAGCGGCACAAGGAAAAGAAGAAACTCTAATAATGGATTCGAATGAATTAGAAAAAGAACGAGGCATTACGATTTTAGCCAAAAACACCGCAATAGAATGGCATGGCTATAAAATTAATATAGTCGATACACCAGGACATGCCGACTTTGGTGGTGAAGTTGAGCGTATTCTTTCAATGGTTGATTCAGTTTTACTCTTGGTGGATGCGGTCGATGGACCAATGCCCCAAACACGCTTCGTCACTCAAAAAGCTTTTGCTCAAGGTCTTCACCCAATTGTTGTTATCAACAAAATCGATCGCCAAGACGCACGCCCTAATTGGGTTATCGACCGCGTCTTCGATCTCTTTGAACAGCTCGACGCAACTAATCAACAGCTCGATTTTCCGATTATTTATTCATCAGCACTCAAAGGCTATGCGATGCTTGATTTACCTAATTTCTCTTCCATGAAATTACAGTCACAAGTACAACCATCCTACGATATGACACCACTCTTTCAAATGATCGTTGATAAAGTACCACCACCAAATGTTGAAACTGATGCTCCACTACAAATGCAAATTAGTTCACTCGATTACTCAAGTTATGTTGGAACAATTGGGATTGGCAGAATTAAACGTGGTAAGGTCAAAAGAAATATGCCAGTTACAATCATTGATCGTAATGGACAGAAACGTTCAGGTAAAATCCTACAAATTCTCGGATTCCTTGGCCTGCAACGCTATGAAGTGGCTGAAGCACAAGCGGGAGACATTGTAGCAATTAGCGGCATTGAAAATATCAAAATCTCCGACACACTATGCGATCCCACCATAGTCGAATCATTACCACCACTGGCAGTCGACGAACCAACAGTACACATGACTTTTGAAGTCAATACCTCACCTTTTGCTGGACGCGAAGGGAAATTTTTGACCAGTCGCCAACTACGCGAACGCCTTTATCGCGAACTATTGCATAATGTGGCATTACGAGTTGAAGACACTGACTCTCCTGAAAGGTTTAAAGTATCAGGACGCGGCGAATTACACTTGGCAATATTAATTGAAACGATGCGCCGAGAAGGCTACGAACTTGCCGTATCGCAACCTCAGGTAATTTTAAAAATCATCGACAACCAATCACATGAACCATTTGAGTTTTTAATTATTGAAGTGAATACCTTAAATCAGGGTGCGGTAATGGAGATTTTGGGATCCAGAAAAGGGGATTTAATTAACATTATTCCCGACCAAAAGGGACGCATCCGCTTAGAGTACATGATACCAACACGCGGATTAATAGGATTCCAAACAGAATTTATGGCGATCACTTCAGGAACTGGTGTTGCACACCATGTTTTCGATCACTATGGTCCAATGAAAATGGGACTGGTGCCAAAACGTACACGTGGCGTGATGCTGGCCAATATGGCAGGAAAGACCACGCCGTATGCTTTGTTCAATTTACAAGAGAGAGGACAATTAATCGTAGGTCCACAAACTGAAATTTATGAAGGAATGATTGTAGGTATCAATTCACGCGCTGATGATCTGGTAGTTAATCCCACGAAAGAAAAACATTTGACTAATGTTCGCGCCGCGGGTTCTGACGAAAATATTATTTTAACACCACCAATTAAAATGAGTTTAGAGCGTGCACTGGAATTCATTGAAGAGGATGAATTAGTTGAGATCACACCAACTCAAACGCGCCTACGCAAAAAATTATTGAGCGCAAATGATCGCAAGAGAGTGAGTCGTCAATAGATTTATGCCAACACCAGGATGTATTAATAACCTTAGTAAATCTCAACCACTTGCTGCGCGCATGCGTCCATCATGCATTGATGATTTCTTCGGACAAAGTCACTTGCTTGCCCCTGGACGTCCATTGCATCGTTTAATAGAAAGTAAAACACTGCACTCAATGATTCTGTGGGGACCACCTGGCAGTGGTAAAACCACATTAGCAAAATTGTTAGCCAAAAATATCGACGCTGAACTTGAAAATATTTCCGCCGTATTGGCCGGAGTAAAAGATATTCGCACTATTGTTGAACGCGCCAAACAAACACGTACTCTTTCCCATCGCGACACCGTGTTATTTATCGATGAAGTACATCACTTTAACAAAACCCAGCAAGATGCTTTTCTACCGTATGTTGAAGATGGTACTCTGATTATAATCGGCGCCACCACTGAAAATCCTTCCTTTGAACTGAACGGCGCGTTGCTATCACGTACTCGTGTTTATGTTTTAAGACGATTGCAAGATAGTGAAATCGTCCATATTCTCGATAAAGCTTTGCATGATAAACAGCGAGGGCTTGCTGCCACTTCCGGTACTTATACTACTGTTATCGCAGACGAATTAAAATTAAAAATTGCTCAGGCTGCTGATGGCGATGCACGACAAGCACTCAATTTTTTGGAAATTTGCGCTGATTTTGCTGAAACGCATACTGAAGAAAAAATTGCAGAGATAGATAAAGAAAGAATAACAGAAAAAACTAGAATACCCACTCAACATATCACCAGCAAAATTGTACAAGAAGTTTTAACCGATGGAATACGTCGTTTCGATAAACGAGGTGAAATATTTTACGATCAAATTTCCGCGCTACATAAATCAGTACGTGGATCATCACCTGATGCTGCGCTCTATTGGCTGGCACGCATAATTGACGGTGGTTGCAATATTGCATATCTCGCACGACGAATACTCCGCATAGCCAGCGAAGATATTGGCAATGCTGATCCACGTGCTTTAACTATAGCGCTCGACGCGTGGCAAACTTACGATCGGTTAGGATCACCGGAAGGAGAATTAGCACTGGCTCAAGCAATAATTTACTTGGCAGTAGCACCAAAAAGCAATGCAACGTACACCGCTTTCAGCGCGGCAATGAACGACGCAAAAAAATACGGTTCACTAGAAGTCCCATTGCATCTACGCAATGCCCCAACCAAATTAATGAAAGACTTGAATTATGGAAAACATTATCGTTACGCTCACGATGAACAAAATGCTTACGCCACTAATGAAAATTATTTTCCTAACGATATACCTCAAACAAAAAAACAGCGTTACTACTATCCAGCGACACGAGGACTGGAGCAAAAAATCGCAGAGAAACTAGAGTACTTAAGAAAATTAGACGAAGAGAAAAAATAAAATCACCAATCGCGCAATGAAATAAAAATAAAAAATCTCTTCACACTCTCACTAAATTTTTTTTAAAAAAATTTAATTTTTTATTTATCACATATTTGTAGACTACCACGCGATATCAGAATTATAATGCGCCGGTCTTAATTTCGCCGTAGATGCCAAATCTAAACGCGCTAAATTGGGATACCAAACAAGTAATTATTAAAAATCAGGAGAATATAAAATGGCTACTGCTACCAAGAAACCAGCTACGAAGAAAGCTTCTTGCACTAAATGCGGATGCAAAAAAACCGCAAAACCAGCAGCAAAGAAAAAAACTGCGGTAAAATCAAAAGCCAAGAAACCAAAAAAAACCAAATAGTTTCTGATCGTAGTTAACTAGCGGTGAAGATATTTTGGTGAATTAGTAATGCACACACAAAGTATCTTCGCCGTTTTTTTTATCCAAATAATTAATCTCTTAGAAAAAAATCACGAAAGAAACCACCTTGAATTAACCCAAGGCATCATCAGAAACTTTTGTCAATTATCCAAATGAGACTAATTCTAATGATGAAGAATATTAGCCGTTTTTTGCGCGTTCTACGATTTTGCTTTTTAGGTATCGGACTTAGCATCATTGCCACTCCTAGTGTGGCAAACTCGTCTTGTCAGGAAATCATGAATAATGATTTTTGCAATAAAGTTGGTCAAATGTTAATCGTCGGTTTTGGTGGCATGGATCAAAATAGCGATGGAAAAATCACGTGGAACGATCCCAATGGGCTAAATTTTGAACAACACTCGTTAATAGCCCAGCACATCACTAAACACCATATTGGCGGAGTAGTTTTGTTCGCTCAACCATATCGTCACGCCAAAACAAAACAATTCATTCGAGACCGCAACATTCAAAATCAAATTCAAGTAGCAGCTCTTAATGAAGGTTTGCAACAGCATAATACAAAAATAAGACGCCAACAAAAGCTGGAGCAAATACCTTTGTTTATTGGGATCGATCAGGAGGGTGGACGTATTGACCGAATGCCTGCTCAACTTGGATTTGCATCAACCACTCTACCCGCACAAGCCTTTGGGGCAAAAGAAGAATTAAAACTCAAACAAAGTCGCCCAAAAACGGAGGCGCTTGAAGAAACTTTTGTTTATGCTCAAAAACTAGCACAAGAATTAGCTGCAACACACTTTAATGTTAATTTTGCACCAGTGGTGGACGTTAACCTTAATCCCACCAATCCCATAATTGGAGGGCTGGGACGTAGCTTTTCTTCAAATCCAAATATTGTTGTTGACCAAGCAAAGCAATTTATTCGTGCGTTTCATAGCAAACAATTGATTGCAGCTCTCAAACATTTTCCAGGTCATGGTAATTCTGATAGTGATACGCACCTTGCTTTAGTTGACGTTACGAAAAATTATAATAAACAACAAGAGTTGCTTCCTTACTTTGCATTAATAAAAGATGGCTATGCTGACATGATTATGACTGCTCATGTCATTAACGGAAAAATCGATCACACACAGTGCAAATCTGGAACTAAAAATGACCCAAGCACTTTTTGTCCTGGCACAATGTCATACCACACCCTAACTCATTTATTGCGTCATAAAATGGGATTTGGTGGAGTAATTGTTTCCGACGATCTAAGTATGGGAGCAATCGCTAGAGAGTATCCCCTTCCTGAAGCGTTACAAAAAGCCATCAACGCTGGTGTTGATCTATTGATCATTAGCAATAACTCTAGTGATCAAACTGAGATTGTAATTAATACCATCGCTCAATTAGTCAAAGAAGGAAAAATACCACAATCGCGAATTGATGAAGCTTATCGACGCATCATTACTCTTAAAAAGCGCATTGGTAACACTACTCAATAAACACGTAGCAACAAAAATCCAACACACACCCACAGCTTTTAACGAAGCAGAAAAAATCGCAGTAACTTATCAAGCTTGCACCAAAAGCACCAACGGCACCCAAAACACTCGGATGCCGTTGGCATAAAATGTCAATACAAAACAGATCAAACAGAAATATATCAAGTCTTGCTGTTACCCCTGACTGGAGCAGCTACATAAGTAAAGAAATTCTTAAGCGTCACCGACTCCTTTTGATTGGATATTGTGACATTAACCCTTCCTTTAGAGTGCTTAGGTGCTATAACAGTAATTGATTTTTTAGATGATGTAATTATTTTAGCCGGTACCTTACCAAAAGCTACACGTGTCGGCGGATTAACAAATTTATTCAGCTTGATCTTAACCTTGTCCCCTCCAGTTACCCCCTTACTAGATGGAGTTGCAGGAGGAGCAGACACAGTAGACAGCAAAGGAGCCATATCACTCAATATTGTAGGAGTTATAGCTGGCCGTGATGGTACGATATTACTATCCGAATAACTTGGCTTATAATTACTAATAAATGTTGCTTTGATGGTGTGATTATCCACTACCTTATTGAAAACATAAGATGACACAGGGCCAACTGAAATACCATCAACCAAAACATCCGCAATGCTGTAATAATTATCTGCGGTTATAGTATAAGTCTGAGTCTCTCCTTCTTGTACTATGGTAATTCCGGATGGAGAAATACTGCCATAACTCCCACTCGCATCCACGCTCGCCGTAATAGAATATTGGCCACCATATTCATATTTGTCACCCGGAACAATAGAACTGGTCCCATAAGGCGTAGTAACTACTATATCTATAATACCCTTCGCATGAGAAGGCGAAATTGCAGTAATCTGATTATCACTATTTACTATATAACTTAGAGCATTGTTAACATCAAACCTTACCGCTGTCGCTCCTGTGAAATTCGTTCCTGTTATTACTACTGTGTCACCACCATGTCCATGACCCTTTGAAGGATTCACTGTGGTAATATTCGGGGGCGGTATATATGTAAATGGGACCGCATTGCTCGTTCCACCTGCCGTTTTCACTATTACGCCTACAGCTCCAGCTGTAGCTGATGACGGTGCATCCACCGTGATTTTGGTAGGACTCTTCACACTGAGATTCGTAGCTGGGGTGCTTCCAAATGTGACCGCCGTAAATGGCGCTTGTGCCACAACAAAACCAGTTCCCGTTATCGTAACAGAAGTTACTGTATTCAGAGGACCACTAGTAGGACTTATTTTGGTTATTTTCGGTTGCGACATGTAGGTAAACTTATCTGCTGCAACCGTCCCACTCGTGCCACCTGGGGTGGTTACTTTAACATGCACCGTACCTGTTCCCGACGGTGCATCTACAGTCATGCTGGTAGGACTTAACACCTGAACGTTTGTTGCTGCAGTCCCTCCAAATGCCACAGTCGTTGATCCTGCAACAAAACCAGTTCCCGTTATCGTCACATTAGTGCCACCAGCTAATGGTCCAGCATTAGGACTGACCCCGGTTACCGTCGGCGCTGCTACTCTTAGCGCTGCTGCTACTGCTGCAACATAAACAAAATGACTTCCCGATGACACAACGCTAGTACCCTTCGATGTTGCTACTGTAATGTCTACTGTATCAGCATCTGCCGCTGTTTTTGCTGGTGCAATTGCAGTAATCTGAGTATCACTGTCCACTGTGTATTTCACAGCATTACTAGTCCCAAACTTGACTGCTGTTGCTCCAGTAAAACCTCTACCCTTTATGGTGATAGCATCATTACCAAATTTGTTTCCAGAATTAGGGCTAACTGCAATAACCACTGGAATATCGGACCTAGTATAAACAAATCCTCCAACCAATTTCCCAACTTCACCATTATTGTTAGTAACAATAACGTCAGCTTTGCTAGATACAACACCAGATTCAACTTTTTTTACTTCTGGCGTTATCACTAATATCTCATCCGCAGTAACTTTCTTAACAATAGCCTCTTCGGAACCTATCTTGACAGCAGCACCTTTGACAAAATTCACTCCTTTGACTGTAACCTCATCCCCACCAGCAAAAGATCCAATCGCTGGTGTTATTGAGCTAATAACTGGTGTTGTCTTAGGATCATTAACATAGAAAAAACTTGCTTTTGCTTCTCCCTTGAGGGTATTGATAGAAACATCCACTGGCCCTGAGTAGTGCGGCGGCGTCACACAGGTAACAGTGTTGGCTGAAATGGCAGTAACCGATTTTGCAGCTGTACCGTCAAATAAAACGGAAGTAGTTTTATCCAAATTATTTCCAGTTATGGTTACTGTTGCCCCACCACTGGACGGACCCACTACAGGATTAATAACAGTGACTATAGGATTCGTTAAAACTCGCGTGGTCTGTTCTGCCTGTACTAATACTCTATCCATGTGGACTACCGGAACACTTGTCCATATTCCAACATCACTGAGCGTACTAGCCGAAGGAAGTCGATATGTCGCCTTCTTTGCCCCAATGATTCCAGGGTTAAAGCTAAACGATAAACCGATACTATTACCACTAGGAGTATCATTATGCGAAACCGTCTTCTGCCCTACTAGCGAAACTTCCAATCCTAAGCTTGAAAAATAAGGAGGTAACCAAGAAACACGGGCTTTGTATGTATCGTAAATTTTCCTTACACTCCCCTCCAATGAAAAACTAACCGTCTCACCAAGCAACTGATTGAGCGCAATACCACCACCCAATCCACTGCTGTCATTGTTGATGGTCTTAGGGTTATTTAAAACGGTATCATAACCCACAGTATCGTAGTAAAGACGTCCGGTTAGTGTAGTTAATTTTGAAATTCTAAGATCTGATGCCAAGTCAAATCCTTTGCTGGTGCTACCTGCAATACGGCGATCATTAACTGAACTTTGCCCTCCCAATGAAAAATAGACCGAATCAAGCCATTGGCTAGGAGCATTAGCGTAATAGCCACCAAAACTAATACCTTGAAGAATTGTACCGTCGAAAACATGCTGGTACTTAACCCCATAAGCATTTTGCGCCACTCTTTTATTGATACTTCCTGAATCAAAATCGAAAGGTAAGACTGAGCTTAAACGCTCAGCAGAAAATTTAAGTAAATTATTCTGCAAAAACTTCAAGCCTGCAGTTAATCCATATCTATACATGTTGGAACCATATTCAAATAGTCCCGAAAGAGCAAACTGCTCACTAAATTTTTGCGTGTATTTGATATCAGCATAGTAACTATTCAGACTATCGCGGGTCACACCAAAAGAAAATGGTCCACTCCAACCAAGCTGGGAGCTAGTTAGGGTAAGAGTATCCAAGGGTTTTTTATCAACCAACGAAGGCACAGCAGCAGGAACAGCAGTTGCTTGATTCTGAGACTCACTCGATCCGTAGGATGGAACAGCAAAAACAAAATTAGAAAAAAGCAAACAAGCTGACAAAAACGACCTACAAATTAGCTGTGATACGAATTTTCTTCTGCGCATAAAGATCCTCATTTTGGATTTTGCTGTGAACAGTTGACAAAACCAACAACCATCAGAACTCTACCACGACCCATAAAGCATCTAGCTACTTCTTTAACTCACCTTTGCACAGGACAAAAAATCGTATGGTTATCTCTAAAATATATTACTAAAGCTAGCCGAAGATATGACGCGAGAAGATGACCACGGAGGTGATTGTACCGCTGTTTTATGAAATTTTTGTACTGCGCAAAGCTAACTCACAATTCCAAATTAACTATTAATTAATTCACAATAATCGAGGAAATATAACATTGAGTTAATTCTATCGCAAATCAATATCTTCAATGACATACAAATGAAACGATAAGAAAGACAACAATTAATTTAAAACCACAAGCGTATTTTAGAATTGTCCAAAATAATGAAAGAAAACACTCAATACAAATAAAAATGCGACCGGCATGATAACTTTTTGAAAAGGAAATTGTGCTTTACCATCGTTTTTCTTTTTTAGGTAAACATACAGGCCAACTCCCAAAGCAAACGCAATGCTGCCAACAATGATTCCAAGCAACAGCTTATCGATGCCCCATAATTTATTTAGAGCATGTCCAATAAAGTCATACCAATAAAGCGGCACAACCATCAATGCGTAATAAATCAAAACGATGAAACTTCTTCTACCAAAAAAACGGATGTTTTTTTTGTTGAGCCAATCAATTGACCAGACTATTAAGGAGACAGTCAAACCGCCAATCCACAAACCACTAATTACATCGTCCACCCCAAACCATCGCGAAAAACCAATTCCAGCACTAACAGCAACGGTACACAACGGACAAACAGCAATAGCCGACTGAATTAATAACAAATTGAAGAAGACGACCAGCATTAACGTTAAACTTGTTGGAATAAGACTCTTTGACGTTGATACCGTTACTTTGTTTTCTACCACATTCATGGCGGTAACTCCTATTGTGATACAGCCAAATTGCGCACCACTTCGAACAAACAAATACCAGTTGCCACTGAGACATTTAGACTTTCGACCGTACCACACATTGGAATACTGATTAAACAATCACATTGTTCACGAGTTAAACGACGCAACCCATTTGCTTCAGCACCAAGAACTAAAGCCAACGGCCTTTGCAATATTATTTCGTGAATATTTTTTTCTGCCCTTGGTGTCAAACCATAAATCCAAATATTTTGTTCTCGCAAAAACCGTAATGTGCGCGCCAGATTAGTTACTTGAAAAACCGGTGTTGTCTCAGCAGCACCACAAGCAACTTTGCGCACCGCTGCGGTCAGACCAACTGCATTATCTTTTGGCACAATTACAGCATGCACTCCGGTAGCATTGGCAGTTCGCAAACAAGCTCCCAAATTATGCGGATCCTGTATTCCATCTAAAACAAGGAAAAACGCCCTCGCCGCAACTCGGTATACTAACGCGTGCAAATCTTCCAGATCATCATCTTTTACATTGTTGATAGAATTCCGTGCCCTTAAAGGTAATGATGTATCACCATCAGCTGAATGCCACAAAGCAACAAAACCTTGGTGTTTAGCGAAATTAGCTAACCGATCTAATTGATCTTTAGTTGCTCGTTCACATTGAATATCACTCTGTTCAATCAAATCAATTATTTCCTTGCTACGCTTATCCTGTCTTCCCACCAAAAGATAAACTTTATCGACTATGGCGCTACCACCATGGTTATTAGTGCGCAATAAAGTTTTTACCGCATGAAAGCCGTAAATATAATTACCTTGAGAACAACAACTCTGATGATGAATTGCGTTTGAATGATGCACGAAACAGTTGTTATTTCGTGGCGGACGACTGTGTTTAGACATAAAAAAGTCGATCTGTATGATGATGTAAAATACAACAAGTAGAGAAATTAGGTTGGCCCTGGCGTTGATTGACGCAATTCTTCGATTCTCATTCTTTCTTCTTTCTTTTTGCGTTTTATATTTTCCATTTCACCTAACACTTCCGGAGGAAGAGCCATTTCAATACCAGCCAACAAGGTCGAGTAATTCTCAATTTTCTTTAGCAAAGCCTCATATTCCTTGCGTTGCTGTTTCCTCAACTCATCCATCGCCTTGGTGGCTGCATTTATAGCCTTTAAATCGTCAACCGTATCACTGATTCTTTCTTCATCAACATTTTTCAACTGACGATGAGCATCGTCTAATAACGTATCTGCAGTTCGCAACCACAACTCGGTGGTATTTGGTTTGGTATCAGCCATAAACATCTACTCTTTGATTTTCTGTTGTTCTGTACCTAATCTAACACGTATCCTCAAACACAGGGGACTACAAGCAACATCACTTTACAACCTAATGGCTTACTTTATTCTTTGATAATTTTGTGCTTAACCAGGTTAGCTCTAACTTCATCTATAACTTTTGTTGGTTTTTGCAGTTCTTGCTTTTCCAACTCACTTAAAAATATATTATCCCGCTCAAGCTCGCTAATTAACTGTTGCACGTATTTGCTATGAAGTTGTTGCCATTCATTGCGATGTTTGGCTATAAGCTCATTGATAGAACATCCCATATTCCTCAATTTGCTTTCGATAAGCACAACATCCTGCTCCTCTTTTTTCAAAGCTTCTAACCCTGCTTCTAGACACTGTAAACCACTTTTGGAACTAAGATCTAAGTTTCTCAGAGCATCACTAAACTCCATTTCCACTTCCCTGATCAAAGTTTTGATCTTGTCAAGCTGTGCGATAGCTAGACTTAAAGCCGACTGGCGAGCAGCAGTTGTAACAATCGCCTGCTTGACAAAGCCAGTAAAGTGTTTGCGAGCTTCAGTGATCTGCTCTGGAGTAAAAAGCGAATTTGGCAGTGTTTGTTTGCTAGAAACTGGAGATTTTTCTCTGATTTCTAACATCAAGTTATTAATCTCAAGACTAATGAGATAAAGCAAAATAGAGACCAGGCCGTATTTTACTGGGCATTTGAATAAGTATGCTGACGGACTGACTTCCATTGTTGATACCGATATTGCTTGTAATGGTGTTTGCATAGAAACGAAATGTGACTGCTTATTATTATAGTGATTGTACTGAAAATTTACCAACAATGACATCGCAAGAATACATTAACAAGAATATTAAGTGGTGCAGCTGAATATTGATAACATCAATAAACCAACTCTACAGACCCTTAATTATTTTCACAACCATGAGGAACATGACCAGTGGCAACGTGCCTACTAGCCAACAAGCAATGCGTCTGTTGATCATCAAAAAAGATATCAGCACGAAACGTGCGTAAAAATTCGTCCTTAGCTAACCCACCCAAAAATAAAACCTCATCAATTCTTATATTCCATGACCTGAAAGTGCGAATTACCCTTTCATGGGTTGGTGCTGATCGTGCAGTTATCAACGCGGTTCTAATCAAATTTCTTGCTGGCGGCAGCTGCTGTTGTAACCGATGCAATGCCAAAAGAAATCCTTGTAACGGACCACGTCCCAATGGTCTGTGCGCAAACTCTCGTTCACTAGCATTAAAAGCAGCCAAACCTTGCTCCTGAAAAACGCGCTCAGCTTCATCAGAAAAAATTACCGCATCACCATCAAAGGCAATCCGCACTTGCTCTTCGCTATCATCAATAGTTCGTGCTGGAAAAATTGTTGCCGCAGCACATCCAGCATCGAGTGCAGCTCGCACATCATTGGGATTGGCGGAGAGAAAAAGGTGAGAGTGAAAAGCAGTTGCATAGCCATGCGGACTGACACCACTAGTAAACACCGCACGTTTGATATTCAAACCATAATGCTGGATACTATTGAAAACACGTAGCCCTGTATCGGCACTATTACGTGATAACAAAATTACTTCAACATGGCTACCATATTGGTTCAAGTGCAATAATTTCTTTACCAACGAGAAAGCAACTCCTGGCGCCAAAATATCGTGCTCACGCTCAATTTGGTATTTAGCATAAGCGCTCACCCCACCTAATTCATACACCGCATTGCCCTCATCAAGGGCAAATAATGCACGAGAGGAAACAGCAATAACGAGCTGCTGTTGGCAGTGCGCTTGGGTCATAGTTTGAGTTATAACATTTGCAGTCATTGCATGATCTGATATTGAGATTACTTGCTTGTTTTCCCGCGAGCCAACTTAATGGTTCTAAGTTGTGCAATGGCGCGGGCTAGCTGGATCAGAGCCTTCGAAAAAGTGTCATCAGAAGAATCACCATTTCCTCGTCTAGCAAGCGCCATCGCTGCATCTTCCTTTGCTTTTATAGCTGCGTTCTCATCCAGTTCAGTAGCGCGCACCACTGTATCAGCTAAAATCGTAATATTGTCCGGTTGTACTTCGAGTGTTCCGCCGGAAACATAAAAAAACTCTTCAATGCCACCTTGCTTAACCATCTTGATATAACCCGGCTTAATGTGGGTAAGCAACGGTGCATGTCCCGGTAAGACTCCAAGTTCTCCCATAATCCCCGATACTACAACCATTTCAACCAACCCAGAATAAATCTGGGCCTCGGAACTAACAATATCTAGATGAACACTAATAGCCATAACTAATTTAACCTTTAGTCTTTTAGTCGTTATTTGTTATTCAAAAAAAGAAACAACTAGACCTCGCCCATTATACTTCTGCGATGATTATTCGCAGTATTTATTTTGTATAGCAAATTACTCAAAGCTTCTAGTTCTTTAACTATTTGTTCCATGAAAAATAACAGTGAATGTTCGCTCAGTATTTGCTGGGCGTTTTTTTCTTGAGGTAACTCATTAATCAAATCCGAGATAGAAGTTGCTAAATTTGTAAAGTCAATGTCAGATTGAACAGGAACGAAATCTTCTAAACTACTTGCCAATTTGTCTAAAGTGTTTTCGATAATGACATGTAAATTTTCGATACCACCAATTTTGCAGATAACCCTGATACTATTGCTATCAGTGATCTCACACAAATTTCTGCAAATAAAGTAAATCAAGCGATAAATTCTTCGTTCTACACTGATAACTTCAACAAACAAATTCCTCTTGTGCGTGCTGAAAAATTTACTCCCCACAGCAGCCTCTTCAACTAATTGCGGCTGAAGTGCAAGGTTATCATAAATTTCCTTATCTAACCTGGCATCTAGTGTTTGAAGATTACCGTAGTTGCTACAGTTGCCGCAATTGTTCATGCTAACTAATTCAAACTTTATGGCCTTGAAATATAGCTGACGCAATTTACGAAGAGTTGTTGCGACATTGAAACGTAATTTTTCTCGTGCATGAATGGGAAAAACAAAGCGCGAGACTAACAACGCAATGATAATTCCAAGGATGATGCAAGCCCCTCGTTCAAGAGCAAAATTGATATCAACATTGGCACTAGTAAGCGTTAACACTACCGTTACTCCACCTAAAGTTCCTGCATAACTTATATTGCCACTGCTACTGGCAATATAGGTAAAAATTAAACAGGAAAGAAAAACCATACCAAATACAACAATAGTACTGTTACCAAAGAATAAGAGAGTAAGAACGGCAATAGTTACACCAGCTATTGTACCCAAAAAACGCATATAAGCCTTCTGCAGCGCGGCGCCAAAATGTGCTTGTGCGCTCATGACTACGATGACAGTAATTGGAATCCATGGCCCAGCAGCAGACCAATGGAAGTACTGGTATAATCCCAAACCAATAAGACAAGCAATAGCAGTCTTTATACTATGAATAGTACGATAATAATCTAGTGGCCATTGGGTAAGGAACCTGCCGGTGAAAATCACTCCAACCTTCTCTCCAACAGCCCGATTAATAACATTCCAGATTTTCATATTACTGAGTGTACTCCGTTGTTAAGATTAATTTCATAATTCTCTTCGCGACAGTTACTTCAGCGAAGTTGCAATATGACAGAAAACAGAAAATTCGACAGAGCAATGACCGCACAATAATCGCTTGTATCCTCAAAAAAAATCATTAGAATCGTTGGCTTATTTTAGCTAGCAAACGTCCGATATAATGGAGTGCTGATTGTTTACTGGCACTTCGACATTATGGCTTTCGATATGCGGTAAGTTATTTACGTGATTGATGTAGCAGGAGCCGGGGTGGTGAAATTGGTAGACGCGCCAGACTCAAAATTTGGTGGTGGCAACACCGTGTCGGTTCGAGTCCGACCCTCGGCACCAATTTTTCTGACACCGCATTGTAGTATTTTCCAGATATTTAAGGCGTATCGCTTCAGTTAGTTTACTTTTACTCAGAGACCTTTCTCTTACTTCCTTCATTTTCCCTATATTTTCTCATGGTCATTACTTGCATCGTTATTTGATGTATCCGGTTCAGTCGCCCCATCAATTTTTAAAAAGTAGCCACATTCTTTTTGTGGACAAACTTTTTCGGTACCGCGACGTTTTGTAGTTTTCAACATCAATATTGGCCAATCGCATTTAGGGCATTTTTCACTCAGAGGTTCAGCTGATACTGCATATTTACATTTGGGATAACATGAGCATGAGTAGAAATAGGTACCATAGCGCGACTTGCGTTTTATAAGAGTGCCATTTTTGCATTGCGGACAAGCAACTCCGGTATCAACTGGTTTATTCAAAGATTCCATATATTTACACTTCGGATAATTACTACAACCAATAAACTTTCCATATTTTCCCGTTCGCATCATCAAAGCCGCACCACATTGTGGGCACTTGCGATCGGCAATTGCCGCCACTTCAGCCGGTATTATTGCCTCTGCACTACCTTTATCGAGCGGTTCAGTATAAGTACAGTCAGGAAAACCAGTACAACCAATGAACGATCCAGTCTTACTCAACATTAACGCTAACGGCTTACCACAAGTGGGACAAGAGCGATCAAGTAATTCCTGCCTTGAATCCTTGCGACTAGCATGCACACCAACTTCATCCACTAAAGTTTTAAATGGTAGCCAAAACTCTCGCAATAACGGTAGATACTCATTTTCACCTCGAGCCACTTCATCCAATTTATCTTCCAGTTTTGCGGTGAAATCATAATCAACATAAGTTGCAAAATAATTAGTAAGAAAACGGCTAACTAAACGCCCCATATCCGTAGGTTTAAAGCGTTTACTTTCTAAAATTGCATATTTGCGAGTAAGTAACGTAGAAACAATTGAAGCGTAAGTCGATGGTCGACCAATGCCATATTCTTCAAGGGTCTTAATTAAGCTAGCTTCGGTATAGCGCGGTGGTGGCTCGGTAAAATGTTGGTCACCCTGAATTCCTAACAAATCGACTACATCTTGTTCTTTTAAGACTGGAAGTAACTCTGATTCATCATCGCTGTTATTTTTATGCCTATTATTTTTGCCATTCCTGCCATCATCGCTGTCGTCACCGTCATCCTTGCTATCGTCAACTCCCTCGAGATATACCGCCATAAATCCAAAATTAATGATTGTTGAGCCATTAGCGCGAAAAATATTGGCATTGTTATCTCTACCACACTGCAAATCTACGGCCACGGTATCAATGGTGGCGTGAATCATTTGACAGGCAACAGCACGCCTCCAGATTAACGTATACAATTTCAATTGTTCTGGATTTAAAAATGATGCCATTTTATCTGGAGTATGCACTGCAAGCGTTGGACGAATAGCTTCATGTGCTTCTTGGGCGTTTTTCGCCTTAGTTTTATAAAAATGTGGTTTTTCTGGTAGATTCTCTTCACCAAATTTCTCCTTGATAACATCACGAATTTCAGCAATTGCTTCCTTAGCTAAATTTACTGAATCAGTACGCATGTAGGTAATTAGACCGACACGCCCTTCCTTGCCGATATCAATTCCTTCGTATAATTGCTGTGCCGTACGCATGGTACGTTGAGCCGTAAAACCCAATTTACGAGCTGCTTCTTGTTGCAAGGTAGAAGTGATAAATGGTGGTGCTGGATGACGTTTGCGCTGTTTCTTCTCAACCTTAATAACGGTTAGTTTACCATTGGCTTGAGCCAGTAAATCTTGCTCAATGGAGAGCGCTTGTTCCTTATTGCCAACAGAAAATTGGGTGAGTTTTTCACGCTGGTATATAAACAGCTTAGCCTGGAATTTTTTAGTCTGATGTTCAACGTTAGCAAGGATAGTCCAGTATTCTTGCGATTTGAATCTTTCGATTTCTGCTTCGCGCTCAACAATCATCCGTAAAGACGGACTTTGTACTCGACCAGCTGATAAACCATAACAAATTTTTTTCCATAACAGCGGTGAAAGATTAAACCCCACTAAATAATCCAGCGCACGACGAGCCTGTTGTGCGTTAACTAAATTCATTGAAAGATCGCGCGGATGAGCAACCGCATCCTGAATTGCTGCTTTGGTAATTTCATGAAATACAACGCGATGCACTGCTTGTTTTTTAAGTGCTTTCTTCGCTTGCAATAACTCACAAAGATGCCACGAAATGGCTTCCCCTTCGCGATCTGGATCAGTAGCTAAATACAAAGCATCAGCTGCTTTTAAAGCTTTGACAATTGCAGTGACATGCTTAGCGTTTTTACTAACCACTTCATAATGCATAGCAAAATCATGATCAACGTCGATGGCCCCTGATTTGGGAATTAAATCGCGAACATGGCCATAAGATGCCAAAACTTCAAAGTTTTTACCGAGATACTTTTTGACAGTATTGGCCTTCGCTGGTGACTCAACTATTAGTAAATTTTTTGTCATATGCTCTCTTCAAACCGCATACCTCAAACTACATACCTTTTATGCCATACCAAACCTCATTTATGATTGATATGTCACATCAAATACAGCGAATACTTCTCAATTCTACTGGTAATACGGCAAACTTTACTATCATCATTGGTATTAAACCGCTGACAAAGCAAAACCATTAGCACTACCCACCGCACTTCGTCTTCAGTACATTTTTCTTGTGGTAGTTGCATGAGTTGGTTGATTACCACTTCTCTAGAGTTATGATCAAGTATCTCCGCCCTTTCTAGAGACAAGACAAAACCACAACCACCTCTTCCCATCTTCTCAACTTCCTCGTTACTAAAAATGCGAATCGCATCACTGGTAATATTTTTGTCATTGACACGCTGTTCCACCATCAAACTAAGAAACCACCGAAGAGCTTTGTGGATAACTTCTGGAGCAAAACCACGCTGTTCAAGCTCACTTAACACCTCGTCACCAAAATCAACATCAGTGTGATCAGCAGCCACCACTGGTAGCTGATCGCACCCATACTTACTTGAACATTGTTCTAAAAGAATTTTTACAATCTCAAGAATATCAACATTGTTACTACCGGAACTATTTTTTGAATTACTTTTTTTCATAATTTTCATTTTCAGATAATAATAATTTCAGGCGATGTCACGATAAGCACAAAGTGTATAACCACCGCTGACTTTTTGCACATACCCCTTCAATTCTAGCGGCAGCAACATAGACGTAATCGCTACGATTGTCAAATTGCTTCGCGCCGCCAGAACATCAACTGGTACGGCTTCATAGCCAATACAAGCGAGCAATTTTTTATCTTTATCGGTTAAGTCAGTTGATGTTTTCGTTTGATCGGTCTCACGGTTAATTTGTCTGATATCGCCGTTTACCCCTTCGTTTATTTCCATCTTTTTTTTCGTATTTTTCATATTTGCAACTTCAAGAACAACAATCTCCTCAAGAATATCACTAACGTTTTCTACCAATTTTGCACCTTGACGAATGAGCGTGTGGCAACCGGAAGCTAACTGGCTGTGAATCGAACTAGGAATGGCAAAAACCTCGCGCCCTTGTTCAACCGCTTGATGTGCGGTAATCAGTGAACCACTACGCAATGTCGCTTCAACAACCAATGTTCCAAGACTGAGACCACTGATAATACGATTACGCTGCGGAAAATTATCGGCTAATGGCGGAACCTGCAACGGAAACTCAGAAATTAAAGCTCCATTGTGCGCAATGATTTCCGGCACCAAATGACGATGTCTCTGAGGGTAAATGTGGTTTAAACCAGCACCCATCACGGCAATAGTTGGTCCACTAACCGCGAGTGCACCACGATGTGCAGCAGCATCGATCCCAATCGCAAAACCACTGGTAACAGTTAAACCAACTTTCACCAAATGCTGCGCAAAAACATAGGCGTTCTCAACCCCAGCTGAAGATGGATTGCGGCTACCAACAATCGCCAATTGCGAATTATGCAAAATTTTTTTATCGCCTTTTACAAATAGCACCAAGGGTGGGTCGCTAATCTCTTTTAACAATATTGGATAATCTACATCATCGATAGTAACAATATGTTGATCTTCTTCGTTCGCCCAAACTAGTTCTTGTTCGATTGCCAACTTAATTGATTGATCCGGTTTTCTCAATACACTTATTTTTTCAGTAATTTTTTCCCTGTTCAATCGCATAGTTTGCAAGTAAGTTGGATCAGCACATTGCAAGGACTCAAGATCGACAAAAAGCTCTGATAAATTACGTCCAATTTTGGTGTGACTACCGCAAATATGAAGTATGGTAAGAAGATATCGCAAGCGGTTGATTTGATGTGGGTTAATCATATAATTGCCATCCGTGGAAATTTATACAATGAACAAAGCTTAAAACTAGGGCAGAAAATCTATGACAATCTTGAACATATTACAATACCCTGATTCACGATTACAGCGTACTGCCATCAAAGTAACTGATGTTGGCAGTGCACGAATTCAAAAAATTATTGACGATATGTTGGAAACCCTACGTGCCACTAAATCATGTGCAGCGCTGGCAGCTACTCAATTGAACATTGATAATCCACCAAGCATTACAGTGATTTCACCAATACCAGGATTATTTACTGAACCACTATGTCTAATCAATCCAGAAGTTATTGAGAAACATGGCGCCCACCAAGAAGAGGAAGGTTGTATGTCGGTTCACCCTAACTGCATCTCGGCAAAAGTAAAACGCGCCATCTCAATCAAAGTGACGGCACAAGACCGTTACGGCAACCAGCTGAACATTGACGCTGAAGATTTTTTTGCTAAGTGCATTCAACATGAAGTTGATCACTTACACGGAAGAATCTATCTTGACCATTTATCACCACTCAAGCGCGCTCTGATCAAAAAGAAAATTGAGAAAATTGATCGCTAATTTTAGGTTCTGTCCCTAAAAGTTACTTATCCAAGAATTTTTATTTCTGTTTTAAGTTCTACACCAAACCGCTTCGCTACTGTTTCAATGATGTGACTGATCAACGCTTCGATTTCAGCAGCAGTAGCACTGCCACAATTAATGATAAAATTAGCGTGTTTTTCTGAAACACGGGCCCCGCCAATGGTTTTTCCTTTTAGACCACAAGCTTCAATCAAACGCGCAGCATAATCTCCAGTTGGATTGCAAAATACTGAACCACAGTTAAAAGTATTAAGTGGTTGTGAAGCCCCACGTTTTTGCAATAGATCGCGCACACGCTGCTTGATTAGTGCCACTTGATCGATACCTTCTTTCTCATCTTGAATAGACACGTTCTGAGAAAGAGCAGCAGGAAAACGTAACTCACCAGCGACAAACCATTCGTTCGCTTTTAACCCAACCACTTCACGATAACTGGCTCGAAAACTCGTTGCGTCTTTTTTGATGATGTCACCGCAGCGATTGATTACTTCTACGGTATTTACATAATTCCATATTTCGTCACCGTATGCCCCAGCATTCATCGCAAGAGCACCGCCAACCGTACCTGGAATACCAGATAAAAAAACTGTCTTGCCCAAACCAAAATTTATACCTTGTTGCAATATCCGTGAACAATAAACCCCAGCTTCGGCGCGAACTATAGCAAATGGTGTCGTTGTCCCAACTTCACTCAATTGAAAGTGAAGATTATTTAGGCAGCCTCGCACATAGATTACCACACCAGCAATTCCGGTATCGCGAATAAGCACATTGGTCGCAGCACCCAACCAAGTAATGGGAATATCGTATGCAATCTGTTGTAGAAAATTCACCAAATCAGCTAAATCCGCTGGCTGATAAAAATATTGAGCCGGACCACCAACGCGCCACGAGGTATAAGGCACCATCACATGATTTTCATGCAGTACCCCACGCAAATTTTTCAGTCGACTTAAATTTATATGAAAAATGTTTGACATATGCATAACTATCTAACCATTTAATACCCGAATGATCTCATCTGCATCATAACGAGGGATAGGTACTTCGCGATCATTTTTATACATTACTCGTTGCGTCGAATCAGCAGTTAATTCGCCAATCACCGCAAGCGCTTCACCACCACTATTGCCCAATTTTTCTTTAATTGCTGCAACTGCATCAGGACGACAGATCAACAAAACGCTTCCAGAAGCAATTATCCCGAGCGGATCGAAAGAGAAAATAGCCGCAAGTTTTTGCATCTCAGGAAGAAATAAAATCTCCTCATAATTTACTCTTAAACCACAATTACACGCATCCGCAATATCGTGTAGCGCTGTAGCAATACCGCCTTCCGTAGTATCGTGCATACCAATTAGACCAGAACATGGTAATAACTTTTTCACCACTGGCAAAATACAAATTCCGGGATCATTGATAAAATTTTGTAACTTATAAATTTGAGTCGCAGTGAAATGGGGTTGTAATTTTTCCGGAAATGCTTTGGCAATAATGGATACTCCTTCAAGCGCAATGTGACGTACTAATAAAATTTTATCTTGAGGTTGGCCATGACGAACATCCAGCAAGTGATTATCAATTGCTTCGCCAATCATCTGACCCACAATAATTGGGATATTAACAGTGGGCGTAACTTCGATATGACCGCCAATCGCTGTCACATTATAACGAACCAATGCTGCAACGACATTGTTCCAGATACCAGTTAAAATTTCTTCGGTAGTACCTACAGGCAACAATAGGGTGGCAGTAAACCAACGTGGGTTACAACCAAGACATGCAACGTCATTGATATTAACAGCGACGCTGTAAGTCCCTATTTGGTCCGTAGTAAAAGTAATTGGGTCAGTCGTTACAGCCAATAATTTATCATCGACGTTTAAACCGGCAGCATCTAATCCAATACCAGGTGGAATAACCACGCCATTGTCGCTCGTACTCATTGGCAATTGAGAAATCAAGCTAGTCAATAATCTTGCCGGTAATTTTCCTTGAGCAATAGTTTTAGTTCTAGTGGTTTTTTTAGTCACACTTCTTCCTCCCATAAACATTTGTCAGCGATTTTTTTCAATTTTTCTAAATAAGCACCATGTTGTTTTAATTCTGTTTCGTCAGCAACGATAATTTTTAATGCTTTTTTTCGCTTAAACTTTTGCTCAGGATCAAAACTGGACCTACCTTTACTATCACTAGAGTAAGGAATCTCACTACCACAACCATTTTCATTAACCGACTCGCTAAGTTCTGATGGCTCAATTAAATCGAGTAAAGTTGTCTGACCACCAGTCATACGCAAATATACTTCTGCAAGTAATCGTGCATCGAGAAGAGCACCATGTAAATTACGCTTAGTGCTATCTACCTTGTAGCGTTTGCATAAAGCATCAAGACTATTGCGTTGTCCTGGATGTTTTTTACGCGCTAATTTCAGAGTGTCAACAACAGTTACATAATCGGTAATTAATTTATTTTTGCCAAATAATTGCAATTCATTATTAAGAAAACTTATATCAAAAGGCGCGTTGTGTGCGATGATCTCTGCACCATCAATATAAGCTAAAAAATCTTCAATAATCTCGGCAAAGGTTGGTTTGGCGGCGAGAAACTCAGTAGTGATTCCGTGAACAGCAATGGCATCGGAATCAATCGATCGTTGCGGATTGATATAGACATGAAAATTATTATTGGTAGTAAATTGACGATTGATTAATTCAACACAACCAATTTCGATAATACGATGATCTTTCGGTTCAAGACCGGTCGTTTCAGTGTCAATGATAATCTGGCGCATATATTTTTGATTTTATTTCGTAGCCATACCTAAATTTAGTATCTATAGCCGTTAACACATAGCTTGATACTTCGTTGCACGCTTGCCTCGCTGCTCACATACGTAAGTGTATGCGAGCTAGCTCAGGCTGCGCGGGCGCCTTGTCTGAAGCTATGTGTTAACGGC
>Ga0172367_10001851_pt1 | contig 29965 bp, 24 predicted proteins | sample Lak10m_FD_114542 | JGI IMG/M metagenome (GOLD analysis project Ga0172367, IMG submission 114542) | Freshwater microbial communities from Kabuno Bay, South-Kivu, Congo - kab_022012_10m | ecosystem: Environmental > Aquatic > Freshwater > Lake | place: Democratic Republic of the Congo: South-Kivu...
CCGCAAGATCGATAAAAACCCCGAAGCCTCACTTGTCCACGGCGAAGATTCCGCCGAGCGGGAAAAATATCAGCGCAGCAATTCTGTTGATTCCTTTACAGAAGAAGACCCCAAACAGAATCGTGCCATGGCATTCTTTGGTATCTTTCTAATTCTTATCCTCCTTACCATGCTCTCAGGTCCATTCGTCCCAGCCATCTCAGATTACGCGCTTCCTATTGTCGGAATCCTTTATCTGATCGGCGGATTGGGGGCAGGGTTCATATCTGGTGCAGGCGGAAAAAAGGTCTGGCAGGGGCTGCTCGAAGGGTGGAGCGGGCTTGCCCCTTCTGTTCCGCTCATCCTTATGGCTGCGAGCATCCGCTATATCATTGACAGCGGTCAGGTGACCGATACCATTCTTCATGCTGCGGCAACTCCCTTTCAACAGCTTGGCGGTTTTCCTGCGGCTCTTGTTATTTATGGGTTGGCGCTTGGCATTGAGTTTTTTGTTGCTTCAGGTTCCGCCAAGGCATTCCTGATCATGCCCATTGTCCTGCCGCTCGCCGATCTTATCGGTGTCACCCGCCAAACGGCTGTACTTGCCTATATCTTCGGCGATGGCTTTTCCAACCTTGCCTATCCCACCAACCCGGTATTGCTCATCAGCCTCGGTCTTACAGTTGTCAGCTACCCCAAATGGCTGCGTTGGACCGCCAAACTCTGGTTCTGGGTAATCCTTGCGACCATTGCATTTTTAGGAATCGCCGTGGCAATTCAACTGGGACCATTCTAGTACCCAAACAACATGAAGACTTAGGGTAAAAGCGGCTGAAGTTCGCCACTTTTACCCCTCCAATTTTAAGTTGTTTGGGCACAAGTATCCAAACAATCAAGAGGTTTTATATGCTGCTCAAAAACAAAACCATTGCTACATTGATCGCGGAAGGGGTGGAAGACCTTGAATACCATGTACCTGTTATGCGCCTGCAAGAAGAGGGCGCAACCGTCCTTTCAGCCGCGTTGGACCTCAAACCCATACACGGCAAGAACGGTTTGCTCATCACCCCCGATGCGAAAATAGAAGACCTCAAAGCCAGCGAGCTAGTTGCCTTAATCCTCCCAGGCGGTTGGGCTCCCGATAAAATCCGCAGGTATGAGGTGGTTAAGAAATTAGTTAAAGAAATGAACGATGCCAACAAGACCATTGGTATCATCTGCCACGGCGGTTCGATTGCCATCTCCGCGGGCATCATCAAAAAAGGTCAGAGAGTCACCGGTTCCACCGGCATCAAGGATGATCTTGAAAATGTCGGCGGGGTCTGGGCGGATGAAGCAGCTTTTCGAGAAGGCAATCAGGTATGGGGGCGGGTGGTGGCGGATATTCCCGACTTCAACCGTGAACTGGTTAAAGCATTGCTCGAAGGCTTATCCTGAGTTCATTGCAGAGTCAACGGTTTATGTATCATCGTTTTTGGGATAGGGACACCCAGCACACTCAACACCGTTGGCGCAATTTGCAAGTGTGAGATAAATTCCCCCGTCTCGCCTCTTCCCATCCCATTGGGCTGGATCACAAAAAAGGGAACTTCTCTTTGCTCGGGCGTGGTACCGCCATGCCCCCCATCGGCATTGATGCCGTGATCGCCTGTTACGAAAACTGTATACCCGCGCTCGCGCCATTCCACAAGAAGCGGCGCGAGTTTTGCATCTTGATAAATGGCATGGTTACGATATTCTTTCGTGTCTGAGCCATAGGTCTCGCCGTGATAATCCATACCCATTGGATGCAACAAAAGATAGTCTGGCGAATATTTGCGGACGAGATGCGCCGCAGTGTTGAATAATTCAGTATCAGGGTACTCGTCCTGTGTGTAAAAACGTCCATGCTGAATATTCATTTTCTTGTCATTTACTTCCCTATCGTCAATTGGGTCGTAAGGTGCGCGGTTGTATAGCTCGGAGTACCAGTAATACGCGGCGGCGGCGGTTACCTTCCCTGCTTCTCGTACAGACCTGAAAATATTAGGTTGATTGGAAAGCCGCACAATGGAATTGGCAACAATGCCATTTTCACTGGAAGGCACGCCGGTGTGAATGGCTTCATACATAGGGCGGGACATGCTCGGCAATTCGCCAACGATCTTGTACAGGCTGGCTTTTTTATACTCCACCATGTGCCCAAGATATCCCATATTTGCCTTTGCCACATCGTAGCGCAAGGCGTCTGAAAGGACAAGAATCGCTTTTTTTATCATGGCATCCTCACAAAATAAAACATCGGAAGTCCGAAGACTCCCGATGTTGATGAAAATAAAACTAACCCGCCAGTACCAATACCGCTTTGTTGGAACAAGTCACCTGTTCTTTATCGCCAATGTTTGGAAGTTTCAGTGAAGGGCGGTTGAAGGTGTCCATATTGAAAATGCTATTCCCAATTTTCATTTGAACGCGAACAACAGACCCAAGGAATGTGATATTTTCAATGGTGCAGTCAAACACATTGTCTTTGCGCTGTTCTGCCAGGAAGTTAAAGCGCTCGGGGCGAATGGCTATGGTTACTTCTTCGCCTTTGTTTTTTCCATTTAACCCCTGGGCAATTTCCAAATTAATCCCGTCAAAACTTGCAATACCTTTTGCGGGGTCAACAACAGTGGCGGTAACTGTATTTAAGGAACCGACAAATTTTGCAACAAAGCGTGTTTGTGGGAAGTTGTAGATCTCGAAGGGGTTGCCAACTTGCTCAATTTTGCCATGGCTCATCACCACTATACGGTCTGAGAGCGAGAGCGCCTCTTCTTGATCGTGGGTAACATAGATGGTTGTAATACCCAACTTCTGCTGAATACGGCGAATCTCCTGGCGAAGCTCAAAACGAATTTTGGCATCTAATGCGGAAAGGGGTTCGTCCAAAAGCAATAATTCCGGCTGGATCGCCAACGCGCGAGCAAGCGCTACACGCTGTTGTTGTCCACCCGAAAGCTGGTATGGGTAACGGGAATAGAATTTGTCCATCTGGATCAGAGAGAGCATTTCTCGGACCCGTTCTTCGATCTCGTTTTTGGATTTTCCGGCGATCTTCAAGCCATAGCCAACATTCTGGGCAACGGTCATATTGGGGAATAATGCGTATGACTGAAAGACCATGCCCACGTTACGTTTATTGGGGGGAACATAGGTCAGGTCTTTGCCATTCAATGTAACATTGCCAGAAGTAGGCAGTTCAAAGCCTGCTACCATGCGCAAGGTGGTTGTTTTTCCACAGCCGCTGGGTCCAAGGAAGGAGACAAATTCGCCCTGTTTCACAGTGAGGTTGAAATCCTCCACGGCAACTGAAGCGCCAAAGGATTTGTGAATGTGAGTAAGTTCAAGGTGGGTCATGTCTGTTTTTCCTATGTCGTGATCACTTGTTGTTTCTGACGTTCACTGCGGCTGCTGAAGAATTGGAGCAGCCCGAGGCTGAACCAGGTCAATGAATAGCTGATGATAGCGAGGGCTGCCGGTTCGTAGGCTTTGGTAAGCCCAAGGCGTACCATGTACGGTCCAAGCGCCGGGCGGACGAGAAAATCTGCGAGGATGAGCTCGCCCATTACCGTTGCGAAACAGATGAGTGACCCGCCCAGGATGGCGAGGCGCAGGTTCGGGATGATGACATCTGCCAGGACGTGGAACCAGTTTGAACCAAGGCTTTGAGCCGCCTCTGTCAGGGTGCGCACGTCGATGGATCGCATCCCAACATCTACGGCACGGAACATATACGGCATCGAAATAATGACGTAGCCCGCGATCATGAGGATATCCGTTTTGAAGGTGGATGTGGTCAATTGGAAGGGCGGGCGTGAGAATGTACGGATGAGACCAAAGACCAGAATAATGCCTGGAATAACGAACGGCAAAATGGTGATGATCTCCATAATGGGGCGTGCCTGTGGAACCTTCAGGTACATCCAATATATGGTTGGCACAAATATGGCTGCACTAACGATAATTGTGATGACCGCCATGGTCACAGAGTAGCGAAAGCCCTCCCAGAACCGTGGGTCGGCGAATATGATTTTGTATGCCTTGAAACTTAGGATGCCGCGCTCCATGCGCAGGGAAAAGTCGAGGGTTCCGTAGATCGGCAGGAAGAAATATAAAAGGGCAAGGATGCCCCAAAAGATCGCGAAGAAGCTGGTTCGTTTTTTGCTCATGATTTCATCCATCGTGTGGCTCTGCGCTGCAGAAGGGAGTATGCAACAATGGTGAGGGTCATAATTGCGACCATGCCAAATGCAAGTGCGTACCCTTCGTTGGGATTCCCAAGCACATCGCCGCGAATTTGCTGCCCAATATAAATGGAGACCAGCGGGATGCTGCCGCCGGTAAGGGCGCGGGCGGTGGCGTACGCGCCAAATGCGTTCCCAAACAATAAAAGGGATGCGCCTAAAATGGACGGCATCAATACGGGCAGGGCAACATCACGCCAGTATTTGGCGGGTGTAGCGCCAAGGTTGGTGGAGGCTTCGTACCATTCCTTTTTCAATCCTTCGAGTGCGGGAGTGATGGTCAGGATCATTAATGGGAATTGGAAGTAGGTATATGCCAGCACCAACCCGGAAAGGCTGTAAAGGGAAAACCCATACGTGTATGGGTTGAGTGGACAAACATTGGTGATGTCGGATACATTGACGCCGCCAGAAGCCAGAAACTGGGCGAGCGCCCCGTAATTTTCGAGATTGAAACATGCCTTTTTAAGCATGGCAGTTATGATGCCGGTTTGTCCGATTGTAGCGATGAAGGAAAAGGCAAGGGGTACGCCTCCAAAATTCGCAGCTAATCCAGAAAAAGTGGAAATGACGTTACGCATCCAGCGCGGAGCGCCTCCTTGCGTAATCGAATAGGCAACCAAAAAGCCAAAAAAGCCGCCAACAAAGGCTGTAATGGCGCTAACTTGCAGACTCATTATGTAGGCTTTTAGAACGTTCGGATTCTGAAAGACCTTGAGGTTATCAAAAGTGAGTCCACCTTCTTGATCGGTAAAAGCGCCTGTAAACAGACGAAGCGAGGGAAGCACGAGGAAGAAAACAATAAAAATGAAAAAGGGAAACAACCCCACCCAATTCCACAGGGGATATTCACGCCATAATTTTCGCTGGCGGGTTGCGAACATTTGACTCATGAGCATTCTCCTTTAAACGTGACCCGGCAAAAGCCGGGCCACGTTTTTGGATATTGCTGGGATGACGGTTTTACTTAATGTCGAGACCGACGACGTTATCCCATTCATTCTTGATCAGTTCGCGGGCAGCGCTGAGCTGGTCACCGCTGGGAACGACAGAGCTGGCGAGAACCGCAGGATCGGGCATCTTGGCAGCAAGGTCTTCCGGAACAACGCCGCGTTCGAGCATGTCGGCGAGGCGGGCGGGGGCGCAGTAGCCCTTCATCCAGATCAATTGACCTTCATCCGAGTACAGGAATTCCTGCCAGAGGCGGGCAGCAGCGGGCTGGGGAGCATAGGCGCTCACAGCCTGAAGATAGAAACCACCCCAATTTACAGAGGAAGGATAGACGATCTCAACCGGGGGATTTCCAGCAAAGGAGTCTTTGTTCGCAAGAGCCAGGTAGTTCCACTGGAAGGTGATGGGGGTTTCGCCCTTACCGATTGTGCCGGTATTGGCAATGAGGGGCAGGAGGTTGCCAGATTCATTCAACTGCTTGAAGAAGTCGAGACCGGGCTGGATGTCATCCAAGGAGCCGCCGTTGGCAAGAGCCGCAGCGTACACGGTCTGGGCAGCCTGATTGGAGGCACGGGGATCACCAGCGAGGGCGATCTGTCCCTTGTATTTGGGGTCGAGCAGGTCAGCCCAATCCTGTGGGACATCGGTGACCACATCCAGGTTCACTTCAAAGACCATCACACCGTTGTAATCGGTGTAGAAATAGCCATCATCATCTTTGACGCCGTCGAGGGTATCCCAGGTTTCAACTTTGTAGGGGGCGAGCAAGCCCTGTTCCTTGGCAAGCGGTCCGAAAGCAGGACCCACATCGATAACATCGGGAGACTGGGGACCTGGATTTTCCTTGTTGTCAATGATCGCCTGAATTTCGTCGGCGGAGCCAGCATCAGGTGTAATGGAGTTGACGGTGATGCCATACTTATCGCTGAAGGTGGTAATCATTTCACCATAGTTACACCAATCTTCAGGAAGAGCAATTACATTCAGGGTACCTTCCGCCTGAGCAGCAGCGATCAGGGCGTCCATACCGCCGCCATCAGCAGCAGAGGCAACGGTGCTCCAATCAACTTCGGCAGCAGGGGCTTCGGTGGCTTCAGCAGCAGGCGCTTCGGTCGCTTCGGCAGGGGCTTCGGTGGCAGGAACTTCCGCAGCGCCACCACCACAGGCAGCCAGCAAGGTTGCGGCGATCACGAACAGGGCAAGCAAATGATAAGCAAAATTCTTCGTACGCATCTCTTTCTCCTTGATTTTTTTATGGATTGATCGAACGAAAACACCTATATCATTTTACGTGAAGGCACCTCCTATCTTAGTTACACATTTCAAGAATTGTAGCATTATCAATATTCAAAGTCAAACAAGATTAAATTGACCCTGAATGAGTGACCGAGAAAATCACAGGGACGGTTTAAATAACTCAATCGAATAATAGATCCCTGCAGAAAACAAGGCGCTGACCGGTATGGTGATAACCCATGCGGTTAAGATATCAACTGCCACGCCCCAGCGAACCTTGCCAAATCGTTCCGAAGCGCCCACCCCAATAATGGAGGAACTGACAACCTGTGTTGTGCTGACGGGCATTCCAAGCGCAGATGCACCAAGAATCACAATTCCAGATGTCAACTGGCTTGCGAACCCATGCACCGGACGTATCTTGTAAAACTTACCGCCCAATGTGCGGATGAGTCTCCAACCCCCCAACGCAGTTCCAGCCGCCATCGTCCCTGCACTGAGCAAGACAACCCAAAAAGGGATGTCAAATCCGCTCAACTGTCCGCCAATCATTAAACTCAAGGTAATAATACCGATTGTCTTTTGTGCGTCGTTGGTTCCATGGCTGAAAGCCAGGGCAACCGCTGTAAAGAACTGACTGCGCTTAAAAAACTGATTGATATGAGGTGTTGCATTGAAAGACAACAGGTAAACGATCTTCAGTAAGATAAAGCCTGATACAAAGCCAATGACGGGTGAAATAAACAAAGCCATTAATACTTTGACTATTCCGTCAAATTTCACAGCGCCCCAACCAGAAGAGATCACAGCAGCGCCGATCAATCCGCCGATAAGGGCATGAGAGGAACTGCTCGGAATTCCTAAATACCAGGTGATGAGATTCCAGATAATGGCGCCGATCAAACCGGCTGTTAGCGCCTGCAATGAAATAATACTGGCAGAAACAATGTCGCTTCCAATGGTCTTTGCAACGGTTACACCAAAAAGAAGCGGACCTGCAAATTCGGCAACCGCCGTTAAGCCTAGCGCAGTTTGCGGGTTAAAAGCACGGGACGAGATCATTGTGGCAACAATATTGCTCGAATCTCTCATTCCGTTAATGAATTCAAATATCAACGCCAGAAGGATAACCAATAACAGTGAAGAAGATATTAACATTCGGTTATGTTCTTTTTACAACAATATCTGCAATGATATTCGCCGCCTCATCACCGCGATCTGCCGCATTGGAAAGATGGCGGTAAACCTCACGCATTTTCAACATCTCTACAACATGATGCACATCTTCAGGTCCGCTAAACAGATCGGCAACAGCCTCACGGTACACGCCTTCCACACGATTCTCCAAAGCCTTGGCGCGCTGGGCATGGTCAAGCGCAACATTGGGGTTTTTGGGTAAACGCAGTACACCCTGCCATATTTCATAGGCGGCATCTTTCAAGAGAGATGCAATCCGCTGCATGTATTGGGTGGGCTTCACATTAAGAATAACCATCTCCACTACGGTGGTATCAGCGTAATCGATCACATCATCAATGGAACGTGAAAGCGAAAAGATATCTTCCCTGTCAAATGGAGTTACAAACGTGCGGTTCAATTCATCGATAAGAATACGGCGGACTTCGTCCGCCTCTTTTTCTTTCAGTGAAAGTTCTTCTGCTATATCCGGGTTGCCTGTTTCAAGATATTTAATCAACAGGCGCATACCTTCAAAGGATATTTCAGCCTGTTGTTCTATGAGCCGTTGAAACTTATCTTCCCTGCGTTTGAAAAATCTAAACATTTCCTTATTCCTTATTCGATCGGCTCAAGTGCGCCCGCTACCAAGCCAGGGAACGCTTCTCGAATTTTTGCGTCCACTTCAGGCGCAATAAGCAGCGAGGTGTTGGATGTCATAACTTCTCTGGCTTTTTTCATCGCTTTGGCATGAGTATCTGTAGCGCCCTTCTTTTCCCAAATAGAACGGGCATCACGGTCGGCAATTTTAGTCATCACGGCTTCGGTCTTCATGCGGCTGGTAGTATGTTTGGCTGTGATAAAAGAACCACCGGGTCCCACCTGCTTGATGATGTCGAGCCCGAGGTCATCGGCATTGAAACTGATCCCGCGTTTCATACGCTTCATCATTTGCGCCATTTCATCATCCGCAACAGCCTTGGCAAAATCGAAAGTCTTAAGCGCATCGATCAAGCCGCCGATGTTGAACATATCCATGCCGCCAAGGACACCCGCAATTCCAGACATTCCCGTCTCATACCCTGCCTGCATGTCATTCAGTTTGGAGTTTGTTAATCCAACATAACCACCGGCTGGCACATTATAAAAACGCGCCATTTGTGCAAACGCCATGTGCAACATACCGCATTCAATTGCGCCGGAGGTATATGCCCCAGAACGCATATCTGCAACTGTGCCAAGGGTGGCATAGATCGTTGGAGTACCTTCCTTAACCATTTGCATCAACAACAAAGCAGAAAGGAATTCGGCGTTGCCTTGCACCAATGACCCCGCCATAGACATGGGAGAGGTTAAACCAGCATTGGGCACAATGGTTGGATACACAGGCAACCCCTGTTCAGCAAAATACATCACGTTCTCAGTGGAAAGATGATCCATGGTGAGTGGTGAAACCACGGGGCAGTAATGATGCGTAAGGAAGGGGCGCTCCATATACGCATCCTTTCCACCCGCTACAATGTACGCCATCTCCATCACACTCCGAGTGTCTTTCATATCAGTTGTGGTGACACGGATCGGTTTAAGACAATACTTGATGGATGGGTACAGGCGCGAAACAGTGAATTGATCCGCGGGTGCGTCATCTGCCAACGTGGAAATGGAGAAGACATCGTAGCCGGGCAATTCGTTGATGAGGTGAGCGATCCGCGCTATATCCTTTGATTCGGCGCGTCTTTCCACGCCGGTCACTGGGTCAATGATATCGGGCGCTGAACTCGCCGTAACAATGACCGGGCTATCCTGCGGGATGGTTTTATCAAATTTCGGATCGCGTGCGTGAAAGGTAAAAGACGGCGAAACCATCTTGCGGTACTTCTCAACCACAGCACGCGGAAACTTGACTCGCTCTTCTTCCACACTACAACCGTGTTTCTTAAAGAGATCACGCGCCGGTCCATACCGAACTTTCAAACCTACATCTTCCAAAATTTCCAACGAAGCATCGTGAATTCTCTCGACCTGTTCCTGTGTAAGTAAAGCGGCAAATGACATGATTCACATCCTTATTAGATAAATTATTCGACCATTGAACGCTTGATCTTTTTTCGTTCCATTTTTTTCTTCGGCAGTAATTTCTCTGCCAGCTTACGGCTCTCTTTTACAAGGGCATTATCAACAAGTACGTTGTCTTTCGGCAGGGTAAACATCTCGCGGATCTTTACAAAGCGGTCGTCACGATACACCATCCGCTCAATGCGGACGGTATGCGCCAGCCCTTTGATCTCGCGGGTGGAGAACATCCGCAATCCTGAGCGGGTCACTTTCAAAGATGCTGCCGCAATCGCAAAACGGACGGAGTCTTCCAAACTCCAGCCATTCAGGTAGCCGTAAATAAACCCGGACGAAAAGGTCGCGCCTGCGCCAGAGGCATCCACGGCTTTTACCTTGGGGGCATATGCGCGGATGATCTCATTACCTTGCACCACCATACAACCCTGACTCGCCATGGTAATAATAGCCGTTTGAATACCCGCCTGAATCAACTTGCGGGCAGTTCCCAACATGGCTTGTTTTTTACCGATCTGCGCGGCATCGGTTACTGCCTGACAGATCGTGACCAACCCCGAATATTTTTTCAGCAATTCCGGGTCTTGATGCCCATGTTCAAAATTCAAGAATACCGGCACGCGATGCTTGCGAGCTTCGTTCATGGCTCGCAAAATATGCTTATCGCCATCGTACCAGTCCACATAGAGGAGTTTGGCAGTTTTGATAAGCGAAAGATTGGCTGTGTCGAGCGTACTTAATATCTCTTTCGAACGCTGCCAGAAATAGGTGCGCGCTCCCTTTTTATCCGATACGTTCACTTCGAGCGGAGTTTTGTATTTTCTTGTAAAGCGCACTTCGCCTTGTACGCCAAGGTCGCGCAATTTATCTTGAACATAATGCCCCAGCAGGTCATCACCCACTGAAGTACCAATCATCGCAGACGGCACACCCCACTGGCTGAGGTTGCAAGCAATAATGGCGGCATCGTCATAGACGTAGTCACTGACTTCGTGAACAATCGCGCCAGTATTCAGCTTGGGCAATTGATCCAAAGACATAATATACACCGGCGTAAGCATACCGAAACCGATATATGCAGGAGGAGGAGTTGATTTTTTTGCCATAATTAATTCCCGTCGTTGCGAGGAGCATGTTCTTTGCGACGAAGCAATCTCCCTTGGTGCTTTAGAGATTGCTTCGGGCAAAAACAAGAACGCCCTCGCAATGACGAAACTAAGATTTCAGCTTCTCGCCTTTCGGGTCAACCAGCACATTGGCAGTCACTTCTGCTTCAAGGTTTCCTTCGATGAGTTCGATTGTGAAATGGTTGCCTTTAACTGCCAGATCAATGGGCAGATACGCATACAGAATATTCTTCTTTACGGTAAAGCCGTAGCCGCCGCTTCTCACGCGGGTAACCAGTTTATCACCATGATAGACCGCCTCACCGCCGTAGATTTGCACGAATTCTTCTGTACCGGTCAAAACCATTGTGCATAGTTTACGAGTCAATCCTTCGGCTTTTTGCTTCACCAGCGCATCGCGTCCGATGAAATCGCCTTTGTTCAAGTCCACACAGAAGCCGAGACCAGCTTCATAGGGTGTCGTGCTGGGAGTAATATCCACCGTGAAATATTTGAATCCTTTTTCCAAGCGCAGCGGATCAAGCACTTTGTACCCGCCGAGTTCCATGCCGAATTCTTTACCCGCTTCAATGAGCATATCCCATACCATGGTGGCGCGGTTGTTGGGGATGTACAACTCCCACCCCAATTCACCCGCGTAACTCACACGCTGTGCCAGAACCTGTACACCATTGATAACAATGGGTTTGGTCATCAAATATGGATGCGCTTCATTTGAAACATCGCTGCTGGTAATCTTCTTCAATACCTCACGTGCCTTCGGTCCCCACAACGCAAGACAGGCATGTTCCTGCGTAATATCACGAATGGACACTTCGCCATCTTTTTCGTCCACGTACATCAAAATGCGGGCATGGTCATTGGCAATGAAGCCAGAACCCGTAATGACCCAGAAATGCTCTTCGCCCAAGCGAGTCACGGTCAAGTCAGATTCAATGCCGCCGTTACGATTCAAAAATTGAGTATAGATCGCGCTGCCAACGGGTTTATCAATATTGCTGGAGGTCAGTCTCTGCAATAAAGGCAATGCGCCTTTGCCCTTGACTTCTATTTTTCCAAACGAGGTCAGGTCAAACAATGCCACACGTTCACGCGCCGCAGTATGCTCCACACGCATTCGTTCAAAGTATGGCGGTTTTGCCCAGCCCCATTTGCGCTGGTCTTCGCCCATGCGCCGCCATTCCTTACCTGGTTCAAAGTAATTGACACGCTCCCAGCCAAACTTCTCGCCAAAGACCGCGCCGTTCTCCATCAAACGATAATGCACCGGACTAATACGATGCGGACGCGCTTCTTCATGTTCGTCATGCGGGAACTTCAAGCGATAGTAATACTTCACGCTTTCCATTGTACGTTCCGCCGCATACTTGAAATCGGAATAATAATTTCCAAAACGGGTAGCGCGATAGCCATACACATCCATCGGCGCTTCACCGTCAATGATCCACTCTGCGATCAGCTTGCCCATGCCGCCTGCCCCGCCATAGCCATTGAGCGACATGCCCGCCATCATCCAAAAGCCCTTCACGCCGGGCATCGGTCCAAGCAAGGGTTGGCAGTCAGGCGTGTACGCACCGGGGTGACGCACCAACGTAATGATGCCCGCCTGATCCAAGAACGGCAAACGGCGAATCGCACCTTCGAGCAACATCTCGAATTGATCCATATCGCCAGGGAAGGATTTGCTGCCATGTTCCCAAGGCGTACCATCGATCCAGCGCGGAAGCGGCTTTGGCTCATAACCGCCGATCACCAAACCGCCCTTTTCCTGACGCATGTAAACCAAATTATCCGGGTCACGCAAACAAGGCGTTTGGTCGTTGAACTCATGCCCAGGCACAGCCCGCAATGCGATGTGTTGATGATCTACCGGAGTGGTTGGAACGTGCAGACCTGCCATGGCGGCGATGCGCGGCGCCCACATTCCTGCGGCATTGATGATGATCTCGCATCGGATCGTGCCCTTATCTGTTACGACCGCCTCAACCTCACCCTTCGCTGACACTTTGATTCCGGTCACGCGGGTGTTGGTGTAAATTTCCACGCCAAGCTCTTTGGCAAAACGCGCCATTGACGTGGTGGTGGTGTACGGGTCAAGTTGACCGTCGCCGGGCAGATAAATACCGCCATATAACTCTTTATCCGAAATCTGCGGCATGTATTTTTTTGATTCTTCGGGTGAGATGACTTCACAATCAAGCCCCAGCGCCTTGGCGCGGCTGACGCTGCGTTCCATTTCGAGCAATTGTTCCTTGCTCGATGCCACGCGCAAACTGCCAACGGTATCGAACAGCCCCAACTCCTTATACAACTCCACGCTATACATGCGGAAGCGCAGCATGGCTTGCGAGGTGGCAAACTGCGTCACCAAGCCCGCTGCATGTGAAGACTCACCGCTGGCGATTTCGCCTTTCTCGATAATGACCACATCCTTGCGTCCGTTCTTTGCAAGGTGATAAGCAACCTGCGCCCCATAAATTCCCCCACCGATGATAACGATCTCTGCTTGAGTCTTCATTCATCAACTCCGTAGTTTGGTTGTGTTATAAAATAAGAAAACACGTTCAAAAAGATGTAATTTTCTTGAAACGTGTTTTGTATTTGTGTCTAAACCTTCGTACCATTTGCAAGAAAAACTTCGATGGAATATTCTGCCAATTCCTTCTTCGCTTGCTTGCTAAAACCTGTATCTGTAACAAGTTTATCCATCGCATCGATGTTCGCCACGTGGAAATTGGAGACAGCGCCCCACTTGCTATGGTCCGAAACGATGATGACCTGCCCCTTGGTACGCTCAATCATCTTGCGGACGACTTCTGCTTCGGGGTTGGTGGGAACCGTCAGCCCGTGTTTTAGGGAGATTCCGTCTACGCCGAGAATCGCCTTGTTGGCAAAGACCAAGCCCAAATTGTCCAGTGCGAAGCGACCGGAAAGAGAGTTGGAACGAGCCTGGAATTCGCCTCCGGTCAGATTGAGAGAAAAGCCCGGGTCCCCGATATCCACCAATGCACTGACGTTGTTCGTAAAGACAGTAATGCGTGGATTTCTCGGAATGTATTGAAGCACTTGTATTGCCGTCGTACCGCTGTTAATGAAAACAATATCGCCTTCCTCAATAAAGGTTGCGGCAAATTCACCGATCTGTTTTTTCTCGTCTGGAAAATTCTTCAAGCGCAGTTGATATTCCTGCTCGAAGATCACACGTTGATTTAGAACTGCGCCCCCATGTGTGCGTTCAAGGATTCCTTTTTGTTCGAGCCACTCCAAGTCGCGGCGAACCGTAGCTTCAGAGGCTTCAAGCAAATCCATCAAGTCGGCAGTGCGCGCGATCTGATGGATGCCAAGATACTCTTGAATCTTTTCTCTGCGTTGGGCTGGAATGAGGGGTTTACCCATCTGACGGATTATATAAGAATCTGAAGGAATTTGCAAGTTTTTGATTTTTTGCTTATAATGGATTTGTTATGTAGACCTGACAGCCAAATCAATGTAAATCTGTCGGGTCTTCTTTTTTGGAGACTGCATGACAAAACTTGTCAAAGACCTTATGCACAAAGGTGTGCTCACCTGCAAGCCCGACGCCACGTTGGGACAGGTGGCAACCCTGCTCGATCAACATCAGGTTCATGCTTTATTTGTGAACGACCGCGATGGTCGTATTGTGGGAGTGATCTCAGACTTTGACTTGATGGCTGGCGAATGGCTTTCTTCTGACCCCGAAAGCCTCAACACCATGCGGAAGTTAACCGCCTCAGACATTATGACCAAGCCTGTAGACGCCATCCAAGCCGCCACCCCGCTGACAGAAGCCGCCGACCTTTTCATGCAGAAAAGAGTTGGGCGGTTTTTAGTTTTAGAACATGAAAAACCTGTAGGCACGATTTCACTTTCTGATTTTGTTGCAAGTCTGTCAGAACAGATCAAATCCAAACGCGAGACCGTGGGCGATGTGATGTCGGATGCGATTCTGGTCTGTCGCGGAAAAACCCCCGTCCTCTCTGCCGCACGCGCCATGACATCTTCTGGCTGGCGCTCGGTGTTGGTCGTGGATTTGAACGGCAAGGTCATCGGTGTTGTCAGTGGACATGATCTCTTGCATCTCGTCAAGGCTGGCGCGGATGAAAAATTGATCGTCCGTGATGTAATGCACCCCGCGCTCACCATTGACATATCTGCCAGCCTGCGCGAAGCCGCAGATATGCTGATTCAAAATCATTATCATCGTTTAGTGGTAGTTGATAAAGAAAACCCTGACTCTTTCCCACTTGGTGCGATCTCTACATTTGATATTGTGGCAGAAATGGCAAGACCCGATTCTGTTTGGCAAAAATAATAACGACCGCAGACCGCGGACGATGGACGGCGCATTGCGGTCTGTGGTCGGCAGTCAGCGGTCAATCACCTGTACCTAGGAGATAAACAATCCAATGTCCGAATTCCCAACACAAGCCCAAGTCGTCATCATCGGCGGCGGCGTGGGTGGAAGCAGTATCGCCTATCACCTCACCAAACTGGGGTGGAAGGATGTCGTCGTCCTTGAACGCCACGAGTTGACCTCCGGCTCGACCTGGCATTCGGCGGGTCTCGTCGGGCAGATGCGCTCCGACGCAAACCTGACCCGCATGATGCACTACAGCACCGACCTGTATCGCAGCCTCAAAGCCGAAACCGGACAAGACACCTCATGGCGCGAAGTCGGCGGTATTCGCCTCGCTTCATCACATGAACGTATGGAAGAGACCAAACGCCTCGTCGGTCTCGCCCGTTCCTTCGGCGTGCCCATGGAGTTGATTTCTCCAAAAGAAGCGCAGGACATGTTCCCGCTGATGGACATCACCGGCGTAGTCGGCGCAGCCTACACCCCCAACGACGGCTCCATCGACCCGACCGGACTCACTAACGCTCTCGCCATTGGCGCCAAGAATCGCGGCGCGCGTTTCTTCTTCTATACCAATGTCGAGAAGATCAACGTCGTCAACGGGCGCGTCAGCGAAGTGGTGACGGATAAGGGTACGATCAAGACCGAGATCGTGGTCAATGCCTCGGGCATGTGGGGACGCGAGATCGGCAAAATGGTCGGCTTGAATCTGCCGGTCATCCCGATGGCTCATTTGTATATCCTCACCGAACCCATCAAAGGTGTCACCAATAAATTCCCCAACCTGCGCGACCCAGACTTGCTTGTGTATTACCGCGAAGAAGTCGGTGGACTTGTCACAGGTGGGTATGAACGCCAACCCGCTACCTTTGGCATGAACGGCATTCCGCGTGATTTCAAATTTAAATTACTCGAACCCGATTGGGAGCGCTTCACCCCGCTGATGGAAAACTCCATCCGGCGTGTGCCCGCCGTGGAAAGTGCCCCCGTGAAATTGCTGCTCAATGGACCTGAAGGCTTCACACCCGATGGTGAGTTCCTGCTCGGACCCACCTCCGTCAAAGGCTTCTGGGTGGCATGTGCATTCTGTGCGCATGGACTCGCAGGCGCGGGCGGCATCGGCAAGGTGATGGCTGAATGGATCGTAGACGGCAGCCCCGAGTGGGATGTCTGGCGTTTGGATGTTCGTCGCTTTGGTCCCAGTTACAACAGTCTCGAATATACACGCGCAAGAACCTTTGAAACCTATACTCAGTACTACGATATTCACTACCCCGCCGAAGAGAGGCTCTCGAAGCGCAATGTGCGCGTCTCCCCCACTTACTTCCGCCTGCGCGATTTGAATTGCACCTTCGGCGAGAAGATGGGTTGGGAGCGCCCGAACTGGTTCCGCAAATATGAAGAACTTGCCACACATGGTCACGAGCCGCGCGGATGGATGCGCCACAATTGGAGCCGCGCCATCGGGCACGAACATCTCATGACCCGCGAGAATGCTGGCTTGTTCGATGAAACTTCGTTCAACAAATTCGAAGTCCGCGGACCGGGTGCATTGAAATTCCTTAATTACGTCTGCGCCAATCAGATCGACGTGCCTGTCGGCAACCTTGTCTATACGCAAGCGCTCAACAAACGCGGCGGCATCGAATGTGACTTCACCGTCACCCGCCTTGCCGAAGAACGCTTCTTCATTGTTACAGGGACTGCATTTGGTCAACACGACATGTCGTGGCTTTCATTGCAGATGCCCGAAGATGGCAGTGTGACGATTGAAGATGTCGGCTCGAACTACGCCTGTATCGGTATGTGGGGACCCAAGGCTCGTGCCATCCTTGAGAAAGTCACCACGGATGATGTCTCAAACGAAGGCTTCCCCTACATGACCTCGAAGAACATCAACGTCGGCGATGTGCCCGTCCGCGCCTCACGCGTCACTTACGTGGGCGAACTCGGCTGGGAATTCTATTGCCCGATGGAATACGGTCTGCGTCTGTGGGATACGCTCTGGGAAGCAGGTCAAGGCGAAGGCTTGGTGGCAGGCGGATACAAGGCAATTGAGTCTCTGCGCCTCGAAAAAGCCTATCGTTATTGGAGCGGTGAAATTACACCCGACTACACTCCCTACGAAGCAGGTCTCGGTTTTGCCGTGAAGCTAGATAAAGAGAACTTCATCGGTAAAGAAGCCTTGGTCAAGCAAAAGGCAGAGGGCGTTAAATCCAAACTCTGCACGATGACTCTTGCGGATGATCGTACGATTGTGATGGGCAAAGAACCGATCCGCATTGATGGCAAGATCGTCGGCTGGGTCGCCTCAGGCGGATTTGGCTACTCGGTTGCGAAATCCATTGCATATGCCTACCTACCGTTGGAATATTCCAAACCGGGAACCAAACTTGAGATCGAGTGTTTCGGTGAACAGGTCGGCGCGGAAGTGACAGTCAACGTGTTATGGGATGCGAAGAACGAACGAATTAAGGCGTAGTGATTTTCCCTCATCCCCAACCCTTCCCCCGCAAGGGGAAGGGAGTCCCCTCTCCCTACGGGAGAGGGCTAGGGTGAGGGCAAGAAAAAGGCTCGAGAAAGCAGAAGCAGATTTCAGTTAAGACAGAAGCGGGTACTTAATCCGCAAAAAATTCTTTCAACCAAAGGAAGGAACAGAGTCACATGAATACGCTTGCCATCGATAAAGCCATTGCCAAGGTGTCATTTTTGGCAGAATCAAAGAACGTTAAGAAGATTCCGCTCAGCGGCGGCATCACCAACTTGAATTTCAAGATCGAAGCGGATGGTCGTTCGTATGTCATCCGCCTTGCTGGTGAAGGCACCGACTTGCTCGGCATTAAACGCGACGTGGAACATGCCGCCAACAAAGCCGCAGGTGAGTTGGGAATTGCTCCTGAAATTATGTACTTCATCGAACCGGAAGGTTATATCGTCACCCGTTTCGTGAATGGCAAGCGCATCATGCCGGAAGATATTGTGAAGCCCGATTATCTGACCCGTGTTGCACAAAAGTTACGCCTCTTCCATCGCAATGCGCCGAAGCTAAAAGGTGAATTCAACGTGTTCCGCCGCGTGGAAATGCTGACCAAATTAGCCAAAAGTAAAGGCGCAAAATTCCCCGCCGATTGGGACTTCATTATGAAGAAAATGCGTGAAGCTGAAAAAGCTTTGCTCAAAGACCCATACAAACCAACACCCTGCCATAATGACCTGCTCAACCTGAACTGGATGGATGAAGAAGTTGCGGGCGATATTGGCGAGATCCGTTTGCTGGATTGGGAATACGCGGGTATGGGTGATATTTTCTTCGATCTTGGTAATTTTGCCCACCATCACCGCTTGAACGAAGAACAGATCAACACCTTCCTGACTGCGTACTTCGGCAAGATGACCCCGAAGCATTATGCCCGCTTAAGAATTATGTGGGCAATGTCTGAGTTACACGAATCGATGTGGGGCACTGCCCAAACTGTGCTCTCCAAACTGGAAGAGGATTTTCAGGGTTATGCCGACCTGTGGTTTGGACGTTACCGAATGCACACCACCGATTACCGTTGGGAGCAGTGGCTGAAAGATGTAGCGAAGAAAAAATGAAGAAGTCTGGAAAATGCAGAAGTTAGAATGAAGAATGCAGAATATTCTTCATTCCGCATTCTTCATTCTGCATTTGTAAGAAATTAATTCTTTCATAAAAGAACAACTAATACAAGGAGTACCAAATGTCTATCGTAAATGCAAAAGAAATCATGCTCGCCGCCTCAAAAGAAGGCTGGTCTGTGGGCGCGTTCAACATCACCGACCTGTTGCAATTCGAAGCGGTGATCGACGCGGCAATTGAGAAGAAAGCCCCGGTCATTGTGCAGACCTCCGTCAAACCTTCGCAATTCCTCGGCACAAACATGATGGTGGCGATCTATCGCACCCTGGCAGAATCTGCGCCGGTGCCGGTCTGTTTGCACCTCGACCACTCCACCAGCATTGACTACTGCAAGAAGTGCGCCAACACCGGTTACACCAATATCATGATCGATGCTTCCAAACAGTCCTACGAAGAGAACATCCGCCAGACCAAAGAAGTAGTGGATTACTGCCATGCCATTGGCGGTATTTCGGTTGAAGGCGAACTCGGAACCGTGGGCGGCGTGGAAGATCAGATCAAAGTTGCAGAAGATGAAGCGCAGCTTGCCAACCCCGAACAGTCCATTGAATTCGTCGAACGCACCGGCGTGGATATTTTCGCCCCTGCCATCGGCACGGCGCACGGCGTATACAAAACCAAGAATCCCAAGATCGATTTTGAGCGCATGGCGATCATTCACAAAATGCTGAATGGCAACGGCGTGAAAACCCCGCTCGTCGTCCACGGTGGAACCGGCTTGCCCGATGACTATGTAGCCAAATTGGTGGCTGCTGGCGGCGCAAAGTTCAACGTCTCCACCGAATTGAAACACACCCTATTGGACGCCAAATGGGAATACCTAAGCACCCACCGCGATGAATACGACCCCGGTAAATTGGATGTCTTCGTCCGCGATGCGACCCGTAAAGCCGTAATGCACTGGATGGACAAGCTCGGCTGTAACGGTAAGGCATAAGACTGACCATTGACAATCGACGATGGACGATAGAAGAGATCGTCCGCAGTCAATGGTCTGTGGTCCATCGTCACTATTGAAAATAATTTAGGAGAACAAGGAACATGAATAAAAATATCGAAGACTATTACGCCCCGTGGGTTAAGGGCATCCCGATGTACATTTCGGCTCATATTGAATTGGCATGGCGCAAGCCCGAACTGCACCGCATGATGTCCAACGAAAACCCTGTACCGCCTTCTGATAAGGTCTTGGAGGCGATGTTCAAATATGCCAAGATGACCAACCGCTACCCAGATCAGGGTCTGGTCGTGCGAAGCAAGATCGCTGAGATCAACGGCGTGGCGGGTCCGCAAAACGTGATGATCGGCAACGGCTCCAGCGAAGTGTACGACAACATCTTCCGCATGTTCCTCGAACCGGGTGATGAAGTCATTCAGCACACTCCCTGCTTCGGCATTTACGGTCTGCGTGGAACCCTGCTCGGCGCAAAGATGGTCTCTGTGCCGATGCTTTATGAAGATCACAAACTGAAATTCGACCCCGATGCCTTGATGAAAGCCATCACTGATAAGACCAAGATCATCGTCATCCCGAACCCCAACAACCCCAGCGGCAACTTCATGGACCCGCAACACTTCGAACCGTTTGCCAAGTTGGGCATTCCGTTGGTCGTCGATGAAGCCTACATTGAATATGCCGGTTTGGGCATGTCTCAGGTTGAATTGACCAAAAAATACAAGAACGTCTTTATCACCCGCACCCTCTCCAAAGCCTATGGTCTGGCGGGCATGCGCTTTGGGTACACCATTGCCCATGAAGACACCCTCAAACAGGTCGCCGGTTCCCTCCTGCCTTGGAATGTGGGCACCATCCCCATGTGGGCAGCACTTGCCGCCTTTGAAGATACCGAAGGTCTGGCGGAACGCGTCAAGTTCAATAATGATGCGGTGGATTACATCAGCGAAGCCTTGAGCGTTATCCCCGGCTTCTACGTTATGCCTTCCAAAGCCAATTACATCCTGTTCGATTGCGGTGAAACGGGCAAAACCGGCAAGGAAGTGCTTGCCTACGCTGAAACCAAAGGCATTATCCTGCGCGGCGAAAGCAAGAAGTACGGCTCCGATGGCTGGTTCCGCGTGACGATTGGCACCAAGGAAGAGAACGAACTCTTCGTCAATACCATGCTTGAATTCTTTGGAATGAAGAAATAATTATCTGTCATTGCCTGCACCGTGCAACAGGCACGCGTGCGAGGAGGGTGCTCTTCCCGACGAAGCAATCCCATGATTGTGTATGAGATTGCTTCGGGCAACCCCGAAAACATCGGGGCAGGCGAACAAGAGCGCCCTCGCAATGACGGGGAGGCTTATATGTCCAAAATTAAAGCAGTCTTCTTCGACCAGGACGGTGTCATCATCGACACTGAGCGCGACGGTCACCGCGTGTCGTTCAATATGACTTTCAAAGAATTCGGTTTCACCGACGAATGGGATATCGAGTATTACCACGAACTCCTGCAAGTCGGCGGCGGCAAGGAACGCATGAAGAAGCATTGGCAGACCAAGGGCTTCTCCAAGCCGATGACCGAAGAAGAGATCGATGCACTCGTAAAAGAAATGCACAAGCGCAAGACGGCTCTGTTCGTGGAACTGATCGAGACGGGCAAACTGTCACTTCGCCCGGGCATTCACCGGTTCATGAAAGAGGCGATGGATGCGGGTCTCAAACTCGCCATCTGCACCACGTCTAATGAACAGGCAGCCAAGGCGATCACCAAAGGTCCGCTCAAAGATATCAAGTTTGAAGTGGTATTGGCAGGCGATGTGGTCGAAAAGAAAAAACCCGACCCAGCCATCTACAACCTCGCACTTGAAAAACTTGGACTCAAACCCGATGAAGTGATGGTCGTGGAAGATTCCAAGAATGGTCTCGCCGCCGCAAAGTCTGCGGGGGCGAATGTGATCGTGACCACCAATCACTACACCGAAAAGGAAGATGTCAGTGCGGGTGATGTGATCGTCTCCTGCCTCGGCGACCCGGACGGTGAAAAAGCCGAGATGCGCAAAGGCGAACTAAAAGACTTTGACGGCATTGTTCACGTTCGGCAGTTGATGGAGTTGTTCGGATAATTTCAATTTGGGTGCATGACTGTATGTCATGCACCCAAATTGCTTTTATAGACAAATCTGGCTGTAATTATTAACAATCTCTATGGTCGTACCCTTTTAGAAACGCCAGTGTTGTCAATGCATAACTTTCAGAGGAAAATCCCACTTGGGGATGAGGATGTGCCACTAAACAAGTTCCAGACGCGTGCTTGGTAAGTTCAGTTTCTTGATCTTTAGCAAGACCAACTCATACATCAAGGAGAATTGCGAAAATATCTGATAAAGTACAGGAAAAAGATAAAAGCCATCTGCACAAAATGGGGTATGCACAACAGTTGGCGCGCCGCATGAGCGGCTTCTCGAACTTTGCAATTTCATTTTCAATTATTTGTATTCTGGCAGGCGGCATTACAGCCTTCCCACTGGGGTTCAGTTCCACCGGCGGCGCGGGGTTGGTGTGGGCTGGCTGGTTGGCGGCGTAATCGCGGTCATTGTTTCCCTCTTCATGGGGCAGATCGCCTCCGCCTACCCAACGGCTGGCGGTTTGTACCACTGGGCTTCCATGCTCAGCGGGCGCGGCTGGGGCTGGATCACCGCCTGGTTCAACGTTCTCGGTCTATTCTTCGTCGTCTCTTCCGTGGACGTGGGCGTCTGGCTGCTCTTCCGTGACCTGATCCTCGTTGGCATCTTCCAGATGGACCCCGCCTCCTTCACTGCCATGCAGCAGTTGATCGCAGTCGGCGTCATTCTCATCAGCCAAAGCCTGTTCAACCACTACGGCATCGAACTCACCACCAAACTGACCGACTTCAGCGGCTACTTCATTTTCTTCGTCGCAGTCGTTCTCACCATCTCTTTGTTGGCATTCTCTCCCGTTGCATTGGACTTCAGCCGCCTCTTCACATTCGTCAATGTGACCGGAGCCGCCGGAGGTGATGTTATTCCACGCACCGAGAGCATGAGTTTCGCCTTCCTGTTCGGGTTGATCCTCGTCTGCTACACCATCACCGGGTACGATGCGTCGGCGCATACATCCGAAGAAACCCGCGACGCCCAGGTCAATGTGCCGAAGGGTATGTGGCAGGCTGTGTTCTATTCTGTTTTCTTCGGGTATCTGATGGTCTGCTCCTTCGTCCTTGCCATGCCCAGCGTTGAAGAAGGCGCATCGATGGGATGGGGTTCGTTCCTTTATGTAATGGAAGCATCCCGAATGCCCACCTGGCTGCCTTACTTCCTCTTCATCGGCATTGTGGTGAACAATTATCTTTGCGGTCTGGCCGGTCTTACCTCGGCATCTCGCATGGCATTTGCCTTTGCGCGTGACGGCGGTATGCCCTTCTCACATCTGCTCTCTCACGTCAGCACCACCTACCGCACCCCCACCTACGCCATCTGGGCATCTGCCGCCATTGCATGGCTCTCCACCGTATACTCCGACGCCTTTGCCGTACTGGCAACCGCCTGCGCGGTCTTCCTGTACTTCTCCTACATTTCGCCTGTGGTTGCCGGTTTCTTTGCAGAAGGCACAAGCCGCTGGCCTGAAAAAGGTCCGTTCAATCTTGGCTCGCTCTCCAAAGCCGGTGAAATGAAATGCTCGTTCGGCACAGGCAGTTTCTTATTGATGAATATTGGTGACAAACCCAAACTCTCGAACAATGGCTTACTCACCACTGTCGGTTGGAATTTCAATGGGCAGACTGCATATGCTTTCGATGGCGGCATTTTTGTAACAGGCTCGGCTGTGCAATGGCTGCGTGACAACCTCAAATTCATTCCCGACTCGGCATCCAGCCATGACGCCGCCAATAACTCGATCGAAGCGGGTGCGATTTTGCTGGCAACGGGTGTACAGGAACGTCCACGTGCGGCGCGATTGGTGCCGGGGAAACGCCCGCAGGGTGTGTTTACGACGGGATCACTGCAACGGTTCTTGTATCAAGAGCATTTGCTAGTTGGGAAGCGGGCGGTTATCATCGGTGCAGAGTTGGTGAGCCTCTCGGCATTGATGTCTCTGATGGGCGCAGGCATAAAATGTGAAATGCTGGTGACGGAAGAAAACAGCCATCAGATTGAGTTCCCGTATGTGCTGATGAAGTGGGCGCTGGCGGATATTATTTCAAGGACGCCGATCTTTACGAATACTCGAATATCTTCGGTCAAAAACGCGTCGAAGGGATTGAACTCACTCACAAGGACGGACAGAAAAAACTTGTGGAATGTGATACGGTCATCTTCACCGGAAATTGGATCCCTGAGCATGAGCTGGCGCGCATGGGCGGGCTGGAGATTAATCCGCGCACAAAAGGACCGGTGATTGATAAGAACTTCCGATCATCTGTGGAGGGAGTGTTCGTGGCAGGCAACCTGTTACGCGGTGTAGAGACAGCAGACCACTGCGCGTTGGAAGGTCAACGGGCGGCGAGGGCGATCAGGAAATATCTAATCTAAAATAAGGAGATTGCTTCGGCGGAAAAGAATCCGCCTCGCAATGACATAACAAACCATGGCAGACGAATTATTGGACGTAATAAACGACAACGATGAAGTGACCGAGCAGGCAATGCGCTCGGTAGTCCACACGCAGGGACTGTGGCACCGTGGCGTGCATGTATTTCTATTTAATGAGCAGGGTGAAATGCTCATCCAAAAACGCAGCGCCGACCGGGCAAATTCACCGTCCTTGTTGGATTGTTCGGTATCTGAACATGTCAAAGCCGGAGAAAGTTATCTCGTAGCGGCGATGCGCGGTTTAAAGGAAGAGATGGGTGTGGAAGGCGTGAAACTCACCTTGCGCGGAAAGATCCAAATGGAGTACGGTTTCAACGATAATGAGATCAGTGAGATTTACGAAGGCAGCTTAAACGGGCTATCTGTGCAGTTTGACCCCGGAGAAATTGCTGAGGTCAAGTTCATGAGTCTGGATGAGATCAAGGTGGAAATTGACAAAAATCCTGAATATTATTGTTATTGGTTCATTCAACTAATGAGGTGGTATTTTGGTGGTATTGCCAATCTAAGAGAATTACGTCCGTAAATACAGGAAACCCTACGCGGGGGAAAAGGTAAATGGTTAGGATCAGCCCCAAAATAGGTATGAGGCGGAAGGGGTCATTTGCGCAACCATTTTGGTTATACATCGTAAGTCACTATCAGGAAGATTTACGAAGGAGAATTCATGAAAACCATTCAAAAATATATTGCACTTTTTATTCTCGCCGCCATGCTTTCAATGACCTTTGTTTCACCGGCATTGGCGTTTGACGGGCGCGGCGGAGACACGGTTGTGATCGAAAGCAATGAAGTGATCAATGACGACCTGTATGTGACCGCCGAAGAGTTCACGCTTGAGGGTACGGTAAAAGGTGATTTGATCGTTTTTGCCAATTACATCCGCATTAACGGTACGGTAGAAGGCGACCTGATCGCCGCCGGCAATACGATTGTCATTAACGGATCAGTGAAAGATGATGTACGCATCGCCGGAGCTGCCCTTCAATTTGGAGAGGCGGCTGTAATCGGCAGTGATGCAATTGGAGCCAGCGCCAGCCTTGAAGCTAAAAATGGAAGTGATGTTGGCGGCGATTTAGTGTACGCCGGAGCGCAGGCACTTTTGGCAGGGTCGGTTGGCGACGATGTGCAAGTTGCCGCGGGCGGGCTTGAAATTCAAGGCTTGGTCGGCGGTGATGTTTTGGCTGAACTCGGCGAAGGGCAGAAAGAAGGCAGTCCATCACCTGCCATGTACACGGGCGATACGCAGATATCCATTCCCAGTGTTGCATCAGGGTTAACCATTGGCAGCCAAGCCAAAATTGGCGGAAACCTGACCTACACTCAAACTGTGGATAGTGATATTCCGGCTGAAAGCGTTACAGGGAAGATCACCCGAAATGAACCTGTGATGGATGAATTCGCACCCGCTTCGCCTACCACCGGCGAACTTGTCACAACCTGGGTATTAAACCTTTTACGCAGTATTGCCACACTTGCCATATTTGGTCTATTGCTTGCCTGGCTTGCCCCTGCATTCTTAAAAGGGCTTGCTGAAAAACTTCAGGCACAGCCTGGTCCGAGTTTTGGTTGGGGTATTGTTGCCTATGCCGCCTTCTTCTTTGCCCTGTTGGTGATCGTCGTTACCATGGTGGTGGCTGGCATCATTTTTGGTGTGATCTCACTTGGTGGGGTAACCGCCACAATCATCTTTATCGGCATCCTTGCCATCTTCGCGCTGATCCTTGGCTTTGCGCTATTTACAGGTTTTGGCGCTCAAATTCTCACGGCATGGATGGGCGGCAAATGGATTTTAGGTCGCTTCAACCCGGCATTGGCTGAGCACAAGTTCTGGCCCATGCTGCTCGGAGTGGCGCTTGTGGGGTTGCTTGTCAACCTGCCGGGCGTGGGCTGGCTTTTCGCAATGCTCATCATGTTCTTTGGGTTGGGCGCTCTCTGGTTATGGGGACGGGAACGCATGAGCAAGCCAATGGTCAATATCGAATAGTAAAAATAAAAAGGAGGCTGGTGTTTTTTGACCAGCCTCCTTTTTATTTTTTGGACATTTCTTATCAGGTATAATCGGCGCATGTTTACGCCAGAACAGATCGAATCAAAACTTGACCGAATTCTTTTAAGGGTTGAAAAACCCGGACGCTATGTGGGCGGCGAATTGAACTCCACGCTAAAAGATTGGGATTCCGCCAAAACCCGCGTTGCTTTTGTTTTCCCCGATGTGTATGACATCGGCATTTCAAACGTCGGGTTGAAAATTCTGTACGATCAGGTTAACCAACGGGAAGACGCGCTCGCTGAACGCGCCTACTCACCCTGGTTTGACATGGAAGCATTAATGCGCGAACACGGAATTCCGCTCTACGCGCTCGAATCAAAGCGACCTTTGGCTGGGTTTGACCTTATCGGCTTTTCCCTACCCTACGAGACGCTCTACACCAATGCGCTCAACATCCTGGACCTTGCCAACATCCCTGTCCGCTCGCTGGAACGTGACGACAATCACCCCATCGTCATTGCAGGCGGACATTCCACCAATAACCCCGAACCCATGCACGCCTTCATTGATGCGTTCGTGATCGGCGAGGGTGAAGAGGTCGTTCACGATATTATCAACTCGCTGCAAAAAACAGAGGGCAAGCCCCGTGAAGAACGCTTGCGTGAATTTCTAAACATCCCCAGCGTGTACGTCCCCCGTTTTTATGAAACGACCTACATGGAAGACGATACCGTTGCCGCCATCGAACCAACCATCGCAGAAGCGCCAAAGATCATCAACAAACGGATCGTTGCAAAACTGCCGCCACCGCCCACCAAGTTCATTGTGCCGAACATCGGCGTGGTCCATAACCGCGTCTCGGTTGAGATCATGCGTGGATGCACCCGTGGCTGTAGATTCTGCCAGGCAGGGATGATCACCCGCCCCGTCCGCGAAAGAAGCGTGGAAGAGGTGGTTGATGCCGCCGATGCCGCGGTCCGTTCTACCGGGTTTGAAGAACTGGCGCTCATGTCGCTTTCCTCTTCAGATTACACCTACATCAAAGACCTGGTAAGCGCGATCAGCAAACGGTTTGAAGGTCGCAAACTGACCGTTTCACTGCCATCCCTTCGCATCGAATCCGTATCCGTTGACCTGATGGAAATGTTAAAGCAGCACCGATCCGGCGGGTTTACCCTTGCCCCCGAAGCCGCCAGCGAACGGATGCGCCGCATCATCAACAAGTTCATTCCTGATGAAGACATCATCAACACCACCCGTGAAATTTACGCCCGAGGTTGGACGACGATAAAACTGTATTTTATGATCGGACACCCCAGCGAAACCATTGAAGATGTGCAAGCCATTGTAGACCTATGCAAGCGCGTCCTTGCCGAGGGACGCAAAGTGGCAGGCTGGAAGATAAAACTTCATGCGGGGGTAAGTACATTCGTCCCCAAACCACAAACCCCCTTCCAATGGGTTCCTTGTGATACACGCGAAAGCATCCTTGAAAAACAGGCGCTGCTCAAACGAGAACTATTCAAAGATAAAAACATCAAACTCAGTTGGACCAAACCCGACGACACCTTCGTTGAAGCGTGGCTCTCGCGCGGCGACCGCCGCATGGCGGAAGTGATCTACAGCGCATGGAAGCGCGGCGCGAAATTTGACGCCTGGGAAGAAGGTCGAAAATTCGAGATATGGTCTGAAGCTTTCAATGACCACAACCTCGACTACAACTTCTACACCAGCCGTCCGCGCCGCACAGATGAGGTCTTCCCGTGGGAGCACATCACCGCCGCTGTACGAAAGAACTTCCTCTTTCAGGATTTCCGCATGTCACTCGAAGGACAGATCCGTGTGGACTGCCGGTTGAATTGCTTTGCCTGCGGCATTCTGCCCACCTTCTCCAACCTGCGCCGCGAAAACCCCGGCGAAGGCTGGAAATGCCCCGATGTGAAATCTCCTCCCGCCCGAAAAGTGGACGTAGAACTCCCCGTGGTCGGCGACTGACCCCATGAACAAAACCATCCTTCTTGAGCGCTTGCAAAAGGAACGCGACCAGTTTGAATTGCTCTTAAACCGTGTTGGTTTTGCGCGCCGGTTAACTTTACGCGGTGTCAGCGGAGCATTAACTGTGAAAGACCTGCTTGCAGAAATTCTTGCTCATGAACAGTTTATAGCAGACCGCATGAGCGAGATCGCGCATGGTGAAAAATACTCACCCGCCGCTTCATTCACCCTGTTTGAAAACTTCCAAAGAGAGTACGGGTATCCCGATTTCGAGTCACCTCTTTTTGAAAAAGATAAAGTACATCCTCTAATTCTTGATACATATAAAAATATCGATCTTGACGAGATCGTTTCAGAAGAACTGGCTGTGTACGCCAATATTTTGGAACTGATCGAACACCTCACCTTTCATCAATTTCTCGACCACGACTTAAGTCACCGGGTTGCAGAACACACCTACCGATCTTACCGCCGAGCCGCCTCCTTAATCCGCCGCTGGCTCAAGGAATTCACATCTGAATCGAAATAATATGCGAACCCGAATCACCTTCACCAAGCAAGGCGCGCTGCGCTATATCGGTCACCTCGACCTGCATCGACTATGGGAACGAGCCATCCGCCGCGCCGAGTTGCCGCTTTCTTATTCACAGGGGTTTCACCCTCAACCCAAGATCAGCCTCGCCGCCGCCCTGCCATTGGGTTTCTCCTCCCGCGCCGAAGTGCTGGATATGCGCCTGAACGAAGCGCTTGCCCCGGAAGATATTCAAGCCCGCCTCAAAGACAACCTGCCTCCAGACATTAAAGTTATGGAAGTGATAGAAGTGGAAGAACGCCTGCCCGCCCTGCAAACCCTGGTGCTTTCGGCGGCATACGATGTCCATTTGACAGAACCCATTGAAGCAACAGAGTTAAAGCGGCGGACGGAAGAGATCATGAACGCCGAAAGTATCATGCGAGAACGGCGCGGAAAAGCCTACGACCTGCGTCCGCTGATTGAGATGATGAGCGTCATCACCCAATCTGATGGCAGGGCATGGCTCAAAATGACCCTCGCCGCACGCGAAGGCGCAACCGGACGCCCTGATGAAATCCTCCACGTAATGGGCATAGAACCAGAAACCGCCCGGGTTGAACGCACACGATTGATCTTCAAAGAATAAGTTTTAACAAGTCTGCATAAGCAGGCTTGTTTTTTATCAGGCATCTTCCAAACGCTCTATTTTTGGCAACATTCCCTGAATATGATCCCCCCTCGGCTGTAGCAAAGTCGAATGGCAAAAGGGAAACACAAGCACAAGGCAGGTCTACCGTTCGACCACAAAGGAGACAAAGGATCACAAAGCCCCCAAAACACACATCCCTTTGTGTACCTTTGTGACACGTTGTGGTAAAAAATTCCCGCCAGAAATGAGAGAGACCAAAAGGCTGATACCCCCCTGGTTCTATTGATTTTTTTCGTATCATCTCAATAAATCGTGGGAAGAGCAGCAAATAATCGAAAACGCCCCGGAACAAAGATAAACGGGTAAACTCACGCCAGCATGTTTGACGATATTGAACTGAACGCAATCCAGG
>Ga0172367_10001852_pt1 | contig 29961 bp, 49 predicted proteins | sample Lak10m_FD_114542 | JGI IMG/M metagenome (GOLD analysis project Ga0172367, IMG submission 114542) | Freshwater microbial communities from Kabuno Bay, South-Kivu, Congo - kab_022012_10m | ecosystem: Environmental > Aquatic > Freshwater > Lake | place: Democratic Republic of the Congo: South-Kivu...
GAGCAATTACGTAGAACGCAGTCTGAACTTACTAAAGCTAAGGGCGAAGAGATCCGCACTAAGTCTGCTCAGATTGACTACTATGCTAAGAATCCTGATGAACTTATGTCAGAGATTGCTAAGCAACGTGGACTAGGAACAGAAGCAGGAAACACAAAAGCTAATGAGTTAGCTGGTCTATTAGGTCAAGTTACCTATGCTAGAGATCTTGATAGAGCAAAACAAATTGCTGACATCGAACTCAAGAACGCACAAACAGAAGCACAAAAAGCTCAAGCTCAAAACTTTAGAGAACAGATTGCTTCAGGTAAGTATGACTTTAAAGTTATTGCACAGAATGGTGTCACTCCGTCGCATATTGTTATCATTGATAAGAAGACAGGAGAAGAGAAAGTTAAACCGTTAAGTGAGAACTTGTTTGGCGGTACTCCTCCACCTGCTTCTGGTGCTGCTTCAAAAGATAAACCAAGTGCTGCTCAGTTTGATAAGCGTAACCAACCTGCTGCTGCTGCTCCGTCAGCTCCTGCTACAACTGCTCCAGCTCCCGCTGCTGCACCTGCTCAAGCAGTTCCTGTTGTAGCTAGTCCATATAACCAAGAAACTGGAACTTATAGTATTGCATTAGATCCAGAGTATAAGCAGATTCAAGCAGATGCTCAAGCAAACTTAATAAGATTACAAACTGAACCTGCATATCAGGCAGAAATAAATCAAAGAATACAAGCACTGCAAGCAAAGATTCAGCGGAACTTCGGCAATCGAGTAGTTATTCAGTAGGAGTCACATGGCTACATATGATGTTTTAGGAGCTAGAAAAGCTGGCTTATCCTTTGCTGACATTGCAGAATACTTAGCACAAGGCACTGACTATGATTTAGCAGGTGCTCGCAAGGCTGGATTAACAGATAAAGATATTGTTGAATATCTAAACCGTACTGATGCAACTGCGTTTGAAACCTTTACGGCTGCAGCTCGTCAGGCTGTTGGATCTGAGATTACTGGTGCTGCTCAGTTATTAGGTCAAGAACCCACTGCAGAGCAGGTGGCTGCAGAATCTCGTGTTAGGCAGATGACTGCAGAGAATCCTATATCTGGTGTGCTCGGTACAATTGCTGGTAGTTTAGTAAACCCATCCACACTAATCCCTGGATCACTATTACTCAAAGGAGCAAAAGGATTAGTAGTAGGTGGTGCAGTGGGTGGAGGAGCTGCTGGTGCATTACAGCCTATCTATGCTGAGGAAGACTTAGGAAGAGTAGCTTCTGGTGCTGCTGGTGTAGTCTTAGGAGGAGCACTGGGTGGTACAATCGGAGCATTGGTTAATCGTACTAGTCGTGGAGTAGTAAAGCAAGCAGGTAAAGAACTGCAAGATGTTAAGACTGGATTAACTACTGGTGCTGTGCAGGAGAATGTACCACTAAGTCCATTAGCTCAAGAGATTGCTCAAGTTAGTACTGCTAAGAATGTAGAACTACAAGACAGTATTGTTCCCTTGCTGCAACAATTAGAAGACAGTGAACTAGCACAGAAACTAACTACTGAGATTGCTAGTGGAGATTATCGTACTCTATTTACAGATGCTCCGTTTAGACTAACTGATATACCTACGTCTAGGTTTACTGCTGCGTTTAGTGCAGATAATCCATTACGTGAACAGAACTTAGCAGCATATCTCAAAGCTGGATATAAAACAGAAGATCCAGAGCAGTTACTAACTCGTCTTGTATCAGCAAACAAAGGAGCTGTAGCTACTGAATTAGATACAACCCCTCTTAATATTCCTGCTGATTCTGCAGTAAATTTCTTACTTAACCGTAAGGTACAAGAACTAGGCGGTCGTGATCTAATCAATGCTTACATCCCTGCTCTGCAGCGTGGTGTAGATCTTATCAACTCCATCGATGAACTATTCTTAAATGGTCGTGCTGCTGGTATGACTGACGCAGAGATCGCTGCAGTCTTTAAGAAAGACTTCGATGAAGTTAAACCTATTCTTTTCTCCGCTATTGGTAACGTATCTAATATTGGTCGTGCCCTAGCAGCAGCTAAAGCTCAGAAGAAAGTCTTAGGTTCTACTGAGGAGATCCTCAAAGGGCTGAGTAAAAACGGTGGTAAAGAATTAGGAGACATCTTTGCATTACGTGACGCTGTCTCGCAGATTAAGGCAGCTCCTGGGACAAGTTTTAGTAAGACAGAAGCGTTAGCTAATCTAACTAAAAATGCAGTTAAGCAGCCAGGATGGGCAGATAAATTCGGTGAGTTTGTAGTCAACTCCTACATCTCTGGTCTTGCTACTACTGCAGTTAATGCTTTCTCTGGTGTCGCTAAGATTGGTCTACTAGGTACTGAGCGTATTCTTCAAGCTGCTAATCCGTTTTCTAAGGCAAAGATTGGAGAAGTTCTTCCAGCATTTAGAGGTTTAATGGACGGACTACTAGAGTCTGCTTACTTTACTAAAGAAGGACTACTACGTGGCTCTCCACTAGATGCAGCAATGCCTGAGATTCGTGGTGCTATTGGTGCTCAAGAAGGTGCTACTAGAGCAGAAAAACTCTTAGGTCAAGTAGTTCGTGTCCCTAGTCGTCTTAGCGTTGGTGTTGACGAGTTCTTTAAATCTATTTTCCGTCGCATGGAATATAATGCTCAAGCATATCGACTAGCTTCTTCTGGTAAGTTCGGAGATCCTGAGGCAGTATACAGTGCTTTGCGTAGAGTAAACACTAAGAGCCTAGACTGGAAAGATAACATCCTAAAAGCTCCTGAACTAGCAGGACTTCCTGACAATGTACGTACTAAACTAGTAGAAGATGTTCGTAACTTTGCTAAGCAAGCTACATTCCAAGCAGACTTAGGAAGCTTTGGTAATAAACTTTTAGCACTCCGAGCAGCTCATCCTTGGGTAGCTCCAGTAATTCCCTTCGTTAAGACTCCTATCAACATTATGAAGGATGCTCTGTCTTATACTCCGTTAGGTGTCTTCGCTAAGAATACTCCTACAGATGTTAAGGTTGCTCGTACTGCAATTGGCATGGGTATTACTGCTGCGTTAGCTCAGCAAATCGTAGAAGGAAACATTACTGGTTCGTATCCTAAAGATGCTAACAAACGTAACGCTATGATTGCTGCAGGTATTCCTGAGTACAGTATTCGCATCGGAGATCGTTGGTATGCTTACGCTCGTGTTGAGCCATTAGCTACAATTATGGGATCTAGTGTTGATGGTATTAACGCAGTGCGTGACTATGTAGATAAACCCTCCTACGATACTAAAAAAGAAAAGCAATTAGTAATTGATGTTGTAGCAGGTGTGACTAAGAATATTATTTCTAAGACATACTTAGAAGGTGTCTCTGGTCTTCTACAAACACTGCACGATCCAGAGCGTTACGGTGGTAGTTTTGTGAATAGCTTTGCTGGTTTACTAGTTCCATCTATTATTGCAGCTCCTGCACGTGGTAGAGATCCCTATGCTCGTGTAGTTACTAGTTTCGGAGAAGCAGTACAATCTCGTATACCTGACTTTGGTTTAGGTCTTCCTGTTCCTTCAAGACAAGAACTACCTGCACAGTCTAAATTATTTGGAGGAGAACGAGAGAATCTTTCCTATGGTTTAGCAGCTTATACTGGATTACAGTCTACTCCTGCTCAGCGTACAGCAATACAAGAAGAAGTAGCTCGTACTAAAGTAGACTACAATTTACCTAGCAAGTCTTTACGAGGTGTAGAGTTAAATGGAGTAGATCAAGCTAAATATCAATCACTTTCTAGTCAGTATGCTGATACAATTCTTCCTGGTATTATTTCATCTCCAGGATATCAAAATGCTCCTGATACTTTGAAGAAAGTAATTTTAGAAAAAGGACTTAGAAGTGCTAGAAAAGCAGCAACAAATTTATTATTAGCAGAGAAACTACAAGACCCTGACTTTAGAACTCAGTATGTTAGAGCAAGGCTTGAGAAAAAAGGATTAGAGCTAGAAGAATGAGATATGTCAGATCAATTTGGATTTTTAGAAGGAGCAAAATCTGTAACTAGTAGTATGGATGCTAGTCGTGAAGTTAGCAAAACCATTACTAAGAGTATCACTGATGTACAGAAAGACGCTGCATCGGCAGCACAACAGAAAGACTTAGAACGTAGAAGACAGATACGAGAATCTCAGGTCTTTAAAGAGCAGTACTTCAAAAGAGCATTGATGGAATGGCAACGTCAAGAAACCATCCGTATCGAAGAAGCTAAAGTTAAAGCTGATTTCATAAGAAAGCATGGAGCTAAACGCTGGAATGAGATCGAATCCATTAAACAAAAGATAGAGAAACAAGACAATGAACTTAATCAAGAGTTTAGAAAAGATCTGGCTAAGAGTCGTAGAGCATTACTTATGTGCTATGCTTTGGCTGCAATCATTGCTTACTACATTACTTGGGGTCATAAAGGGTAAATAATGTTCACACTAATATCAACTGCTTTGTCCTTCCTAATGGGTGGACTACCTAAATTACTAGACTTCTTCCAAGATAAGTCCGATAAGTCCCACGAATTAGAACTAGCTCGTATGCAGATGGAGCGTGAACTCCAGATGTTAGAACGTGGTTATGCTGCCCAGGCTAGAATAGAAGAGATAAAGACTGAGCAAGTACAGATGGAGACACAGGCTCAAGAACGGTCTGCTATGTATGCCCATGACATCGAGATTGGTAAGGGTGCATCGCAGTGGATTATTAACCTACGTGCTTCTGTAAGACCAGTGGTTACTTATTTATTTGTATTCCTTCTTATTGTAGTAGATATTGCTTCGATATGGTGGGCGTGGTCTAGTGGAGCAGCATTCGCAGAAGCTATCCCTATGGTATTCGATGCCGATGAGATGCAGATCCTTGCCTCTATTATTGCGTTCTGGTTCGGAACACAGGCGTTCTCTAGAAAATGAATGTAAGTGACAAGTCAATTAAAGTTATCAAGCATCACGAAGGAGTGAGAACTACCCCATACCAGTGTCCCGCTTTATTGTGGACGATTGGTGTCGGGCATGTGATAGATCCCACACACGCTAGAGTTCCCTTAGCGGAGCGTAAATCGTTACCAATTCCTGAGGGATGGAATAAGAAAATATCGATGGAGGAAGTAGATGACATTCTTAGAAAAGACCTTGCTACTTTTGAACGAGGTGTTGAACGCTACTGTCCTGTCCAGCTCACTCAAGGTCAGTTCGATGCTCTTGTTAGCTTTAGCTTTAATGTTGGCTTGGGAACACTACAGCGAAGCACACTCCGTCAGAAGGTTCTTAGAGGCGATATGGAAGGTGCTGCCGAAGAGTTTCTCAAGTATACTATCGGTGGCGGTAAAGTCTTAAAAGGATTAGTCAATCGTCGTAATGACGAAAGAGCTATGTTCTTATCATAAAAAAACCCTCCGAAGAGGGCTATTAAGTTAACGCTCAAAAGAAAACAGTAGTCTGAATATTCCTAAGTCTACGATTAGATGTCGACAATCATCATAATCAGAGACATATTCAAAACCTACCATAAATCCAGTGAGAAAGTATAGTTCAAGACTCATTTAATTTTTCCTTATAACTTTCAATTGCTCGGATGATGATGGCTTCTAAGCCTACCTGAAGTAAAAGCTTCTTTGCTTCCTCGTCCACATCTACTTCAAGATCAGCAGATCCATCCTCATTTTCAGTTAAGCTTAGTAGTTCTAGTTTCATTTAACTGGACATGCACCACTGGCACACTCGTCCCCTCCATCAAAAGATGCTTCATCAATCTTAGTAATCAAGCGAGTCTTAGCAACTAGCTCCTCATACTGCTCTTTAGTAATCTCCTCCAATGGTGCTTGATGAAAACCATGCTCATTGTGTAGCAAGAAAGACAAGGACTTGTGGTTGTTCTTGTAGTTCTTAGCAAGGTACTTCTTAATCTCAGGTAGTTCTTCCTTACGATAGTACACTGTACAGGAAACACTATTGTCTGACCAATGAGCTTGCAACCATTTCACTACTTCTAACTGATCAATCGCAGTCATCTCAGCAGCTAACTTTGTTCCCTCTGGATAGCAGAATGGGAAGCTAACTACCATTGTACTGTGATCTTCACTACCATCAAAGTTACGCTGATACTCCACAGGATAACCGTGATCACGACAGACTTGTACTAAAGCGTGGTCTGCTGCGATACGAATCCTACGAATCATGTACCGAGAATACGCAGGATGACAACCCGAAGTAACACCTGGCAATAACGACAGAGTGCCTGAAGGTTTAACAGTGGTAAGTTTTACTGACTCAGGAAAGCCATGCTTAGCACTGTACTCTTTATCGAAAGCTCGTAACTCTTCATAAGCTTCAGATAACCAGCTACGTTGTTCATCACTTGCTTGCAAGACACCAGTAACTCCGATGCCCATCCGCATATTACTATGTACAATATCTGCAGTCTCTTCGAGATGGCAGGGTAGTGCGAGACTGTGCTTGTTGATTCTATACAGCAGCTTACAGATGTCTACGAATTCTTCTTTACTAGTTACATTCGATAGATATATCTCAGCTAAGCAACAAGTCTCATAAGGAGCGAGGGACTGCTCAGCACATGGATTGTAACCCATCACCTTAGGATCAGGATACTGAGTCTCTCCCAGTCTTCCAATCTTTCTGCTAAGCTTTAGGTTTATTAAACCATAAGGCTCGCCCTTGCCTTCATACCCATCCCAGAAATACTCATGGAGATCTTTGAAGTCGTTACATACTACACTGTTATTAGACATAGCTCTCCACGAAGGGATGTTACCCATGTCCCACCGTTTAGCCAATAAGTATTCAACGTCATCAGGATCACCAATAGCAATCTGAGCAGAGCGTCTTACATTACCAGCAACTACTACTGCACCGATAATATTCATGATGTCGAGGCAGTCGATAGAGCGTAGCTGTCTACCTGCTCTCTTCTCCAAGATCTCACTGATCTTAGCAATACCCCAACATAAATCTTCAGCACCTGAAGCAGTGCCTCCGAAGCCCTTGATAGGAGAACCTTTACCTCTTACTAGGATAGTAGAATACGTAAAAGTAGTTTTACTATCGCTGAGGAAAGCTGCCTTAAGAGTCTTACCAAGTAACTGCACCCATCCCTCACGAGAATCAGGCACGATAAAGTCAGCGTCGTTACTATCCACACGAGTAGGAGTAACAAAACTGGAGTTAACAGGAGGAAGTTTTTGTACATGTTCTCTTTGAATATTATATCCAACTCCAGATCCTAACATTAATAAGTCCATTGCCCAAGTAAAGGGACGTACTGGGTGATCTATCACAGTGAAGGCACAGTTCTGTAGACTAGCCAGACCTAAGCGACCTACCGTCTCTGTCCCCATTTGCCACAAGAAGCGACCTGCTACAGTACCCTTCAATTCCATTAGATACTTCTGTAAGCGTTTGTTCTCAGCGTCAGTAAAGCCACACTTAAGCTGATCATTAGACGCTGCTACGACACGATTCACTGTGTCTTCAAACTCTTCTGTAGGACTACCAGGATCTGCTTCATTCAAGCGACGAGCGTATGTCCTTTTGTATGTAATATATCCTACGGTACTAAACGGTGTGTTAAATTCTGTCATTCAGTTTCTTCCCAATCTACTTCTTTTAGAAGTCTGTTATAATTGTTTTCGATAGTGTCACTAAAAGTTTCTACTAAATCTTCTGAAGCTATGTCGAGTAGCTCCAGAAGTAATACCTCGTCCAAACTCTTCAACCGTTCTTTTAACTCTGGCAGTGTAAGAGTACGATTCATTTTACTTTTTCTTAGCAGTTCGCTTAGCAGCGTTAACCTTAGCAGCCTTAGCTGGTTGAGTCAAACATGCTTCGATAAAGTCGATGGTCTTTTGTGCTGCTTCTTGAAATGCTTTGAGCTGAGCAACTGACTCTTTATGATTCCAGTCACTGCACCAGAAGCTCACTACATTCTTGGTATCTGCTTGTACTGTCATGTTAACTTGCCAGTCATTGATGTCATCCAAGCGTCCATCTACTGTGATGAATGCATTATCGTCTGGGAAAAACTTATTAAATTTTACTGTCTTTTGTGGTTTCATTTCCTTCTCCAATTTGTGTGCATCGTTAAGAATTTTTACTAATGATGTAGTCAAGGTAATGCCTCGCTTTCTCTAAGTCTTGTACTCCGTCTTTGTGTTTCCAACGCAATATATATTTTACCACGTTTCCTTCCCAGAAGTCAAGCTCCCAAGCATCAATAATATCCCAAGGCTGGATACCTTTACCTTGATGATAGTGCTTACCACCTACTTGCTTGTCCCTAGGTTTATCTAACTCAGGAGCGTAGGAGCTGAGCTCTGGTTCTTCTACTTGCAGCCTACGAAAGTATTCTTCAAGCGTAAGCTCTGCTTCTACATATCCGTATGGCTTAGGCATTGCTACTGGATTCATAAATACCTCTTCTTTAAAAAGTCTAAGGAAACAAACATCTCATCGAAGCAACCATCACGAACTTCGTGTAAGACCACAATACCTCTCCAATAGTTATTGCCTTGTGCTCCCAAGTAATCTTCGTCGTGTTCATAACAACTCCCTGCGATTATCGCTGTAAGCGTCTTCCCATCTGCTCTAGTAGCGTAAGCAACTTGTCTGCCTTGTTGATGCCCCACCACACACGACTGGTGCTTCTTGGAGATAATGGCTGCTGCCGAGCCAACAGGTCTATTAAGAGCTCCTGCAGTAACATAATGGGAATATAGAACACCATCAATAATGATAGGCTGCTCAAACGGAATAACTTCCCAACCAGCTTCAGCATATTTTAAATCCTCAATAGAGATTGTACCGTCTAACATCGAATCGTTTTCAACTGCACGATTAATACGATGCTCGTGATTACCAATCGTTAACACCATTCGTGGTTTATATACCTTATCTTTATTCCTCCGCTGTCTTGCTTGTAAGTCACGCAGTGGTTTCAATAAGATGTCCATTGCTTCATGTGTTGCAGCTACATCGTGTTTATATCGTCGACCCTCGAAGGACTTCTTTCCTTTATCATAGCTTGATAGTGAAGGCATGTCCGCAAAGTCGCCAATATTAATAATAACATCAGGACGCTTCTTAACAATATAGTTTCCAATCGACTTTAAATAACTATAGTCATGACCAGGTTTGATCTGACAGTCTGGTATTATCAAGTGGGTCGTCATTGTATCCTTCTATTTTAATTTCATATCCATAAATGTTAGACAAGAAGGAGATGAACTCCCTCATAACATAATCCCACGACTGACTAGCAGGGATTTGAAACTCATGTCTAAGTTCTTTATTAAAAGGGAAGCCGTACTTAGCGTCTACTTCTCCACCTTCAATAAACTCAAACGTATATCGGTTAATCCGATCTGATTCGTGTTCCATTTATTCTCCTAAGTGTACGGAGCAGTCGATACAGTAAGAACTTTCTGTAACTAACTACCACGCTTTACTAAATCAAAAAAGTATTCAGCATCTACTAACACAAGAGGCTTACTATTATTCTGCTTCAAGACTACGAGGGGCTCGACTAATCCATGCGTCTGAGCTTGTTCATAATCCTTGAAGACAGCAATAGCTTTACGATTCTTGCATTCAATCTGAAAAGGAAAAAGACTACGAGCAGCCGAGCTAAGCTGTACATCTTCTCCACTCGCTCCCATGCTTGTGCTTCTGACATCATCAGTGCTCAGCGTAGGGAATCGTTGGAGTATCTGATCCCGCACCCACTGCTGTAACTTTCTTCCTTTTGCTTTTGCTGACTGGGGTTTCAACTTTAATTACCTTTCGTTTCTTAATCCATGCCTTTGGTATGTGCATCCTAGCGTTACTATCTTCCTTAGACACTGTCGATGCAATACATAAAGCGTCGGCTGTCTCGCTTACTAAGAAGCCGATGGTGTGGCAGAGGTGGATTTCTGCTTTAACTCCATCTTCCCATCCTGAGTCTGCAACTGCGTCGACCCACTGGACGTAGATAGCTTTGGAGGAATCCAAATCTCGTTTGACTGCCTTCTTATCCACAGTAACTGTCCGTTCTCCAGCACCCTTGCTGCGTCTCCTTTGTAAGCTTCCAGGACAGCAAGATACATTTCGTTTTCGTCTTTGCATTCTTTAAGTATTCTCTCTGCTTTAACTGCTCCAATGCCTTTAATCCCAACAACATTGTCTACCCTATCACCAGTTAAAATTTGTTTATAAAAATTCCTAATCCCTTCTTCCTCAGTCACGAAGTAGCGATGGTCTTTAGTAAAATTAAAGTGATCACCACGAATCATGTCTAAGTCTTTATCAATGGTACAGATACAATACTCACCTGGCTCAAGAGCATACGCTGCGATACCAATAGCGTCGTCTGCTTCTTGTCCTTCGATCATCTCAAATCCCCATGCAGTTTGCATGTAGTCTCTGAGCAAATCGTAGTGTTGTGGCTTTGCAGCTTTACGATTACCCTTGTACGGAGCAGTCGTAGCTATCTCGTGCCTGTAATTATTTCCGCCTGTTAAGTATCCTTTGTAAGATTCGAAGCCATTAAATAGGATTAAGTTCTCTAAAAACTCACCACACCTAGCAATCGCTATTGACTCTGGTTCATCTTCAGAAGCAAAGCCAATGCGATATACTAAGATGTCCCCATCAATTAGGGCAAGATGCATCAGAGAGCTTCTTCCTCGATGTCTGCTAAGTTAACACCTTGTGGTTTGTACTCGATCAATTCTTTAATAATGATCTTGCTGATACCAACTCCTACACCTTTCTTACCACCAACATTATAGCTGTATGGTTTGATCAGTGCTACACCTTTAGAGCCATTAGCAACCTTTACATTGATAGGGCTGCCCTTCTCATCCACTGCAAGGATAGGATATAACTTGCTCTTAGCAGTAACGAAGAAGCCTTGATCTGGTTTGTTGGCATCGTTCTTAACATTGATACCCATGTCCATCAAAGTCTTGATAGCATCTTTCGAGAGGTTGCAAAGATCTACTTGGTACTTCTCAGAGTACTTGTTCTTCTCATTGAGTGAAGCCCAGAAGAGATCGGCTTTGATTGGTACTGGTTTTGCTTGTTCCATTTATTTCTCCTTAGTAAACAACTACATATATTATACACTATTTTTAATGCAAGTGCAACTTATTTTCTACATCGAGTGCGTTTTCTAATTCTAGAATATGCAGTGATCGACGTAGCATTTCAATAGTATCCTCGTTAGATAGACAAGTATAGACAGTCAAGTAATCGTTGTCGCTTCCAAGAATAACTAATGGTTCTACATGCTCTGGTAACTCTTCTACTTTCATGGTGCAAAGTCCGCTTCTTTAATCGCTTGCATATAGACACCAGACGATTGAAGCTCTTTAATAATCGCAGTAAGATCTAAATGAATCTGTTGTATTGATTTACCTTCTCGTAATAATACTAAGACTGCTTGTCTAATTTCATCCATCAGTGTGTTTCCTTCCATGAGTTACCTACCTTGTACTCGCCAGTGAGAGGGCATCGCATATTCAAGACACGACCTGCATCCTCGATAGCTCGTACTCCTAATTTACCTGCCATATCTGCATCTGATTCTACTACTTCAATCTGCCATTCGTCATGCACATTCGCTACGAACTTGTAATCTATTCCTAATTGCTGCAGCCTTGTATCCAACAAGACTAACGCTTGCTTCATGACAATCGCACCCGCACTTTGGAGAAGTGTGTTGAGTGCTGCGTGGTCAGACCTAACGTGTAGTCTGCGTCCATCAAGACCTGGTATCGATCCCGATAGCTTGCATATGTTAGCCACTTTTTTCCTAAGGACATCGAGCGAGGGAGTGTTTTCCAGAAAAGCATCAATAAGTTTTTGTCCTTCTTGTGCTCCAGCACCCACAACTTTCCCGATCTTGGCAGCCCCTGCACCATAGAGGAATGCATAGATAAACGTCTTCGCTTGAGAACGTGTTTCGAGTCCAGCAGCTTTCTGGTTGGCTGTGTGGATATCACCTTGTGTGACCTCATAAATATACGCATCGTCTTGCATATAGTGAGCCAGCATTCGAAGCTCTAAACCAGAGGCATCGATACCAACTAACTTATATCCTTTCTCTACAATCCAAAGATCCCTACAGTCTTCTCCGTAGGGGCTACCACAACTAGGTACTTGTGCCATGTTCGGGCTGTGGTGTGTCATTCGTCCAGTGACTGCACCATTCGTTATTACCTTGCCATGCACTCGTCCATCCTTCTGTACTACTTTCAACCATGAATCAATCTGTGCTATTCTTTTCTGTAGTAACAAGTACTCAGCGATAGCTCTAGCTTCAGGAAAATCTAAGCCTTCGAGCGTCCCTTCGTCGACGATTGGCTGCCCTGTTTCCGTGAATTTCTCTGGCTTCCAACCCTTTTCTTGAAGTCGTTCTCCAATTTGTTTTCTACTTCCTGGGTTAAAGGGCTCGATGAGTGGCTTGAGTTCTTTACCTGTCTTTTCGGATATTCGTGGGATAACTTTGGTTGGAAAAATGCTTTGTAGCTCAGCTTCAAGAAGAACAAGCTTAGCTTGAAGCGTTGATAATAAAGTGATAGCTTCTTTCTCATTGAGCTTGAAGCCGTTTGCTTCTTGCTTTGTAATGATCTTTTGTACATCGTGCTCAAGTTTAATACTCCTCTCTTCAAATTTCTTTGCCTTAAGTTCAGCAGTTAAATGTAGGTACAACTTCTCTGTTACTAAAGTATCTTGGATACAATAGGCTTCCATCTCCGCAGAATATCCAGCGTCCCAATCTTTGAAGTCTCCCTTAGGAAAACCTAAACGTTGACCCCATGCTTCGAGACTATGTCCTCCCTCTAGACTTGGGTTTAGCAGTCGACTTGACACGAGCGTGTCGTACATTTGGTTCTGCTTCATCGTAATGTTCCAGTTCCTGCTCAGTACTGGGGCATCGAAGCATATTCCGTTGTGCATGATAATCAAATCGCAACTGTCCAAATACTTTTGTAATCCGTTTGCTTCCTTCCATACTGTTACTTCTCCTCCTACTTCTCTGGTTACACACATCCAAATCTTATCGTGTGTGCTGTTAGTTTCTATATCGAGAATAATCTTTCTCATTGATTTCCATTTCCAAAAGTTATTCCAATTAAATAAATTTAATGGAGGACATTGCCACACTACACTGGTACTCCTTGTCTAGTTCTCCAAGGATACTCACGCTCTAACCAGAAGCAACGAATATCTCCGAACTCATCTCGTGCTAAGTAACCATCCCACTTAGAGTACTTCGTAGAGTAACTACTGCATTGAATGTTATCTAGTCTGTGCTTGTGTTCGCTAACTAAGAAGCCTACTATTAAACCAAGTAACGCAGCAACTACTATTAAGGATTCTTTCATTTTGATTTGGCTTTCTTCACCACTGCCTCAGCAGCGTTGACTACATTCTGCTGGGTAGCGAGTACGAAAGCATCTTGCAACTCCTTCACCATTAGTTCTAACTTAGCAACTCGTTGACCTAGTTCATTGACTGATTCAATAACCTTAGGCATCTGTAATAAACTCATATCATTCCTTAATGTAATATAAATGTTACCTTATAGCCAGTAATGTAACGAATATGTTACATAAGAGACTACTCCCGCAAAATATAAAGCAACTGCTACTGCTTCAACCAGGATCAAAGGTATATCACGCTGCAATATACCAGCATAAGTCCACAAGCCTGATCCAACCAATCCAAATAATATATTAAGGGGATATACATTGAAGCTAGTTAACGCTATTCCAATTAAACATAGTGCAGTTCCTGTCCATTTAATCATCGGCATACCACCAACTGAGGGCATACCGTACACACTACGATGTTCCCATTAGGAGACATCACAGTCGTAGTCGTACAAGCCATGCTACTATTATACACTAACATAGCAGTTACTGCAAGTAAAATCTTTTTCATAATGTTTTCTCCTCAGGTGGTAGCTCTGACATCCGACCAGTATCACGACGATACAGTAGACGACAAGCCAATCCAGTTAACCCACTAAAACGATTCTTCAAGATACGCACATAAGTCGTGTTGCGTTCCTGCTCATCCTCGTGCTGCCCATTACGCTCAAGACCAAGCACCATATCCGATAGCTGGGCAATCGACCCTGACCCACGCAACTGAGCCAGCGACGTAGCAGCCCCCTCCTCATGCCCCTTAGATTCAGGACGCTTGAGATGGGATACCACAAACAATGCAATGCCAGTCTCCTGCACAATGGTACGCAGCTTAGTCATGATCTCGTCTAGTGCTTTCCTTTCGTCACCGTTCTCCTGAGCACTGACCACAATCGATACGTGATCAAGGAATACATAACGACAATTAAGACCTTTTGCCATGAAGCGTACTCGGTTGATAATATTGTCAATGGCGGTAGACCCAAAATGATCAAACAAAAATACACGATCAGTTCCAAGGGTAGCATCAAATGCATGTCGTAGTTCCTCCTCTTCAACATCACAATCAGGTAAGTGTAATGGTTTGTTCGCAGCAAGGGACATCAAACTCTTAGCAGTTTTCTTGACCGACTCCTCCAAGAACATGAGACCAATATTATCCTCAGTCTTATTCAGGATCTGCCACACAATCTCCCGCATGAACTGAGACTTACCGAGTCCTGATCCAGCAGTAACTGTGACTAGTTCTCCTAAGCGAATACCGTAGGTCAGATAGTTCATCCCTTCGTAGGGATACTGCACCTCAGCCTTCTCCACTGGTTGATTGACTAGCTCCCACAATGTAGACCCTGCCACGATACCATCAGGTACATACTTCTCAGCATCCCACCACTGCTCCACAAACTCCTTCGTCATGCCACGAATCAGATAATCATTGGCATCCTTGAGCTCAGCCTGTTTGAATCTAAACACATGGGCTTTACTACCAAACAACTCAGCCACTTGGTTAGCTGCTTGCTGTCCAGGTTCATCGTTATCGAAGCAGATCACAATCTTATCAAAGGAATCCAAGTACTCGAAGCTTGCTCGGCAATCCTTCAATGCGGATGTAGCACCGTTACGGATGGATACCACTGGGTAGCGAGAGCCTGTCAACTGATAGCATGCCAGTGCATCGAATTCCCCTTCAGTAATCGTGATAGCCTTACCACCTGGAGGGAATTTGTTCTGTCCAAATAGTACTGCTTGCTTCCAGTCACCTACCACACTGAACTGTTTCTCTACCATCGAGCGAGTCTTAGCAGCCACCACCTTACCAGTCATATCACAATATGGAAAGTAGTAGCTTGACCCATCAGAACCTGCACCAAAGAAGTGCATAGTCTGGGTTGTGATACCACGCTCCACCACTGGAGTAGATTCTACATTAGCCAATGCCTCTAAAACTGATTTAAACTGCTTAGGAGCAGCGTTTGAATGCTCGGTAATACCCTCCCTTAGGACTGCCTGAACCATCGCTTCTGAGCCTTTCTTATAGGTTGTACACTTGTGACAATACTCATGCCCATCATCGTATAGACTGTTGGCATCCGAAGAACCACAGTTAGTGCATGGTATATGCTTTAAAAAGTTACTATCTGTTTTCATTCTTTCCCGTTCTGTAAATTTCTACTGATATTGCTTACATCCTTAGCAGTATTTCCCGATAAGGTAATTGGGTGTAATTGGGTGTCCGATAGTACATCCCTAGCCCACTTCTTATGGTTACGAACCTGAACCTCTATCTTGTGGTCGCTGAGTTCGTGGTAATCGTTAGCGATAGCGTGCAATACTTCTTCATACTTTCTTATCTTAGCAAGTAACTCTAATTCTCTCTTGTCGAGATACTCTGCCTTGTTCTTATAATGTTCTAAATGCTTTTCCATTTCACGCATTCGTTCCAACGCACCAAAACCTTCGGTTATTTCCTCTGCAAGACTGCGTTTATTCTTGTTCATTTAATCCCATGCCTTTCTTCTATTGCTCTGGCAAACAACTTAACCCCAGCGTGAGTATCAATATATACATCTAACGATTCTAATATCTCGTCTATTTCCTCGTCACTTAATGGCTTTGGTTTCCAGATCATCTTAGCAGGGTCAACTCCCTTGTACTTCTGAGCAGGAGACACCACTGCATCTTCATAGCCTGGATGATACGGTGCTTCTTCGACTAATTTGTTCATGAGTATTCGTACCCTATGTCAATGGTGCAGTCTTGTTGCTTGAGTCTAAAGTTCCAGGCATCGATGATATCTTGTAGCACGACATCAATACCATATCGCTGAGCACAATCCACTGTATTTTGTATGACGAAATGATAGTGCATCTCTTCTTCGTAGTTATCTTCCATAGTTACTCCTTAATTAAAACTCCTAAGTATATATTAATAAATATAATTATATAGAATACCTACTATATAGTATAACTACTAAGTAGATAGTATAACATATTTAAATATCATTGTCAAGCTTACTATCCATACGACCAAAAGAATCGTACTCGTTACTATCCAATCCTTCGTCTCCTTCGTAATCCTCGTCTTCATCGTATAGGTCTGTCCTTTCATATGTTAGTAAGTCATCACTCACAGTAGCGTAGCAGCGATTACACATGTCTAAGTATTCGTTAGTGTGTACACTCTTACGAGTGGCTTCAAAGTCTGATAATATTTTATTGCAGCAGTAACATCTCATAGTAGTGCATCTCCTAAAATTTTATAAGCCCACTGAAATTTATTCTCAGCGTTACGCTTACGCTCCATCATAAGTACTTGAATCTTAAAGGATTTATCTAGTCTTAGGAATCTCTCTGCTTCTTCTTTATAACCAAAGATTCTAACTACTGAGCCATCTTCATCTAAAACCTTATATAGTTTCTTCATTGTAGTATCCCATAAATATAACAAGATAATTCTAACCCAATATAGTATAGCACATGTCCACCAAAGTAAGCAAGTGCAAACCATAATAAATACTTCAGATACTTGTCTTCATTGTCTATCATACAACACCTTCCCTAATTGCTTTGTTGGTTACTTTGATATACAAATCTGATAACGCATCATCATATGTTGGATACCCATCAATACTCATTGTATCGCTCCAGCGAATGCTCCATTGTTTATAGGTTTCTGATTGTTTATCTAAGTCTTGAAATATATATGGTCTAAATTGAGTATGCATGTTAGTCTCCAGTCCACCGTACACCACCATCATTACCACGATATGCTTGGTATCGTGCTTCATCGTCTGCTGCAATCTCTGCCCAGTCACGCACTGGTTTAAACTCCTGTTTCTCTGCTTCGATTAACTTCTGATCCTGCTCATCAATCAATTTATTCTTTAGTTTACCCATGATTATCCTCACGCAGTTAGTTTATTGTACATCTCTTCAATCTTAGAATCCGTATAGTTATCGAACCCACCCATTGTAAAAAACCTTACTACTTGTAGCACATTCTCATGAGTAGGGTCTCCTATAACCCAGTCAATTTCATTCTGCACTAATGCTTGTACCATCTCTGCTCTATCCATGATTACTTATCTCCTACGGTTACGAATACGAAATGATCTTTAATAAACTGCTGGGCTTCTGCTCGAATCTCATTCAATTCATCAGCGATTCTAGCACCATCAATATCACGAATCCACCGATGACCAAACCACTGCTTTACTCTGGGATCAAAATATAAATCTATATAATTTTCTCCCCAGATAATCTCTAAATCAGTGTGACCCTTACTAATCTCTTCACCTATTGCCCTCATAACCCTGGCATAACTAGGTTTCTTACCATCGAATACTATCTCTTTAATTGGATTACATACGCTCATTCTAACACCCAGTCGCCTACTTTATTACCGTTAACATCCCTCACGATACCCCAGTCACTTGCTTGTTCAAGCTTAGATATAACATCCTTTAGATTATCAATCAATTGATGTTGTATATATTGATTCTGATAAGCATCGTTATCTACTTTAATCGTTAATGAAAATAACATTATACAATCTCCTTTAGTTCAATATCTAATTCAGTGTCGCTAAACTGATCGAAGTATTCTGTCTTAGACTGGATATAAAACTGCTCCAAGTCTTCAACATCCATCATATTAAAATACCATTCTACTAACTGCTCAATCTTTTGTAACCTATTCATTTATATATCCCTCCTCAATTAAATGTCTAGCAGTCCTGCCAAACCATCCCTGTAACTGCCATGCCATACCAGTATCTACTAAGGTTTGCCATGCTTCGAGTACTTGGTCTTCACTATCTGCTTCAATGTAACCTTCAGCAATTCCCACTGCATCAAATGTATTCATTTTAAAACCCTCCTATTTGACTGATACAATTAAACCATCTTGCATTTTAACCTGGGCAAAAAACTCTCTACCCTTACCAGTAATGTGTGGTCTATTAGCCCCTACTAATTTTCCTGTAGACTGATACTCATTACCAAAAATACTGGTTTCAATATACTTTAATCGTTGACCTACACTAGCTTTTAAATCCTTCTTACTTGCATAATTGAATACTAACATTTTTAATTCTCCTTTGCTTAGTTGATGAGACAAGTATACTACAATCTAATACACTTGTCTATAGGTATAAACCCTAAATCTTACTGCATTGCAACAATCTTAATAACCTTTGCCATTTTAACCCCATGTGCTTTATATGCTATCACGCTCACGCTCTTGTCATAACATGCACGACATCCATTGCATTTGCCCTCATGTTGATACGCTTTACATTCGAATGCACCAGCAGGTACGGTATCACTAAAAATAGTACTAGTGTTTAAACCGTCTATAAGCCCTCCAGTGACACTATCCGAAGAGAAGCGTACCACTACATTACCTAGGGTTTGCATACTCGCTAGAACCTCTCTAAATTTAGCGAATTTATGCATTCGTGTAGGTAACCAGTGTTTACAGTGTGGAGTCAATGCCATAACCTGTAGGATTTTCTCTGCTAAGCGAATATCGTACATATCTCCACTATCAAACCATCGAAAATATCGGGATGAGTCCAAAGCCCGTACCATTTCACTAACCCATTCGTCTCGTTTCCAGTCCTCTCGATTGAATTCTCTAGGTTTCTTCACATTAGCAAATCGATAGTTACCTGTAGTCGCATAACATCCTTTACAAGCGTCTACCAATACTTTTACCCCATCAATCAATTCTTTTACACTTCCAGGACAGGTATCCAAAGCTTGAAGACTCCACGATAAGATACCGTCTAACTTACTTGTTTTGCTTAACTTAACCATAAACCCTCCATTTGGTTTAGAATACCCTAGTAAACTAACTTAGTCAACTAGGGATTACCCTATCAATCATAAATCGCTAGTCTACCTGGATTGACCCATTCAACATGCAATCCTAATGGATTTAGTACTTCGTCAATCTTAGGGTTAATTCCAAAATCCCATCCAGGTATTGCCCATCCGTCGTAATAGTTTGCCCATGTAACCCCAGGTTCACTAGGTGCTTCTAAATCTATACTAAAATTACCCTTATCGTCTGGATGTTCGTAAACTGGCACACCTAGCTTTTTAAGTCTATTGAATGCTGTTCTATACTCTTGTTTCATAATTCCTCCTGTAGTGTTTTAATAGTACCCTAGTAAACTGGATTTGTCTACTAGGGCAAACCCTTACTGATACAATTCTCTGCCAAATAACTTTAATTGTAACTTCGCAACTAAATCATTAATACGGTCTAGTCTACGCTTATCGCCTTGTAAATCTATACCCATTTCTAGCCTTTGCTTACGGTCATACTCTGCATTAGCCTGTGCTTCAACTAGTACAAAATACATATTCATATGGTCTTCTTGAGTTAATCTCATTTGGTAAACCTCCTTTTGTTTTAGTGATCCTAGTATCTCAAATTCTCAAGCACTTGTCCATAGGGAAAACCCTAGTTTTTGATTGATTGTTACTATCGAGTTCCAGGGTCAATAGAGTAACACTATCCTCCTCTCTTGCTCATACTTTTGAGTGTTTGTCAATAGGTATTTTCCCTAGTTGACTTCTTAGACTTTTTATGCATGGGGGAGGGGGCTAGACAAACAAATTAGAGCGTTATAACCCCTGAAATACCTAAAAAGTTAAATTAAAGAAGACTTTAAAATAAAAGAAATTGATTAAAGTTAACGACAGAAGACTACAGATAAATAATACAATAGAATCAATGACTTATATATCGTAGAAGATAACAGAAGATAAGCTACGTTAGTGAATGATAAAGGCTTGTTAGCTACAGTTGCGGAACACGTGCTAGTTTACTGGGTAGACCCGCTGCACATTGTAGACAGATAAGGTAGTTTTTGTGTAATATGTGCTACATAGTGAGCATCATAGTAAAATATTACTTGACAAAATCTAAGAAGTATGGTATAATAGTTGTACTAAGGAGAAAAAACTGCTTCGTAATTCTCCTAAGTAAAGAATATATAAAATACACTACTATATAAAACTACTTAGTATAACTTCTAAGTTTAACTTAGAAGAGAACTTAGGAGTTATAAGTTATAATTAAATGTTAGTCTCTACTTACGTAGGAAAAGGCTTAGAAGTGGACTTAGAAGATAAAGAAAACAATTCAGTTGTTGTGTCTATCCCTCGTAGGGGTCGTCCACCTAAGGCTGTCGTAGAAGCGAAGAAGAAGGGTAACCGAGGAAAAGTTGGTAGACCCTTAGGAGATACTGGTAGGATCGCTGAATTCAAAGCTAGACTCCTCAGTACAACAGGAACAAAGGTAATCGATACTGTCTTAAGGAAAGCCTTAGACGATAACGATAAAGACCAGGTAGCATGTCTGAAGATGTGCATGGATAGACTTCTACCTGTCTCCCTATTCGAGAAAGATGCTAAGGGTCAGCGGAATGCTGTAACCATTAACATCACTGGTTTAGGTGAGACTAAGGTAGAGGCTGTCGAGACAATCGACATGGAAGAAGATGAATCTTAATTTCGAGCTTCTACCTTGGCAAAAACAAGTATTTAGCGATACCACACGATTCAAGGTTATCGTAGCAGGACGACGCTGTGGTAAGAGTAGACTCTCAGCAGTATCTCTCCTCGTAGAGGGATTGAGGTGTCCTCCAGGCTCAGCAGTGATGTATGTAGCTCCTACGCAAGGACAAGCAAGACAGATTATCTGGGACTTGCTCATGGACTTAGGTAGGGATGTGATCAGTGGTAGTCATGTCAATAACATGGACATCACACTTATAAATGGTGCTAAGATCTATGTCCGTGGTTCTGATCGTCCTGATACCTTACGTGGTGTTAGCCTTACTTTTCTTGTCCTCGATGAAGTAGCGGATATCAAGAGTGAGACATGGGAGAAGGTACTCCGTGCTGCCTTATCAGATAAGAAAGGTAAAGCACTGTTCATCGGTACTCCGAAGGGAAGAAATTGGTTTTATGAGATGTACAATCTTGGAATCTCGGAAGAGGATGAGGAGTGGAAAGCGTGGCATTTTACTACCAAAGATAACCCGCTCATCGATCCGAAGGAAATTGAAGGAGCTAAAAAGACACTCTCTTCTTTTGCGTTTAAGCAGGAATATGAAGCAAGCTTCGATAATGCTGGAACAGATTTATTTAAAGAAGAGTGGATACGATATGGTGAAGAACCGAATGACGGAGTCTACCACATCGCAATCGACTTAGCTGGGTTTAAGAACGAGAACTACTCCTCTTCCAGAGCGAAGAAGTTAGACGAATCAGCAATCGCTGTAGTGAAGGTAACAGATGATGGTGTCTGGTTTATAAGAAAAATAGAACATGGGCGGTGGGATGTTAAAGAAGCTGCAGCAAAGATTCTTAAGAACATTCGAGACTTTGAGCCAGTGGGTGTGGGGATTGAACGAGGCACAGTGCGTAACGCTGTACTACCCTATCTTAGCGATCTGATGCGATCTAACAATGTCTACGCTCATATACAAGACTTAACCCACGGTGGTAAACAAAAGACAGAACGAGTTGTCTGGGCATTACAGGGACGATTCGAGCATGGTAAAGTAGTACTAAATGAGGATGAGGACTGGACACAATTCATCGACCAGCTCCTAATGTTCCCTACTCCACAGGTGCATGACGACTTAGTGGATGCTTTAAGTTATGTCGACCAATTGGCTGTAACGTCTTACTTCACAGATCAAGAGGAAGATGAATATGAACCGAGTGACTTTATAACAGGATATTAGATGAGTATAGTTGGAAGCTTATTTAGGACAGTAGCTCCTGCGTTAGTAGATAACCTAGAAGCACAAGGTTTGTTTAGAAGCTCTACTCGTATTGCTCCTAGTCTTGTACCAGAGATGTTCATTGGTAGAGAAGGAATTACGAATCTAGGCGAAGCAGGTGTCATGGATGCTCCTGCAGCAATCAAGACATTAGAAGACGCTCAGCGTGATTGGTTTAGACTTCCTGCCGATGAGTGGAATAATCTGTATGCTAAGCAGGGTATAGCGTTTGACCCTGTGGCTAACAAGTCGATGATGGAGATCAGCGATAAGAATGTATCTCTCCAGCGTGGTGTAGATCTGAACAAGATCCCAGAGAACGAAGTATTAACCTTCGACGAAGTGTTCAAAGCTGACACGCTAAAGAAAGCTTATCCAGACATCAACGAATTAACCGTTTCTTTCATCGATGATCCTATGTCCTCTCGCTTAGCAGCCTTTGCTCCTGAGCAGAACATGATCCTATTCAATCGTCAGCATCCTGAGTGGAAGAGCTCCGACGCTCCAGTAAAGACTGCACTCCATGAAGTACAACACTATGTACAAGGCAAAGAACTCTTCACACAAGGTGAGAGCTTCGCTGCTACGTTAAACGAGAATCAACTATACAAAGATGCTTCTCAGGCTTTATCCCAAGTCATTGCTAAATCAATACCAGAGTCATTACAGTTTGCTAAGAAGTACAAAGGCATTGGCTTTGATAAAGACTCAGTGATCGATGCAATAGCTGGATTAACAGCAAAAGACGGTGCATCAGCTCGTGCTAGTTTAGCAAAAGCATTCGGCAGTAAAGACATGGCTGATAAGTTCATCGCTAATGCGAAGCAGTATCCTGCTCTTGATGCAGCAATCGAAGCAAAGAATATCACCACTCAAGCCTACCAACAGTCCGTAGCAGACTACATGAAAGTAGCTGGAGAAGTATTCGCTCGGCAGACAGAACAGCGTCGTGGTATGAACGTAGCAGAGCGTATCCAAAATCCTGCAATGATGGCTATCGAGACAGATCCTGCAAACATGAGAGCAGGTGTGACGATTGACAACATGACTGCTCCTCGTGCAGCCAATCCATTTCAGATGCAAGTTCCACAATCAACTATTCCAGGAATTTAAAACATGGCAGAATTTAAAGAAGATCCAGTTACTGAGTCTGATAAAGAATTAGTATCTTTCATCGTCGACCATACGACACGATGGAGAGATCATCGGGATGTTAATTATTTAGATAAGTGGGAAGAGTATGAAAGACTATGGCGGGGAATCTGGGATGGGGCTGACAAGACACGTGAGTCCGAGAGATCTCGTATTATTACTCCAGCGTTGCAACAAGCGATCGAGGGAAAACAAGCTGAGATCTCTGAAGCTGTTTTTGGTCGGGGTGAGTTCTTCGATATTGCGGATGATCGCCAAGATCAAGACAAAACTGACATTCCGTTAGTACGGCAGCAGATGCATGAAGACTTTAAGTTCACTAAAGTCAAGAAAGCAATTGATGATATTATTCTCTTAGGAGAACTGTACGGCACTGGTATCGGAGAGATCACCATCGAAGAGAAGACTGTGATGTATCCGTCTACTCAGCCTATCCCTGGCACTAGCATGGCAGCCATTGGTGTTACTGAGCAGAAGAAGTTCATGGTACACCTTAACCCAATCAATCCTCGTAATTTCCTCATCGATCCTAACGCTCGTGATGTTGAGTCTTCACTGGGTGTAGCGATTGAGGAGTACATGCCTTACTTTAAAATTATCGAAGGAATGGTTGATGGTACATACCGTAAAGTAGGAATTACTCCTAGCTACAACGACATGGACTTAGAGCCTGTCCAAGAGATGTCTCCTAAGCAAGATGGTAAAGTACGAGTCATCCGCTGGTATGGTAAAGTTCCTCGTGAATACTTAGAAGAGATCAAGAAGAAAGACGGAGAAGAGATTGTAGATCTTTTCCCTGAGGGCTCAGAAGCTGAAGACTACCAAGACATGGTAGAAGCTTTGGTTGTCATCGCTGACGATCAGTGGCTCTTAAAAGCTGAAGAGAATCCTTACATGATGAAGGATCGTCCTATTGTCGCCTATCAAGCTGACTCGATGCCTGGTCGTTTCTGGGGTCGTGGTACTGCTGAGAAGGGTTACAATATGCAAAAAGCTATTGATGCTCAGATCCGTAGCCACTTAGACAGTCTTGCTTTGACCACTGCTCCGATGATGGCAATGGACGCTACTCGTCTACCACGTGGTGCTAAGTACGATGTGAAGCCTGGAAAGAATCTCCTCGTCAATGGTAATCCCAACGAGATCATGATGCCATTCAAGTTTGGTAATACAGATCCGATGAACATGGGAACTGCTCAGACATTCCAGTCCATGCTCCTCCAAGCTACAGGAACAATGGATACTGCTTCAATGCCTGACAAGGTAGCTGCAGGAGAAGCTTCTGGTGCTGGTCTGTCAATGGCTCTATCGGGCTTGATGAAGAAGAACAAGCGTACTCTGATTAACTTCCAAGAAGACTTCTTAATCCCATTCATCACCAAGTCTGCTTATCGCTTCATGCAGTTTGATCCAGATCGTTATCCAGTAAAAGACTTCTGCTTCCTCCCAGTATCTACCCTAGGAATGGTAGCTCGTGAGTACGAACAACAGCAGATGATGGGTTTAATGTCGACCTTAGGAGCTCAATCTCCTATCGTTCCTCTGCTATTGCAGGGTGTAATCCAAGGTTCTAGCATCTCCAACCGTGAGGAGATCATTGCTGGGCTACAACAAATGAGCCAACCTGACCCAATGCAGCAGCAAATGCAGCAGTTGGCTCTGGCTACGGCTCAGGCAGAGCTACAGAAGACCCAAGCTGAAGCTGCTAAGGCTATGGCTGAGGCTCAGAAGGCTGGTGCTCAAGCCCAATCTATCCCAGTAGAAACTCAAATCAAGGCTGTAGAGGCTGCGAATAAGCCAATGGGTACTGACCCCTTCACCCAAGTGGAGAAGATCGCTAATTTAGCCCTTAAAGAGGCTGATATGCTATCCAATGAGCGTATTGCTATGTTGCAAACTGCTACGAAAATGCAATAAAAGCTTGACAAATCTATAAAAATATGGTATAATATTTACTATACTAACACAATAAACTCTCCTTGTCAAGGAAAAAGAGTATGAACAGAGAATTACAGGATTATTACGAGAACAGATTCGCTATGATGGCTACCCAAGGGTGGCAGGATCTGTTAGAAGACTTAGAATTAATGCTTAGCTCCACAGACACCGTCAAAGGTGTAGAAACTATAGAGCAACTCCACTTCAGGAAGGGAGAAATCTCTATCATGACGTGGTTAAAGAACTTAAGAGAGTCAAGTAACGAAGTCTACGAGCAACTTCAGGAGGAATCTGAGAATGCCAAGACGAATGTTTGACTTTGTATGTAAGAATTCACACAACACTGAAGCCTTCGTCGAAGTAGACACAAAAGAAGTTCAGTGTGGTGAGTGTGGCGAGGTTGCTACTCGCATTCTTTCCTCTCCTCGGTTGGGCTTAGACCCTATCTGTGGAGATTTCCCTAGTGCTACTGCACGATGGGCAAAGATGAGAGCTGAGAAGCTGGCATTGGAAAGAAAATCAACAGCAAACCACGGCTCGTAAATGGACTCTTGACCACCGAGCTATTTTTTAAATGTCCTAAAATCGCATTGCGACAGGAGAATATACATGGCTGCTAATTTTATCGAACTGCAAGAAGAAGAAACTAACGAGAAGTTTACCGATCCAACACAAGAAGAGAGTTCAACCCCAGACGCTGTAGAACAAGCTTCAGCACAACCTGAAGAGGCTGCTCCTTCACCAGAACTACCTGAGAAGTATCGTGGTAAATCTCTAGACGAGATTATTAGGATGCACCAAGAAGCCGAGAAGTTAATCGGACGACAGGCACAAGAGGTTGGTGAAGTACGTAAGTTAGCTGACTCACTTCTAAAGCAACAACTCGAACAGAAGCACGACACACAGCCAAGTAAAGCACAAGAGATTGATTGGTTTGAAGACCCCGCAAAGGCAGTAAACCAGGCTGTAGCAAACAACCCAGTACTGAAGCAATTGCAAGAACAACAGGCTCAACAAGCTGCGTTGGTTGCGATGCAGACGATTGAGAAAGCACATCCTGATTACTTAAATATTGCTCAGTCTGATGACTTTGCTTCTTGGATTCAAGGATCAAAGGTACGGATGGAGCTCTTTGCTAAGGCAAACAACTACGATGTAGATTCAGCGTTAGAACTGCTAGATACTTACAAGTCTCTACGCAACGTCAAACAACAAAAAGTAGAAGCTACCAAAGCTGCTGACGAGTCGCTGAAGAAGGTCGAAGAAGAGAACCGAAGCAAAGCACTTAAGACTGCTGCAGTACAGCAAGGTGGTACAGGGGAATCAACAAAACCTGTTTATCGTCGTGCAGATCTTATTCGCTTAAGAATGCAAGACCCAGCTCGTTACGAAAGCATGGCAGATGAAATTCTCCAAGCTTACGCAGAGGGCAGGGTACGTTAATAATTTAATTTAGGAGATTTTAAAAATGGCTTTAACTACTGCTGCATATCCAGGAGGCTCAGCCTCTATCGTTAACAAGACCAATGCTGATAAGTTTATTCCAGAAATTTGGTCTGATGAAGTCATTGCTGCATACAAGAAGAACCTAGTCTTGGCAAACCTCGTCAACAAAATGACGATGCGTGGTAAGAAGGGCGATACGCTCCATATTCCTAAGCCAACTCGTGGTAACGCTTCTGCTAAGGCAGCTAACACCGTTGTCAACATTCAAGCTGATACCGAGAGCGAAGTTCAAGTTGTTATTGACAAGCACTTCGAGTACTCACGCTTTATTGAGGACATCGTCGAAGTTCAAGCTTTGGCTTCTTTACGTCGCTTCTACACCGAAGATGCTGGTTACGCTTTGGCTAAGAAAGTTGACGATGAGTTGTTCCAATTAGGTAAAACCTTTGGTAACGGTACAACCACGTTCGTTCATAGCAACAGCTATTACATCGATGCTTCTACTGGTCTCACAGCTTACGCTGCTGACACTGTAGTTCCTGCTGACGTGTTCACTGATGCTGGTTTCCGTAACCTAATCCAGAAGATGGATGATGCTGACGTTCCGATGGATAATCGCTTTTTCGTGATTCCTCCTTCGATTCGTAATGCAATCATGGGTGAGAACCGTTACAACAGCTCTGACTTCGTTGATGGTCGTGGTGTTCAGAACGGTCAGATCGGTAGCCTCTATGGTATCGATATCTATGTATCGAGCAACTGCCCGATCATCGAGACTGACGCTGAGAACACTGCTACCAACGGTGGCGACATCAAAGCAGCTATCCTCGCACACAAAGACTCTATGGTCTTAGCTGAGCAGTTGGCTGTTCGTTCACAGACCCAGTACAAGCAAGAGTATCTCTCGACTCTGTACACCGCTGACACCCTCTTTGGTGTTAAGACTGTACGTCCTGAGGCTGGTTTCGTACTCGCTGTTAACGCTTAGTAGTAACTCTCAAGACTCTCTAGTTTCGGCTAGGGAGTTTTGTTTAAGTACATTCGATGAGTGTATTTAAACAAATAAGGAGATAGATCTTGGCAATTTATCGTGGAGCTGGTGGTGCGGGAGATGCCACAGAAGATTCTGCAAGTGAAGTATTACTAGCAATCACAGCAAGACAGCAAGCGGAAGCTGCTAGAGATGCTGCTTTAGCTGCTCAGGCTGCTGCAGAGTTAGCTGAGACTAACGCAGAAACAGCAGAGACTAACGCTGAGACTGCTGAAACGAATGCTGAAACAGCAGAAACAAATGCAGAGACTGCTGCTACAAATGCTGCTTCGTCTGCTTCTGCAGCTTCTACCTCTGCAACAAACGCTGCTAGTTCTGCTAGTGCAGCTTCTACGTCTGCCAGCAATGCAGCCTCCAGTGCTTCTGCTGCGTCTACCTCCGCAAGTAACGCTTCTACGTCTGCAACTAATGCAAATAACAGTGCAAGCTCTGCTTCAACATCTGCTACTAACGCAAGTAACTCTGCTACTGCTGCTGCGTCTTCAGCAACGACTGCATCCAACGCTGCTACTGCAGCTCAGACTGCACAGACTGCTGCTGAACTAGCAGAGACCAATGCAGAGACTGCAGAGACTAATGCAGAAACAGCAGAGACTAACGCTGCTGCTAGTGCAAGTGCTGCATCAACATCTGCTAGTAACGCTGCTTCATCAGCCTCTGCTGCCAGTACCTCAGCTTCTAACGCTGCATCGAGTGCATCTGCAGCATCTACTTCAGCGAGTAATGCAGCTACTTCAGCGACTAATGCTAGTAACTCTGCTTCGGCTGCTTCAACCAGTGCAACTAATGCAAGTAACTCAGCCAGTGCTGCAGCGACTTCTGCATCGAATGCCGCTACATCTGAAACCAATGCAGCTAACTCTGCCACTGCTGCTGCAGCCTCTGCTACCCTGGCTGCAAGTTACACTCCTTCGCAAACTGGTAATGCAGGTAAGTTCTTAACTACCGACGGTACTAACACTTCGTGGGGAACTGTTACAGCATTTAAGAACAAAATAATAAATGGCGCATGCGTGATTGACCAGCGTAATGCTGGTGCTAGTGTTACTCCTACAGATGGACAATACACGCTTGATAGATGGCAAGGATGGGCATCTGCCGCAGGAAAATATTCTATTCAACAAAACGCTGGTTCTGTAACACCACCAGCAGGTTTTAGAAATTATTTGGGTGTTACATCATTATCTGCATACACAGTAAATTCAGGTGATTATATTTCCATTCGACAATGCGTTGAAGGTTATAACATGGCAGATTTGATGTGGGGGACTGCTAACGCTCAAACAGTAACCTTGTCGTTTTGGGTGCGTAGTTCGCTAACAGGAACTTTTGGTGGGGTATTAAAAAATGCAGATAATACTAGAAGCTACCCATTTACTTACACAATATCGTCTGCAAATACTTGGGAACAAAAATCTGTAACTATTGCTGGTGAAACAAGTGGGACTTGGCTAACAACCAATGGCATTGGAATTGCGCTTATATTTGGTCTTGGAGTTGGCACAACATTTCAAGGAACGGCTGGTGCTTGGGCTTCTGCAAATTATTGGAATGCCACAGGCGCAACATCCGTAGTCGGCACAAACGGAGCAACCTTCTATCTGACTGGTTGCCAACTCGAAGTAGGCTCTACCGCTACTAGCTTTGATTACAGAAGTTATGGGACTGAATTGGCTTTGTGTCAGAGGTATTATTCGGTGACAAATCCTGATGGAATTGCAAATAATGTGCCATCAGTATATGGATATCAAACTACAACAAATGCTATGGGAATTGCTATTTCTCATGTGGTTACCATGCGAGGAACTCCGTCTGCAACTGTTAGTGGAACATGGGGTGGTTCAAACTATACTGGTGGAACAATTTCAGTAATAAGTTTATCTAAACAAGGTGCTTTGGCATATGTTACGGCTACAAACACAGCCTATACTGCATTTTATCCAAATAGTAGTGGTTCTGTTGCTTTTTCAGCGGAGTTATAAATGTATAAATTATTTAAAGATTTCAACAATAATGTTAATTCTGTGGTGCGAACCAAAGATAATACCTTTATTCCATTTGCACTTGACAACACCGACTACGCAAACTTCAAAGCACAGATTAACGCTGACGAAGCACAGCTA
>Ga0172367_10001855_pt1 | contig 29942 bp, 20 predicted proteins | sample Lak10m_FD_114542 | JGI IMG/M metagenome (GOLD analysis project Ga0172367, IMG submission 114542) | Freshwater microbial communities from Kabuno Bay, South-Kivu, Congo - kab_022012_10m | ecosystem: Environmental > Aquatic > Freshwater > Lake | place: Democratic Republic of the Congo: South-Kivu...
CATCGCCCGGCAGGACTACGAGCCCCAGGGCGCCAGCGTCACCATGCTGATTTCCGAAGGACATGAGGTTCCTTCGATGGTCGGTAACATGGAGGAGCCGGGTCCGTTGCCGGACTCGGTGGTCGCGCACCTCAACAAGAGCCATATCACCGTTCATACCTACCCGGAAAGTCACCCCTACGGCGGCATCAGCACCTTCCGCGCGGACATCGACGTGTCCACCTGCGGGCGCATCTCGCCGCTGAAGGCTCTGAACTACCTGATCCACAGCTTCGAGTCCGATATCGTCATCATGGACTACCGGGTGCGCGGCTTCACCCGCGACATCAGCGGTCAGAAGCACTACATCGATCATGAGATCACCTCGATCCAGAACTACATCTCGGATGTCACCGCCGAGCGCTACCAGATGATCGACGTCAACGTGTATCAGGAAAACATCTTTCATACCAAGATGATCCTGAAGGATTTCGTGCTGGACAATTACCTGTTCGAGACCGACAAGGACGCCCTGGACCCGCAGGAGCGGGTTGCCATCCAGCGTCAGTTGAAGCATGAAATGGCGGAGATTTTCTACGGCCGCAATTACAAACTGCGACGGTAGGGTAGTCCGCCCCGAACCCAACGAAAGCCGGCCATCGGGCCGGCATTTTTATGCCCGATGGCTGGATCAATGGGTTTCGATCCAGCGGGATGCGGAAACATTGCCTTGCTGCCGCAAGGGTGCCACGATGCTGACCGATGGACAGGGACGGTCGTCAACTCCAGGCCACCGGAGGCGATCACTGCGCTTCCGGCCGGCATGACAATCACACCTCGGGGAGGGGCCATGAATAAATCATTGATCGTGAACATCCCTGCATTCACCGCGCTGCTGGTCGGCGCTGTGAGTCTCGGCCTGCCGGCGTTCGCCATGGGCGCCAGGCAAAACTGTCAGGCCAGGCTGCATGCCATTACCGGCGCTTACCTGGACTGTCGTTTGCAGGCCGAAGCCGCCGCTACCAAGGGACGCAAGCCCGCGAACCTCGATAAGGCGAGATCGCGCTGCGACAAGAGTTATGAGCGCCAGTATGATCGGGCCATCCGGCAGGGTGGGGCCGGCTGCCCGGCGAACGATCCGTTGCCCATCCGGCCGCTCCTGAATGACGAGGTGAACGACACCGTCCGCGAGGTGAATTCGCTGATCACGGACGCCCCGCCCTCCGCCAAGGCCGCCACGCTGATTTTGTACAACCACTGCGCGACCCCGCTCAAGATCATGTCGCCGACCAGCAGCACGATCAACGGCACGGTGTTGGGTCACCATGAAAGCAAGAGCTGGCCCACCGGCGGTTCGGGGACTCTCAGGCAGAATGCCCCCAACACCTTCATGGTCGCGCCCGTGACCAGCGACAACCAGTGCCAGCAACTCGCCTGTCAGAACTGGTCCGACATACAGGCATCCGGTCAACGCATGGGGTACATGTGGGGCAATAATCCGCCGCATCAGAACAACCTGACCTGGGCGGCCTATTGTCAACCCACCAATGGCGCCGCGCACCAGTGCACCACGACATCGACAACACCCTGCTGCGGCTCGCGGATGGTGTACGACAATACCTATGGCACGACTTTCGAGATTACCCCGAATGGCGGGAGTAGCCTGAATCAGGATTTCGTCGATCTCAGCACCAACTACGGCTCTGGACCGGAGACACCGCCGCCCCTGTGCAACGGCAGCAATCCCAACGACTGTGTCGCGCCACAGGCGAACATCTTCTTCAATGTGCCGGTGCAGGTCCAAATGACCAATCCCGGCAACCGCAGTCAGACCTGCGCCTTCCCGCCCGGCAACACGAAAACGCTCACCTGTACCGCGGTATCCTGCTCCGATGCTTATCAATACCCCACCGATAACAAACAGGCCGTCTGTGCCGGCGGCGCCGGCTATGTCGTGACTTTCTGTCCTGGCAAAAATCAACTACCCGCCATTCCCGCCGCGACGGCATTGGCAACGACTGGCCAGACCATCACGATCAAGAACAATCTCAGCGCCAGTTCGCTGCCCTGTCCCGGTGGCAATACCGTCAGTGTTTTCACCTCCGGCGGCGGACAGCAGGTCATTCAACCGGGCGGACCGCCCATCACCATCACCGGAAACTATTCGGCCTACCCGGGGCTGGGCTTGCAGGTCAACAATTGGTACTGGACTTCGGAACCATTGCCGGTCCAGGTGAGTCCGCAAAACCCCGATAACTCCGGGGCGCAGTTCATGCTCTCGGATCAATGTAGCCTGTCGCAGGCGCCGCCCGTCTATGGCAAGGGCATAGCAACCTATGCGATTGCGAACGTGACCGCCCAATCGACCAGCGGCGGTTGTCAGATCACCATCAGTGACAAACAACCCTGGACGGATGCGGTCACGCCCGGCTGCTGCGCGCCCCCGTTGGCGGGCATGGACAACGTCTGCCAGGGTCCCTGGGGCGTGACCAACAACCAGCAACCCTGGCCGCCACAGTAACCGCTTGCCACCGGTTCAGGGTGACGCAAACGGGCCCGGCTGATCTTGCCGCACAGGGGCGATGACATATCGCCCCTCCGATGCCAATGGTCGCTGGCTGACACTGGCAACATCACAAGCCACAGGTGTTTCGACACAATGCGTCAAGACTGCTGGGCGACCAGGACCACCTACGCGAAAACCTCTACCGCTATCTCGACGGTTTTTCCGATGCGGTGCGCGACATCTTCGATCGTTTCGATTTCCACACCCGCGAACTGGGGGCACGGGCTTCGAACGGCTGATGGCCGCGACAAAACCGTGGCAGGATTGAGGCTATCGACCCCGGCCCTAGGCCATCAAAAATTCCCCCCCAGGCTAGGAACATCCCCTACAATTCGATGTGACAAATCCCGCCAAGGCTCTATGCGCGGGCATACCCTCAAACTGGCGGGTTACTTTATCTGATGAAAATATCATGCAAACCAACGCCAGACTGAACGAAAAAAATCGTCAAGGCCGTGCAAACGTCCATGCGCAAAGGCTATCAGCCGGTTGAGTCATCGCGGGTCAAGGAGCGTGCCAGGGCTTTGATGGTGAAGCGGAATGTCCGGGTATCAATTCCGAGACAGTGACATCCACCTCCCGGGAACGGACCTCCCTCGGAATCGCCTGGGGATAGAAGACCCCGAGCTATTGCATCATATCGACGCAACCCTACCGCGGCAGGCCTATCAGGTATTCATCGCCGAACTGTAGCCATCCCCGCGCTTCGACGAAGCCTAATCTCGCTCACCCTTCGACAGGCTCGGGGTGAACGGGATTTTGAATCGCACCCCATGGGTGATCGCCGAACAGCCGCTCATGCTTCGACGCGGCTCTCAAGAATCAGCTTTTTTATCGATATAAATCATTGGTTTAGATGCCATGAAAAATCGATCGAACAGCTCAAAACAGCGCCTGTTTCATGGTAACGCCTTGCCCCGTGCGCGGGGCTTATATCGCTCAGCACGAACGGCTGTTCGGCGTTCCAACGGCCGTTTTTAGGTTCATCCTTGCGTTTGCATGTATTGAGTGGAAAAATGGGCGTCTTCACCCCGGTATCCCTCAACCTGTCGTGTCGCATCACGCTCGAATTTCTCATCGAGGATGACCGCATCGTTCTGGTGAATGTCGGTGATCAAGACAGCTTCTATCGCAAACAACCCCTATGTCGTTCCACAACGAAATCGCCTTCGACACCGAAATCCGCGAAGACCTGGCCGTCCTCGGCTGGCTGTTCGGGCGGGCGGCGTTGCGGCATTACACCCGCCTGCACGGCCCGAGGCCGTAGCGGCGGCGACCTTACACAGGCGCGATTACCCCGAGCCCTTTGGCGCCGGTTTCGTGCTGGCAGGGGCCGGAAGCCTCATAATGACCCTGATGTATCGACTCGCCTAATACCGACCGACAGAACAATTCCATGCCACGCCGTGCCTTGGTCATTATTGGACTGCTCTTCCTCCTGCTGGGCGCGCTGGGGGTGCGGGTTTACCTTACCCAAATCCAATTGGCGGAGAGCCGGGAGCAGGATGAACTATTGAGCATCGCCCGGCTGAAGGTGGAGCAGATTGCCGCCTGGAGGCAGGAACGGCTGGGCGACGCCGGGGTATTGAGCGCTAACTGGCGGCTGCTGACAGGTTTCAGGGACTGGCTGAACGGGGCCGCTGGCCCGGGGGTCCAGCGTGACCTCACGAAGTATATCGAAGCCCTGCAACATCACTACGGCTACCGGGATTACCTCTTGGTTGACGCCGCCGGCCGGGTACGGCTGCAATCCGGCGCCCCTTCTGCGATCGCGCTGGAGACGGAAACGCAAGCGGCCCTGGCGGAAGTCCGGCGGTCGCGCGAGCCGCGGCTTACCGATCTGCATACCGATACGGCCTTTCCCTATCCTCACCTGGGTCTGATAGTCCCCTTCTTCGAAGGCGAGGCGCCCGCCGGCGCGCTCATCCTGGTGATCGATGCGCGCCACACGCTTTACCCGTTGCTCCAGAGTTGGCCCGTGCCCAGCGCCAGCGCCGAAACGCTGCTGGTCCGGCGTGAGGGCGACGACGCCCTGTTTCTCAATGATCTGCGGCATCAAAAGGACGCCGCGCTCCGGTTGCGCCTGCCGCTGACCCGCACTGACTTACCCTCGACGCAAGCATTCAAGGGCGCCAGGGGCGTGGTGGAAGGCCGTGATTATCGCGGAACGCCGGTGCTGGCGGCGGTCTTCCCCGTGCCGGATACGCCCTGGTTTATCATCGCCAAGATAGATCGGCAGGAACTCTATGCGGGAGTCTGGTGGGAGGCGGCGCTGGCCGGCGGGATATTGCTGGCGCTGCTGGCTTTGGCGGCGGCCATGCTGGGGCTGGTCTGGCAACGGCGGCAGCGCCAACAGACGCAGTGGCTCCTCAAGGCCCAGGCGGCGGAGCGGGAATCGCTGAATCGCTTCCGCAATCTCTTTGAACAAAGCCAGGACGGCATCCTGCTGCTGACTCCCGAGCATCGCGTGCTGGACGCCAATCCGGCCGCCCTGGCGCTCCTGGGATATGGCCGCGAGGCGCTGTCAGGGCTGTCCTTGTCGGACCTCCTCGTCCCGGACGAACACGCCCGGCTCGCCGCCGCCGTCGCCCGGATGATGGCGGGGGAACCGCACCAGGGGGAATGGCGGCATCGCCGCGCGGATGGCTCCATCTTCCTGGCCCTGGTCACCTCCCAGCGGCTGGATGCGGAGCATTATTACGCCACCCTTCATGATGTCACCCGGCAGCGCGAACTGGAGGCCGCGCAGGCGGAAACCACCCGGCGGCTGCAACTCATCCTGACCGACGCCACCGATGGACTGTGGGACTGGAATCTCCTGACCGGCGAGGATTTTCATTCACCGCGCTACCGGGAACTGCTGGGCTATGGTCCGGGTGAACTGCCCGATACCGCCGACGGTTTCGAGGCGATCGTCCATCCCGACGATCTGCCGCGCGTCAACGCCGCGCAACAGGCCCACCTGGAACGTCGCGAGCCCTATCAGGTGGAATTGCGGCTGCGCACGAAGCAGGGCGACTACCGCTGGTTCGTCTCGCGCGGCCAGGCGGAATGGGACGCGGACGGCCGGCCGCTGCGCATGGCGGGCTTCATCACCGACATCACCGAGCGGAAGCGCGCCGAGCGCGAGCTGCGACTGCATCGCGCCCTCATCGATGCCAACAAGGATGCGGTATGCATCATCCGCCCGGATGCGAGCCTCCACTACGTCAACGCGGCCGCCTGCCGGGTGCTGGAATATACCCGCGAGGAACTCCTGGGCCAGGGCGGCATGACCGTGGCGGACATCGACCCGCGGTATGGCCCGGAGACCTGGCAACGGCACTGGCGGGAGCTGAAGGCGGCGGGCTCGCTGGTCATCGAGACCCTGCACCGCAGCCGGAGTGGCCGGGTCTTCCCGGTGGAAGCGCATCTCACCTTCATCGAACATGAGGGCCAGGAGTTCAACTGCGCCATCACCCGCGACATCACCGAGCGCAAGGCGGCGGAAGAAGCCCTGCGGCAGAGCGAGGCGCGGCTGGATTACGCACTGACCCAGAGCCACACCGGCGCCTGGACCATGAACCTCAACGACTATACGGCCCGGCAAACACTGGAGCATGACCGTCTCTTCGGCTATGAGGTCCCGCAAATCGACTGGAACTACGATCGCTTCCGTGCCCATGTTCTGCCGGAAGACTGGGATGCTTTGGATGCTCATCTGAAGGCTACGGTGCGCCAGGGCGGCACGCTCGTCCTCGAATGCCGCATCCGCCGTGTCGATGGCGCCATCCGCTGGCTGCGGATCGTTGGCGATTACCAAGCGCCCCAGGCGGGCGAAGCGCCGCAGTATGCCGGCATCATCCAGGACATCACCGATGCCAAAGCGCTGGAAGCCAGTTTGCGCACGGAACTGGCGCTACGGGTGCAGTTGCGGCAGACCAGCGAGCACCTGCCTGGGGTCATCTATACCTTCCGGTATGACCTGGATGGCCGGATGAGCATGCCCTATGCCAGTGCGAAACTGTTGGACCTGACCGGTTATGCGCCCGAGGCAGTGGCCGAAGATGCCGGGCCACTGATGGACCTGATTCATTCCGAGGATGCCGGGCGCATCCAAGCGAGTATAGAGGCGTCGGCCCGGAACCTGACCGGCTGGCGCGAAACCTGGCGGATTCGCCATCCGGTCCGGGGCGAGGTGTGGATCGAGGGCAACGCCAGCCCCCGCCGGGCGGCCGATGGCTGCTTCTATTGGCACGGGTTTTTGAGCGACGTCACCGAACGCAGGGCGCTCGATGCCGCCGTGCGGGAAGCGGGACAGCGCTACGTCAACCTGCTGCGCGCCACGAAGGATGGCTTCTGGCTGATCGAGGCTGGCAGCGGTCGCCTGCTCGACGTGAACGACGCCGCCGTCCACCTCAGCGGCTACACGCGGGAAGAGTTGCTGGCCTTGCGCGTCACCGATCTCGATATCGACATTCAGGGCGCAGACTTTGCCGCGCAAGTTGACCGTATCAGGGCCGAGGGCTGGGGGCTGTTTGAGTCCCGGCACCGGTGCAAGGATGGCCGAATCATCCCGGTGGAAGTCAGCGTGGTGCCGGAAGTAGGGGACCATGAGGTACTGGCGTTCATCCGCGATATCGGCGAGCGCAAGACGCTGGAAGCGGCGCTGGTCGACCTCAACACGGGTCTGGAGCGGAGGGTTGCCGAGCGCACGGCGAAACTGGCCCAAAGGACCGCCGAACTGGCGCGGACCAGCGAACGCCTCGACCTGGCCATGCAGGTCACCAGCGATGGCGTGTGGGACTGCAACTTGCAGACGGAGAAGGTCTCATGCAACGCCAACTATTTCGCGATGCTGGACTATGGCCCGACCGAACTGGGTGATGATCTGGCAGCCGTCTTTACGGATTTGCTGCATCCCGAGGAGCGCGAGGCCCTCGTCGAGAGTATCCGCCAGCGCTTCGCGACCGAGGGTGGACACGAGAGCGAATTCCGGATGCGCACCAAGGACGGCGGCTACCGCTGGATCTTCGCGCGGGGCCGGGTGATCGAGCGCGATGCGGCCGGCCAGCCGCTGCGCGCCATCGGCACGCATATCGACATCACGGCGCGCAAGGAGGCCGACGCCGCGCTGCGCACCCTGTCCAATTATTCCCGCCGCCTGATCGAAACCAGCCTCGACCCCCTGGTCACCATCAGCCCGGACGGGCGAATTCTGGACGTCAATACCGCCACCGAACAGGTGACCGGCTGTACTCGCGAGCAGCTCATCGGCAGCGATTTCACCCGCTACTTCACCGAACCGGAACAGGCCCGGGCCGGTTACCAGGAGGTGTTCGCCGAAGGCTTCGTGACCGATTACCCGCTGGCGATCCGCCATGCCGACGGCCACGTCACCGACGTACTCTATAACGCCAGCGTCTACCGGAATGACGCGGGCGAAGTGGCCGGCGTGTTCGCGGCGGCGCGCGATGTCACGGAGCGCAAACGGGCCGAGGAATGCCTGCGCGAGAGCGAGCAGCGCTTTCGTGGTCTTTTCGAATTTCTGCCCATCGCCTATCAGTCGCTGGATATCCAGGGGCGCTGGCTGGACGCCAATCAGAAACTGGCCGATTTGCTGGGCTTTGAGCGGCCCGAGGACTTGCTGGGCCTGGATTTCGGCGAATACTGGGTGGAGGAAAAGCGCGATCTCTTCCCGCCCACCTTCGACCAGCTCAAACGCGAGCAGCGCATACTCGGCGAACTGTCGTTGCAGCGGTGCGACGGTCAGCCGCTCACGGTCGAGTTATCCGGACGCGTTCAGCGCGATCCGCATGGCCAATTCGTGCGCACCCATTGCGTGCTGGTCGATGTCACCGAGCGTCGGCAACTGGAGGATCAGATTCGGGAGATCAATGCCAGCCTGGAACAGAAAGTGGTCTTGCGCACCGCCCAGCTCGCCGAGGCCAAAGCCGCCGCCGAGGCCGCCGCCCGCGCCAAGAGCGAGTTTCTGGCCAATATGAGCCACGAAATCCGCACGCCGATGAACGCCATCCTGGGGCTGACCCAGATTCTGGAACGCGAGCCGTTGACCCCGGAACAGCGCGACATGCTGAACAAGATCGGCGATTCGGGCGTCGGCTTGCTGCACATCATCAACGACATCCTGGATTTCTCGAAGATCGAAGCCGGGCAACTCAAAGTCGAGCGCTATCCTTTTGATCTGCCCCCGCTGCTGAGCCTGCTGGAATCCCTGATGATGGGGTCCGCCGCGGGCAGGGGCATCGAGCTGCGGATCGAGCCCCCTGTCGGTTTGCCTGGACTCCTCATCGGTGATCCGCTGCGGATCAAGCAGATCCTGCTGAATCTGGTCAGCAACGCCATCAAGTTCACCGAACAGGGCGCGGTCACCGTGCGCGTTCTGCCGCTGGCACTCACCGAGACCGTTGCACGACTGCGCTTCGAGGTCAGCGATACCGGCATTGGCATCGCGCCGGAGGCCTTGGCTAGGCTCTTCCAGCCGTTCACTCAGGCGGATGCCAGCATGACACGGCGGTTTGGCGGGACGGGTCTCGGGCTTTCGATCTGCAAGCGATTGGTGGAGTTGATGGGGGGCGCCATTGGCGCGGCCAGTGAACCCTGCGCCGGGAGCACCTTCTGGTTTGAGCTGCCCTTCGAACGGGCGGCCGCTGCGGCGTTGACAGCGGGGGCGTCAGCCGAGGAGAGCGCGGCCCCGGCGCCGGCCGGGCCGCGTTTGCAGGGGCTCAAGGTGCTGGCCGTGGACGACAACCGCATCAATCTCTTCATGCTTGAGCGCGCGCTGAAACTGGAAGGCGCCAGCGTCCAACTCGGCGCCGACGGCCAGCAGGCGCTGCAAATTCTGGAAGCCGGCCCGCGGGCTTTCGATTGCGTGCTGATGGATGTCCAGATGCCGGTGATGGATGGGCTGACCGCCACCCGGCTGATTCGTGAACATGCCGAACTCCAGAATCTCCCCGTCATCGCCCTGACCGCCGGGGTGATGGCGGAAGAACGCGAGCGGGCGGCGGCGGCCGGGGTGACGGGTTTCCTCGCCAAACCGTTGGACTTGGCGGCCATGGTGGCGATGTTGCGGCCTTATGCGCCCGCGCGGGACGCTGAACCCCCGCCCGCTCAATCTTGAGTGGGCGCGGGGGATATCCGCACCTGCCCCTGCGGTATGGATGAATGAGCAGGTAAAGGTTCATCTGAAATCCCCTCACCCCAGCCCTCTCCCCGAAGGCGGAGAGGGAGTTGATGTATCTTTACCCGCTCATTTATCCACATCTGGCGTGGTTTCCCATGCTCACCGTGAGCCGCCTCTATGCTAGGGTGTGCACCCGGGCTTGGATGCTTTTGACGCTAACGGGAACCTTGCCTTACTGGCACGTGCGCGAGGGGCCTGAAAGCCCGGCACGCGGTTGGACGAGCGAGATGCCCCAGACCAGGGGGGTTGTGTGGGGCAGGAGCCGTTCGCCGGTTCGCCCGATCTGACCGATGGCATCCTCAATGCCATCACGGACGCCTCGGAAGCGCTTGCGATGATGAACGGGCAGGCGCTGGATTCGGAGAAAATCCGGGAGGGGTTGCGGGATAGTCCGCTGGGGCCAGGGAAATTGTATGAGCCGCTACGGAGTTGGCCGGGGTGGAATTCCGGCCGCCGGATAACACCATTGATCGCAACCGGATGAAATCGCCCTCCATTCACTCGTATCGGTTTTTTCTCTTTTCGCTGATCCTGTTGTTCATCAGCTATCCCGTGCTGATGTTGCATGGTTTCCCGGGAAGGGTTACGGAACTGTTGCTGACGATTCTGGTATTGACGGCGGGGTCCATCCTGAGAGTGGGCAAGACCCGGCGTTCCCTGGTCACCCTGCTTTCCGCCGCCCTGGTCGTGCTGATCTGGATCTGGTCGCTGGTCATGCCCGGGTTACATTGGCTCGTGCCCTTGCGGATCTTGTTCTTTGTCACCTTCCTGGCCCAGATCATGATCACGGTGATCAGGGATGTCTTTCATGCGCCGAATATATCCAGTACCAACCGGCTCTACGGGGCCGTCTGCATCTATCTCCTGGTGGGGATTTTCTTCGGTAACCTCTACATCGCCCTGGATGTGCTGCTGCCGGGCTCGTTTGAGTGCAAGACCACGCTCTGCGGCCAGGAATTCGCCAATAACTTCATGAACGGGCTGCACCTGTATTACAGCTTCGCCACGATCACTACGGTGGGTTATGGCGATATCGTGCCCAGGAACACCTTTGCCGCCATGCTCTCCAATCTTGAGGCCATCATCGGTCAGGTCTACATGGCCGTGGTGGTGGCGCGGCTGGTGGGTATCCATCTGATGGACCGCGATAACCCGAAATGAGTCGCGGCCAGAGGCGATAGGCGGGTGTCGTCCGCCCGGTCATGCGGTCCGGCCAGCCCGCTCCGGGCAGGACCCGGAATCGGGGTGGTCGGTCCGCCGGCGGTATGGATGGATGAGCGGATAAAGGTTCATTTGAAATCCCCTCACCCCAGCCCTCTCCCCGGAGGCGGAGAGGGAGCCGATGTATCCTTACCCGCTCATTTATCCATAGCCGGCTTCAGCCGAGCAGCGAACTCATTCTCTGGCCCATCTCCGATGGCGTCGCCACGACCTCCACGCCGGCCGCCTTGAGTGCGGAGACCTTGCTGGCGCCGGTACCCTTGCCGCCGGTGATGATGGCGCCGGCATGGCCCATGCGCTTGCCGGGCGGCGCGGTGAGTCCGGCGATATAGCCGACCACGGGCTTGGTGACGTGGGCTTTGATGTAGTCGGCGGCTTCTTCCTCGGCGCTGCCGCCGATTTCGCCGACCATGATGATGCCGCGCGTGGCCGGGTCGGCCTCGAAGCGCGCCAGGACGTCGATGAAATCCAGCCCTTTGATCGGATCGCCGCCGATGCCGACACAGGTGGTCTGGCCGAGACCGGCGCGGGTGGTCTGGTAGACGGCTTCATAGGTCAGCGTGCCCGAGCGCGAGACGATGCCGATGGAGCCGGCCTGGTGGATGAAGCCGGGCATGATGCCGATCTTGCACTCGCCGGGGGTGATGATGCCCGGGCAATTCGGTCCGATCAGCACGGCGTCATACTGGGCCAGCGCGGCCTTGACCCGGAGCATGTGCAGCACCGGGATGCCCTCGGTGATGCAGACGATCACCTGGATGCCGGCGTCGGCGGCTTCCAGGATGGCATCGGCCGCAAAGGGCGGCGGCACATAAATCATGCTGGCGGTGGCGCCGGTATCCCGCACGGCTTCCCGCACGGTGTTGAAGACGGGCAGCCCCAGATGTTCCTGACCGCCCCGTCCCGGCGTGACGCCGCCGACCAGTCGGGTGCCGTAATCCAGGCATTGCTGGGAGTGGAAAGTGGCCTGCTTGCCGGTAAATCCCTGACACAGGAGTTGGGTGTTCTTGTCGACCAGAATACTCATTGCGTGGCCCTCACGGCTTTTTCGGCGGCATCGTCCAGATCGCTGGCGGTAATCAGGGCGAGACCCGATTGTTCCAGCAATTGGCGTCCTTCCTCGGCATTGGTGCCTTCCAGGCGCACCACAACAGGAATGGAAACGCCCACCTCCCGGACGGCGGCGATGATGCCCTCGGCAATCAGGTTGCAGCGGACGATACCGCCGAAGATATTGACCAGCACGGCTTTGACCTTGCTGTCGGAGAGAATCAGCTTGAACGCCTCGGCGACTTTCGCGGCGGTGGTGCCGCCACCGACATCGAGGAAGTTGGCGGGTTCTCCGCCGTGCAGTTTGATCACGTCCAGCGTCGCCATGGCGAGACCCGCGCCGTTGACCATGCAGCCAATGCTGCCGTTGAGGGTAACGTAGCTGAGGTCATGCTCGCGCGCGGCGGTTTCAGTGGCATCTTCCTGCGCGGCGTCGCGCAGCTCGGCGATGTCCGGATGCGCGTAGAGCGCGTTATCGTCGACGTTGATCTTGGCGTCCAACGCCATGAGCTGGCCCTCTGTCGTCACCACCAGCGGATTGATTTCAATCTGGCTCAGGTCCTTGTCCAGCAGCAACTGGTACATGGCCGCCATGATGCCTTGCAGGGCGCGGATTTGCTCGCCCTCCAGACCAAGGCCGAAAGCCATCTCGCGCACCTGATAACCCTGAAGGCCGGCGGCGGGGTCGATCTTGCAACTCAGGATTTGTTCGGGGGAGTTCGCGGCGACTTCCTCGATATCCATGCCGCCCGCGGCGGAGGCCATGAACAGAACCCGCGCGCTGCCGCGATCGACCAGGGCGCTGAGGTAGAGTTCACGCGCCAGTCCACGCACTTCCTCGACCAGCACCGTGTCGATGGGCAGACCGGCGCCGCCGGATTGATGCGTCACCAGACGGCCGCCCAGCAGCCGGTTGGCGGCGGCCTCGGTTTCGGCGGGACTTTTCGTCAGTATGACGCCCCCCGCCTTGCCGCGGCCGCCGCTGTGAACCTGCGCCTTGACGACCCAGCGTTCGCCGCCGAGTTGCCGGGCTATCGTTCCGGCCTCGGTTCCGGAGTTCGCGGGTTGGCCCTTGGGTATGGCGATGTCATAGGCCGCGAAGAGTTGTTTAGCCTGATATTCGTGAAGATTCATGGCCTTTCCAGTAAATGAGGAGGGATCTCTGCAAACCGCCATTTTAATCGACCCTGGCCCCGCCCGCATGAAGAAGGGCAATAAAAAAGCCGGCCGCCCTGGCGGGCGCCGGCCTTTTCGGTCATGGAGCGGCTCAGGCCTGGTATTTCTTCATGGCGCGCAGCTTGTCGATGGCCTCCTTCACCTTCTGAGAGGTGGCATCGTCCAGTTCGTTAGGTTTGTAAATTTTGTCCAGGAGTTTTTCCTGAACCAGCGCTTCCTTGATCCATTTCTTGGCAAACCGATAGTTGCCGGGCGCGGCGGTCAACTCGCCGGTGGCGGGATTCCGCAGTTCATCGGCCAATTTGGCGGGTTCGTCGCTGACCTTGGCGGGGGCGGCCTTGGGTGGCGTCTCCGCCGGTTTGGCCGGTGCGGACGGCGGTTTCTTGGCCGCTGGCGCCGGAGTGGCCTTTGCGGCTGAGGCTGCGACGGCCTCTGTCACGGAAGGCGGGGCGGCTTGCTCGGGGGAAACCGACTTGACCTCAGGCTTGGCCGCCGCCGGGACCGGGGCGGATTTGGGCTTGAAGACAGGTTCGCCCTTCTCGGAGCACTGGATGGCCCGGTGCGCTTCATAGCCCACGTAGGCCAGATAGGCCGCCGTGAAAGTAAACCAAAACTCGAACATAAGATTTCTCCTCGCTAGTTGGGGTGTTCGCTCACCTTATTATTGATGGCAGTCATTGCGATGTTGCGGCATACGCCGCACCACCTACGCGCGGTTAACTCATGGCATCCGGAGCCACGGCCTGCATGTCTGATCGGGCTCGTCCATCGGCGGCGAGCCCGCCCGCCACAAAATAGGCTTTCCCCGGAAAAATCGCAATCCTTGGAGCACATCGGCTACAGCGATTCATCCGACAGTCTGGCCGAACTGCAACCGATACAGCTCGCCATAGTGGCTGGGACGTTGCAGCAATTCCGCGTGAGTGCCCTGCTCGATGATCTGCCCGCTGTGCATGACATAAATCCGGTCGGCATTCTGGATCGTCGACAGCCGGTGGGCGATGACCAGCGTCGTCCGGTTTTGCATCAGGGTTTCCAATGCCTCCTGCACATGCCGCTCCGATTCCGCATCCAGCGCCGAGGTGGCCTCGTCGAGAATCAGGATGGGAGCATTCTTGAGCAGCGCCCGGGCGATGGCGATGCGTTGCCGTTGTCCGCCTGACAGGATGATGCCTTGCTCGCCCACCTGGGTGTCAAAGCCCAGCGGCATGTTCTCGATGAAGGACAGGGCATGGGCGGCGATCGCGGCGTCGCGGATCTGTTCCGCGGTGGCGGTTTCCCGGCAGCCGTAGGCGATGTTGTTGGCGATGGTGTCGTTGAAGAGCGTCACCTCCTGCCCGACATACGCGATGTGACGGCGCAGGCTGCTCAGGGTCAATTCGCGGATATCGTGGCCATCGATCCGGATTTCACCGGCCGTAGGTTCATACAGGCGCGGCAGCAGGCGGATCAGCGAGGTCTTGCCGCTGCCCGAATGGCCTACCAGGGCGATGGTTTTACCCGGTGGTATGTCCAGGTCGATTTCGCGCAGCACGGTGTCGCCGTCGTCCTGATAGGCCAGGCTTACCCCCCGGTATTCCACGCGCCCTTCGACCCGGGGCAGTTCGATTGTTCCGGTATCCCGTTCACTGCCGGCATCCAGCAATTCGAAGATGCTGCCTCCGGCCGCGATGCCGCGCTGCAGGACATTGGCGAGATTGCTGACGCGTTTGATCGGGCTCAGCATCATCGACATGGCGGCGATGAAGGAAATCAGGCTGCCGGTGGTGATGGTGCCGCGCACCGATTCCAGGGAGACCACATAGAGCACGGCCGCGAAGCCGGAGATGTAAATCAACTGGATGACCGAATCGCTGACCGCCTCCGTGGCGATACGCTTCATGAAGCGGCGGAAGTTCAGTTCGTTCTCCAGGTCGAACTTGGCGGCTTCGTAGGCCTTGCCGTTGAACACCTTGACGATGCGCTGCGCATCGATGGCCTCCTGGGCGACATGACCGACGTTGCCCATCGACTCCTGGATGCGGCGGCTGATCCGACGGAAACTCTTGCTGATACGGGAAATACCAATGCCCAGGAGCGGGCCGACCACCAGCAGCACCAGGGAGAGCTGGACATTCTCGTACACCATCAGGGATATCAAGCCAATAATGGTCAGGCCATCCTTGAAGATGCCGGTCAGGCCGCTGGTCAGGGATTCCGCCACCTGCTCGGTGTTGAACAGCAGCTTGGACATCATCTGCCCCGAAGACGCGCGGTCATAAGCGGCGCAGGGCAGGTTGAGGAATTGGTCGAACATGTCGCGGCGCAGGTCGGTGATGACCCGGCGGCTCACCCAGCCGGAGAAATAGTCGCTGCCGAAGCCGGCGACACCGCGCAGCACCGACAGGCCGATCAGCACGAAGGGCGCCATCCGCAGGGCGGAAGGGTCGTTGTTGACGAAACTGCCGTCGATCAGCGGCTGGATCAGTTTGGCGAAGGCGGGTCCCAGCGTGGCATAGGCGATCATGGAAATGACCGACAGCAGAAATGCCCGCCAATAGGGAATCCCATAGCCGAGCAGCCGCCGATAGATGCCGAGGCTGCCGTTCGAAGAGGTACTGGCCGTTTGCATTGCGGTTATCCGTTCCGGGAGTATTCCATTCCAGACTGGAGAGCGGGGCGCTTCAACCGGTAAACCCGGCCGTCGCAGTAAAAGTCAGCAAAGGGATCAGCAGCAGCGCCGGACACCATTCCAGCGCCGGTGCAATTCGGCGGAATGAAAGGCCTTGCGGTCCAGCGGCTCGCCTTGCCCGTGATGGTGCGATTGCCAGTGGTCAAGGTAGCGCTCGTAGGCATCGTCCCCGGAAGCCAGACGCAAGAAACCCCAGACACGCCGGAGGATCGAGGCCGGGTGGCTGGGGTTTGGGGTTTGCATCGCCGTGCCCGCCGTTTTCACGTCCGCGAGCAGACAGCGCCTACTTGATCTTGCCTTCCTTATAGTTGACATGCTGCCGGACGACGGGATCGAATTTCTTGATCTCCATTTTCCCGGGCATGTTTTTCTTGTTCTTGGTGGTGGTATAGAAATGGCCGGTGCCGGCACTGGATATCAGTTTGATCTTGTCTCGCATGAGCTGCTCCTGTTCTCAGACTTTTTCGCCGCGCTTGCGGATGTCCGCCAACACGGCATCGATGCCGCGCTTGTCGATGGTGCGCAGCCCCTGGTTGGACACTTTCAGGCGCACCCAGCGGTTTTCGCTCTCCACCCAGAAGCGGTGTTCGTGCAGATTGGGGTTGAAAACGCGTTTGGTCTTGTTGTTAGCGTGTGAGACGTTATGGCCTACAATACGGCCCTTGCCCGTCACTTGGCATATTCTGGACATGATGAACCTCGGTTCGCCTGGCTGGATACGGAAAAGCCCGTCTTTATAAGCCATCAGCTAAAGCGAAGTCAAGCCATCCCGCTCTTCTCCCACTTACCGTCAGCACGCCCATGAGCCTCAAACTCGGGATCGTCATGGATCCCATCGACAAGATCAAGATACACAAGGACACCAGTTTCGCCATGCTCCTGGAAGCCCAATCCCGGGAGTATGCCTTGCATTACATGGAACTGAACGACCTCTATTTGCGGGATGGCCGGACCTGTGCCCGTATGCGGCGGCTGTCGGTGCGGCGGGACGAGGCCTCATGGTTCAGTTTTGATGGTGAGTTGGATGCACCGCTGGATGAACTGGATGTGGTCCTGATGCGCAAAGACCCGCCCTTCGATCAGGAGTACATCTACGCCACCTATTTGCTGGAATGCGCCGAGAGTCATGGCGTGCGCGTGATCAACAATCCCCGCTCGTTGCGCGATGCCAATGAAAAGCTCTTTACCGCCTGGTTCCCCCACTGTTGCGCGCCAACCCTGGTTGCCCGCGAAGCCAGCCGCCTGCGCGAGTTCCTGCGCGAGCAGGGCGAGATCGTGCTCAAGCCGCTCGACGGCATGGGCGGCGCGTCCATCTTCCGCGTGGCGGAACACGACCCCAACCTGAGCGTGATACTGGAGACCATGACCCGGCATAACCGCCGCTTCGTCATGGCGCAGCGCTATCTTCCGGAAATCGTCGACGGCGACAAGCGCATCCTGGTGGTGAACGGCGAGGTCGTACCCTTTGCGTTGGCGCGCATCCCCGCCCAGGGCGAAAGCCGGGGCAACCTGGCTGCGGGCGGGCGCGCCGAGGGCCGTCCCTTGACCGATCGCGACCGCTGGATCGCCGAGCAGGTGGGTCCCGAATTGCGTCGCCGGGGGCTGGCATTTGTCGGTCTTGACGTCATTGGCGAGTATTTGACGGAGATCAATGTGACCAGTCCGACCTGTGTGCAGGAACTGGATCGGCAATTCGGCCTGAATATCAGCGCGCAACTGATGGATTACATCGAAGATCGGGTCCAAGCGGCCGCGTAGTCCCCGCATGACGGGAAATGGGCTGATGCAGCGACCGATGCTGGTGGCGCTGATGATCGCCAGCTTCATTCATGCCGCGCTGATTTTTGGATTTCGGTTCGACCCGCCCCGATCGGGACAGGCCGGGCGTGCACGCATTGCCATGACCCTGGTGCGGCCCGCCCCGCGCGTGGAAACCCCGCCGGCCGAGCCGGTCCCGGTTCCTCCGGATGATGCCGCCGCGATAGCGGAAGCTCCCAAACCTCCGACGCCGGCTCCCGCGCCGCCCGAAACGCCCCAGCCCGCTGTCAGTGAAGTCCCGCCAGCCGAGGTTAAGGCTCCCGCCGCCGCGTCGGCGGCAGCCTCACCCCCAGTGATGGGGCCACCCCGGCCCGGTCCGGCGGAAGCTTTCGTCGGCCCTATCCAACCCGCGCGGCCGCCGCTGATGGGGCCGCCCGCACCTTCCGTGCAAGAACTGAAAGCCGCGCGCCAGCGATTGGCCGCCCAGCATCCCCAAGTGGCGCCAAGTCCGCCTTCGGCGACGCCAGGCCCAGCCCCGCAAGCGGTTCCCGAAGCGACCGCCGGCAAGCTCGAGCCGCGCCCGGCCGCCATCTCACCCCCCGTGCCACGGCCCAGCGCGCCCGTCGCGTCCAAGGCGCCTGTCGCCGAGGACGATGAGGAGGACGAAGAGCCCCTCATGGCCAAGGCGGAGGATGAGGAGGAAGAAGCCGCGCCGACACCGACCCAGCCATCCAGACCCGCGCCCAAGGCGCCGGTCAGCGCGCGCGCGGGCGAATCCCCGGGGCGTCCGCCCGCGCCGGTAAGCTCCAGTCAACCGGAAGGATCGCCCGATGCCCTCCTGCCCCAGCCCCGGCGGACCCCCCTACCGCCCCGACCGGCAAAGCCCGTTCCTCATGCGCAATCCCGGGTTGCGCCCAGGCGCGAGGAGGCGGTCACGCCTGCCGTTCCCCGTCAGACCAGACCTCACACGTCGCCGCCGAAGTCGGCGCTCTCCAGCCCCAGTCCGCCTACCCGGTCAGTGCCGCCGCCAACCGCGACAACTCGACAGTCAACCCAATCCGCCCAGGGTGGCCATCAGCGGGCCGGAGCCTCGTCGCCCGGCCATGGCGGCAAGGCGGTAAAGCCTAATCTCTCGGCCGGGTTATTGAGTCAGCAAATCAGCGAGGTCAGCGAGAGCATTTATATGAATCGCAGCCTGGCGATGCTCGATACGAAGATCGTCTATGCGAAGGATGTGAAGAACAACCGCTTGGTGGTCGCGGCTTACGAGCAGGCTTGGCAGGAAAAGGTCGAGCAGCATGGCAACCGGAATTTTCCCGAGGAAGCGCGTCGCCAGAAATTGTCCGGCAGTCTGGTGCTGGCGGTGGGCATCCAGCCCGATGGCCGCGTCTATTCCGTGCAGGTGCTGCAATCCTCGGGGCAGGCGGTGCTCGACAATGCCGCCCGCCACATCGTCGATCTGGCCGCCCCCTTCGCCCCACTGCCCCGAGAAATCCGCCAGGAGGTCGAGGTCCTCGTCATTACCCGAACCTGGCGCTTCGACAGCGATTTCAGGCTCGAAACCCGCGCCCGCTGAACCGGCCTGTCCTCAGTTCGTTGGAACCAGTTTGGGCTTCAGGGTCTCGCCAAGGCGGGTCTTGAGTTCTCCCTGGTCGAGCTGTTGCCCGATGGGCGTGTTCAGCGGCGAAGGCCGTTTTTAGGATCATCAATCGTTGCCTGACACCGGAGGATGGCAGAGCCCGGGCTTGAAGTGCTGACCGAAACCGGAACTTGTTCAGGACCCGGGAGTCCCTGAGTCGCATATGCGTGAAATGAGGAAACAACGATGAACAAGCCGTCCAACCTGCTAAATTACTTGGTGGTTTCCGTGGTTATAGGTGCTCTCCCGATTCCTGCGAATGTGGCCTTGGCCGGGAGCCCGCCCAGGGTCGCGGCATGTACCATCAAGGGCACGAAAGCCTCTGACTGGCTGGTTGGCACGCCGGGTGACGATGTGATCTGCGGGTTCGGGGGTAACGACGTACTCCTTGGAAATGGCGGTAATGATGTGTTGATCGGCGGTTCCGGCAATGACGTGCTGAATGGCGGCATCGGCAAGGATGCTTTGTTGGGTGGAAGCGGCCGCGATACCTTACTGGGAGGTCCGCAAGCCGATGTCCTCGTCGGTGGAGCCAGCCGCGACCGACTGACCGGGGTTTCACGGGAAGATACCTGTGCGCCTGATGACGTCGATAGACCTCCTGAGCTTTGTCAGACTGATTCCATCGCGCCGGTCATCAGCGAGATAGAGTATGCCAATCCGGTGCTGGCAGGGGGTGAGTTGAAGGTCTCCTGGCGCATCATGGATTCCTCCGGTATTCAGGACATGCCCGAAGGTCCCGCCACCTGGCTACGCATCGGCGGACCGAGCGGTTGGGTGACGACCTGGTGTGGTTTTACCCTGAATGCCAAGCGCGTGTCAGGTGATGCTTTTGACGGGCGATATGAGGTCTCCTGCACCCTGCCGGCCAATGCCGTGAATGACCAGTACAGCCTCTTTCTGGGGGCCGTCGACTTGCTGGGTAATTCGGCCGAAAACGGCGGCAGTGACACCTTTACCGTCATGGACGGATCATCCGATAACGCCGCGCCTGTCGTCAGCGAATTTTCCCTTTCCTCCACGCAATTTGCCCCCGGGAATTCAATCACCTTCACGTGGCGGGCTACCGACGCAACCGGCGTTGACTATGCCATCCCCTGGAACTTTGGTCCCAATGGATTACTCGTGGATGGTTCCGGGAAACCCTGGATGAGTTGGGGAACACCCCAGCGGGTATCCGGTGATGCGCTCGACGGCCGTTATGAAATGACGGCCCAACTGAGTGATTCGGCCATGACGGGCGTCTATACGCTTTGGGTCAGCATGAGAGATGTGCTCGGGAACAAGGAATATCGTCCCGACTCGGTCGATGGGACCCCCTTTGGCTCGTTTGAAGTAAAACCCTGAACCCATCATGAGACGTCGTCCCGAGCGGTAACGTCCAGTGTGATAGGTTTGAACAGCGGTTTCAGATCGTTCATTGGTCGACATGGCCCCTAATCTGTTGGGAGTTTGTTCACCTGAATGCGCTGGGCCGTGAAATGATGGGAGGTGGGCTTAATGGATTGATCGCACTTGGGAGCGCGGGCCTCTGGCCAGCCCATCCGCGCTCCCAGCCAGAGGTTCGCCAATCCCTTTGACCCACCTCCAATTGAGCTAGACAAGCCGCCTTGGTCTGGGTGATTTGACTCCGGACTTGCAATCTCCTCGAAGGTGATGCAAGCCAAACTGTTGGCTTGCAATGGATTTGAAACGCGGGCCTTGGGCCCGCTTGTGGTCGGGACACCCGCGTTCCACCGTCTTGTCAATTGATCCGTCTTATCCTCCGACATCGCTTGGCCGCTTATTCGACAAACGCTTGAAGGGCGTGGCAAGATAGCCGGCATTACATCCTCAGCGGAGGCTCGGTGGCATGTGCGGGGGTCTTGCTGATGGCAAAAACACCGGCCTGTCATGATGGTTTCCCTGGCCCGCTCATCGCTGATCTATGAATGGCGTCGCTATACGGCGGCGGCGTTCGCCATCACCTTCGCGGGTTTGCTGGTCATCGTGCAACTGGCCCTGCTGGTTGGGCTGTTCGGCACGGTATCCGTGGCTATCGACCAATCCGACGCCGATCTCTGGATCGGCTATCCCAAGACCCAGAGCATCGATCTGGGCCGCGCCATCCCCGATGTCAGCGCGGTACGGGCCTGGATGAATCCGGCTGTCGCTCAGGTCGAGCGGCTGACCATTACCGCAGGTGATCTGCGGCGGCGTGACGGCGTGGCGGTTTCGGTTTTCCTCTATGGTATCGATCCGGATCGGGCCGGGCTGGCCTTCGTCCGCAAGCTGACGCCCGCGCAGCGGGCTCTGCTGGATGAGCCGGATGCGGTGATCATCGACGCGGCGGATCAGAGCAAACTGGGCGCGGTGGTGGGCAGCCTGGTGGAGATCAACGGCAAGCGCGCCCGTATCGCCGGGATCGTCGAGGGCATCCGCTACGTGGGCGCGGTCTCCGTGTTGGCCTCGCGGGCGACGCTGCGCCGTCTGGCGCCATCCGTGGCCGACGCCACGACCTTTCTCCTGCTCAAGTTGCGGTCTGGCGCGGATACCCCGACAATCGCCGCCGATATCGCCGACCGGGCGTCCATTCAGCGCTACGAGGTCTGGACGGCCCAGGAATTTTCCGACCGGTCCCAGCTTTATTGGCTGTTCGAGTCGGGCGTGGGGATCGGCACCGGTTTCGCCTCGGTGTTGGCCTTGCTGGTCGGCGTGGTCATCACCAGTCAGACCCTGAGTGGCGCCATCCTCGCCTCGCTGAAGGAGTTCGCGGCCTTGCGCGCGTTGGGGGTCTCCAACGCCAGTCTGCGCAATGTCGTGCTGGAACAGTCATTCTGGCTGGGCATCATCGGCCTGACCCTGACGGGTATTTTGACTTTCCTCGCGGGCTGGCTGGGGCATGCCTGGCACATCGCCATGGAGTTTCCCTGGTGGCTGCTGGCGGGGACTTCGACGCTGATCCTGTTGATCGCCCTGGGCTCCGGCCTGATCGCGCTGCGCCCGCTGTTTCAGGCGGACCCGGCCAATCTTCTGCGCTAGCGCCGTCATGGACCTCAAGCCCACCCTCTCCAGTCACGGCATTTCCAAGGCCTTCACTACCGGCCACATCACCCAGCAAGTGATCAAGGACAGTTCCATCGACATCTACCCGGGCGAACTGACGCTGGTGGTCGGGCCGTCCGGTTCCGGCAAGAGCACCATGCTGTCCATGCTGGCGGGGCTGCTCCGGCCGGACAGCGGTCAGGTGCTGTCACTGGGCGTCGATTTGTGGAAGCAGGAAGAGGCGGCGATCGATCGGTTTCGGCTGAAGCATTGCGGGTTTATCTTTCAGGGCTTCAACCTGTTCTCCTCGCTCACGGCGTTGGAGAACGTGATCCTGCCGCTGCAATACCTGGGCGTGAGAGGGGCGACCGCCGAGCGGCGCGCGCGGCAAGCCCTGGCCGAGGTAGGCCTGGGCGAGCGCAGCCATCTGCGGCCCATCGAACTGTCGGGGGGCGAGAAACAGCGGGTAGCGATCGCCCGCGCCTTGGTCAAGGAGCCCAAGCTGATCTTCGCCGATGAGCCCACCTCGGCGCTGGACAAGACCAATGGCCAGATCACCGTCGATCTGCTCAAGCGCATCGCGCACGATCACAACGCCACGGTGCTGGGCGTGACGCATGATCCCCGACTGCTCTCGCATGCCGACCGGGTGATCCATGTCGAGGACGGGACAGTGAAAAGCGACCGGCGGCCCGATCCCAATGCTCCGGCCGCCCTGCCTTATGAGGAGTGAATTCATGGCTGCCATCGAACAAGAACAGAGCCGCTTTTGCTGGGTAGTGTCGGTGATTTGCCTGGCGCTCACCGCATTGCCGGGTTGCGAAGGCGAGACCCGTCCACCCGCCGATGCGAATCCGGCCGCCGCCGCACCGACGACCGGCTTCATCGCGGCCGCGAAGGGTCGCATCGACATCGAGGGCGGGCTAGTCAAACTGGCGGCCAAGCGGGACGGCGTGGTGCGCGCGGTGCTGGTGGAAGAGGGTGCCCAGGTCAGGACCGGGCAGGTGCTCGCGGTGCTGGACGATGAACAGGCGCGACTCTCGGCGGCCCTGGCCGAGGCTGAACTGGCGCAGGCCCGGGCGCAACTCGTCCCGTTGCGCGTCAGGCTGGCGGCGGCCGAGCGCGAGGTCAGGCGGCTGCTGCCGCTGGCGGATGACGATACGGTGGAGCAGCGCGAACTGGATCAAACCCAGGATCAGGTCAAGTTGTTGCGGGGCGAGATCGCGGTCGCCGAAGCGGTAGTCGACACCGCCGCGCGGCGACTTAAGGTGGCTGAATTCGAGATCGAGCAGCGCATTGTCCGCTCGCCCGCGAATGGACGCATCGTCCGGCGCACCGCGCGCGCCGGAGATGGCGTGAGCACCCTGAATGTGACGCCGCTGTTTCAGTTCGCCCCGGATACCCCGCGCATCGTGCGGGCCGAACTGGAAGAGCGTTACCTGAGCGAGGTCAAGCCGGGACAGGCGGCGGAGATCACCCTGGAGGCCGACGAAAGCCGTCGCTACCCCGCCACCGTGCTGCGTTTGGGCCTGGTGGTCGGCCAGCGGACGCCCAGCGATGATCCCGCCGAGAAACAGGATAACCGGGTGGTCGAGTGCGTGCTGTCCATGGCCACCGGGGAGTTGCTGATCGGCCAGCGGGTGATCGTGCGCTTCCTGAATCCGGTCTAGGCCCCGGCCATGATGCGCAACTTTCTGATTTTGACAGCCATCCTCAGTGTCACGGCCTGCGCGCCTATCCCGCCGCCAAGGCCGGAGGGGGTGATCCCGCCGCGTCACTGGGACGGCGAGGTTCGGCCGGCATCCCGGACGATGGCCCGGGTCGACTGGTGGAAGGCTCTCGGGGATCCCGTGCTCAATCGTCTGGTGGCGGAGGCGCAACGGGCCAACGCCGATGTGGCTCTGGCCGCCGCCCGCGTGCTCCAGGCGCGCGCGCAACTGGCTGGCGCCGAGGCGGCGCTGCGCCCGTCGGTCAGGGCGGGCGCCGGGGTCGATCAAGTGCGCATACCGGCGTTTCCGCTGGGAGGCGACCGCCAGCCGCCCGAGGATGTGACTTGGCCTTACGCGGGATTCGCGGTCGACTATGAGATCGATGTCCTGGAACGCCTGGCGCGGGCGACCCGATCCGCCCAGGGAGAGGTGGCGGCCAGCGAACTGGACCGTCAGCAGGCAAGCAAATCGGTGGCTTTCGAGGTGGTGCGGGCCTATAACGACTGGCGTCTGGCGGAACGGCAATTGCTTACCCTGGTTCGTCGCGAAGAACTGGCCGAATCCCTGCTGGAAGGAGAACGGCGCCGGCTGGCCGCGGGCGTTTCCACCTGGCGTTGGGTCAATGAAGCCGAACGCGAGGCCCAGGGCTTGCGCACAGAGCATGCGCGGATCGCCCGCGACCGCGATCAGGCAAGGGCGCGGCTGGCCTTGCTGACCGCTAAACCCCTGCCACACCTGGCGCTGGCGGCGGACCCCGTCGCGGGTTCCGGCTTCGCCGAGGTCACGGTGGAAGCGGGGCTTCCGGCCAGCACCATTGGCCAGCGCACGGATGTGCGGGCCGCCTGGCAACGGTTGGAGGCGGCGACCACCGATATCGAGCGCGCCCAGCTCGAACGTTATCCGCGCGTCACCCTGACCGGCCTGCTGGGCATCGTCGGCTCCGGTTTCAGCGGCTGGCTGACCAGCGACGCCCTGGCCTGGATCGCCGGCATCGCGGCCACCTTGCCCCTTTACGACGGCGGGCGCATCCAGTCTCAGGTCGATGCCGCCGCCGCCCGGCGCGCCGAACGCCAGGCCGCTTATCGCAAAACGGTGTACCAGGCGCTCACCGATGTCGAAGCCGCGCTCATCGACTGGCAGTCCGCTCTCGATGTGCTGGAGCGCGAGCGGCGGCAGGCGGAACTGCGCCACCGCGATGTGGATCGGCAGTTGCATGCGTTGGAACGCGGGCGGGCGCGGCGTGCCGATGTGTTGCGGCTGCAACTGGCCGCCAGTGCGGCCGACGCGGCGGTCGAGGCCGCGCGTCATGACCGGATTCAGGCCTATGCCGCCGTGCAGCATGCGCTCGGACGCTGATCGCCAAATGACGGGCTTGCCCGCGCGGCCGGGGTTCGGCCCGATCGCGCTTGGACTGGAGGGCCCGCTGTGGACGCTGCTCACCCTCCTCCTGTTGTTTTTGGCTGGCCTCGGTGACGTCCGGGCGGCGGCGCCGGTCGCCGCCGAGGTTACCCCGGAGCAGGCGTGTACTTCGCTGGCCGGTATGCTGATGCGCACGGAGACCACCAGTCGTCTACAGGCGGAAATCCGGCGGGAACTGGACAATGGCCAGGGTCTCCAGGCGCTGGCGCCCGAACTGGACGCGGCGGAACTCAAGCTGAGTCTCAGGCTGGGCGGTCTGGGCGAGGTGCGACTGGCGGATGCGGAAGTCATGCAGCTTTACGATCTGCAAACCCGTCTGGAAACCGAAGGGTCACGGGTCGTCCGCTGGTTGGAAAGCCTGAGCCCGCAGGTGAACCGTCTGGAGGCCGATCTGGAGATGCTCGATCGGGAGATGGATTGCTGGCGGCGATTCCGGCCCCTCGCACGTGAGCGTGAAGCTCCGGAGTCACTGGCGCTCCGAGCCGACACGATCATGGAGTCCCTGGGCCGGCAGCGCGGCCAGGTGCTGACCTTGCGCAACCGTCTGCTGGTGATGCTCGAACAGGTCGCCCGGCTGCAGTCCCGAGTGATGGACATGCGCTGGGAGTTGCAACGGCGGCGCGAACTGATCCATGGTCAGATGCGCTCCACGGCCACCCAACCGCTGTGGCGAGTCGAGTGGGAAACAACAGCGGGCCGGCGGCATGCCGAGCAGGCGCTGGACGTGCTCAAGCTGGACTTCTTGGCCATCGCCGCCTACGTCCGGGAGCAATGGCCCGGGCTGCTGAGCCTGTTCGCCATCCCCTGGTTTGGCATCCTGGTCTTACCCCGAAGCTGGCTGAAGCATGCCGTGAAGCGCTACGGTGACACCCCGGCTTTTTCTCCCATGCCCGCGTTATGGGAAGCGCCAGGCTGGTCGGGTCTGTTGGTCGCGCTGATTGGCCTGGATTGGCTGGGACCACCTGGGCCGGTCGCCTGGTACGACCTGCTCTGGCTCGCCATGCTGGCGCCAGCTCACCAGTTGGCACGGTCGACCTGGGGGGAAGGCATACCCATCACCATCACGGTGCTGTGTCTTTGTCTGATCCCGGTATCGTTGCGCACCCAAATGGAGTTGTTGCCCTGGGCGGATCGATGGGTGCTCGCCGTCCAGGCGCTGGCCATGCTGGTCGCCGTGGGGCGGGATTACCACACGGGCCGTTGGCGGCGAATCGGGCCCGCCATCCCTCAGCCGCTGCTCGGCCTGGCCCTGGGTCTGGCCGCCGTCCTGCTGGGCGGGGCGCTGATCGCCAATGTGTTCGGCTGGGTGGGGCTGGGCAAGAATCTCATACAAGGTATCCTGGGCACGGCCGGCTTTGCTCTCATCTATCGCCTGGGTTCCCGGGTATTGCTTGGCGTGGGACTGGCCCTGCTGGAAAGTCCCTGGCTGGCCAATTCCCGCATCGTGCGGCATCGGGGCGAGACTGTCGCTCGGGCATTGCGGCTAAGCTTGCACCTCCTGTTCATGGTCATGTGGATCCTGTCGGCCCTGCTCATCTTCCGGATTCACGATTCGGTGGTGGCGGCCAGCCTGAGGCTGGTGAATCATCAGTTCATCCTGGTCCATACGCCGATTTCGGTCAGGGCGGTGCTGACGGCGCTGCTGCTACTGATGGGAGGCTATGGGCTCACCCGAGCGGTGAAACTCCTGCTGGAAACCGAGCTGTTTCCGCGCTGGCAACTGCCCGTAGGGCTGCCTTTCGCCGTCTCGGCGCTGACGCGGTATACGATTGGCCTGTTCGCCTTCCTGCTCGCGGTACGGGAGCTGGGTATCGATCTGACCCGGCTGGGTTTGTTGGCCGGGGCCCTGGGCGTCGGTATCGGCTTCGGACTCCAGAACATCTTCAACAATTTCGTGTCGGGTTTGATCCTGCTGCTGGAGCAACCGGTCAACGTCGGCGATGTCATCCAGGTGGACAAGGTGGACGGTGTGGTCAAGCGCATCGGCATCCGTTCCAGCACGGTGCGAACCCTGCAGGGGGCGGAGATCATCCTGCCGAACGCGGAACTCATTGCCCGTGACGTCATCAACTGGACCTTGTCCGACCGCCGGCGGCGGCTGGAGATTGAAGTCGGCGTCGAATATCGCAGCGAGCCGGACCGGGTCATCGGCCTGCTGGAGTCGCTGGCGCGCGCGGCCCCGGCGGTGCTCGACAACCCCGAGCCCTTCGCCATCCTGGAGAATTTTGGCGAGAGCGCCCTCGAATTCCGGCTGTATGTCTGGATCGAACACTACGAAGACAACCTGCAAATCGGCAGCGACCTGCGCCGCGTCATCCTCGCCGCCTTGCGGGCAGACGGCATCGGAATACCTTACCCGCAACGGGATGTGCATATCCGGCGCGGCGACTATGAGTTGGGCAAGAGCGGCCACTCTTTGCCCCTGGTCAGTCAGCCGGTTGAAACTCCGGCGCAAGCAATGGCTGTGGAGCAAGCCGATTACCCATCCGGCGTGTGAATTCCCGACCGCGGCGCAGTTCGTGGCAAGTGACAATGTGGAGTGTAACTTGCGGGTGAACTTTGGAGCCGCGAATTATTTACCGAAAGCCGTCGGGGTCGCGCGGTTCGACGCGACCCCGGCTTGATGCTGCACAGATTGAGTGACCGAGGGTGACTTATGGGACGCTTTGGGTGGCAAAAACGCAGGCGCTGGGACCGGGAATCCCGCTTATCGCCCAAGGTTTGCTCATCTTGAGCACATTGCGAACAAACCGTTTGTGTAACCGCTGATAGTTGTCTCTGCCATCGTTGATCAGGCCATATTCCTGGCCATTGAAGGGGTAGAAATTGGCCGAGCCGATATAGAAGAGATGCTCATCGACCGCGTAGAACTTGCTATGCAAGCCAATCGCTTTGCCATTCTTACCCTTTTTGTCATCTGCTCCACTAAGAACATGTTCCTCGCCCTTGTTGAAGTTGGACCAGGTGGCCTGTTCCTGGTTGAAATGAATCGTGCTGAGATACAGGTTCGAACAGAGATTATCCTGAATCTGACGGATCGGCATCTGTGAGAATTGCTTGACCGCGGACTGATAAATCACCTTGGCGACTTCATCGAGAGAGACATGGTTCGAGTATTCCGCCCCACTGGCGCCGATCGCGGCGTAGTTGGAGAGAACGATATGTATCTTGACTCGATCCTCGATGGCCTTGCGAGCCAGGATATTGATCAGGTTGGGGCCATTTTTTTCCAGGGTCGGCGCTGGGAATAGGGGCTTGTCTCCAAATATTGTCTGGTATAGCGGAATATTGCTATAAAACCCCAAATCTTGTTGAAAGATATGTATCGTGCGTTTTGCGTTTTGCAGAAGGAAATCCCGAGCTACACCGGAAAGGTCCGTATAGCGGTTATCATCGGTCAGCGCGACCCCGGCATTGCTGATGCCCAGGGCATACTCGTTATTAGGTCCGGTCGCCTTGGTTTTGGCGGCGGGCAGGGTCGTCAGGCATTGCTGGTGATAGCCTGTGGCATCGGCGCTGGCGCAGGTATTGAGATGGGTCACAGGGGGATTGCTAAATCCATATCCATAATGTTTCTCCACAAAGTTCCATAGCCGGTCGTGAAACCGGTTGGCGCTGCCGGCAATCCTTGGACTGGTGACGATGTGGCTCAAGTCATAGATGGGATTGGACGTGAGGTAATCTTGCGCCGACATATTGATACCGCCGGCAATAATCGTCCGGCTGTCGATGACAAAGTTCTTGGAATGGTTGAAGGAAATCTGACTCAATGGACCATAGGGACCGATACAGGTAGATAAAGGCGTTGGAAATGGCGTTGGAAATGGCGGTGGAGGGTAACAAGTTTGCAGGGTGGCGACATGGATCTCCAGTTGGCCTAGTTGCTCTGGATCGGCAATAGCGCGGATAAAAGTTGCCGGGTCCATGGGTTTGACTCCATCCTTCATGCCGATGGGCGTCGCGCCAAACAGCATCCTGATGGTAATTGGACGATCCTTTTTCGCAAGTTGGGTTATGACCCGGCGTAGCAGCCCGATGAATCGCTGATCCGGGCTGACATAACCGTTTCCGTCGAAGGACGTGATATCCAGACTGGAGTTGGCTTTGATCATCTGCTGATAAAGGGTGTCGAGGACCGGATCCGCCTGTCCGACGCAGACTTTCTGCGCGGCGGGGGGGAAGAAAACACAGCGTCCCAGGACTCCCGAGGGATTATCGGAAACGCAGTCCCGCCTTGACTGGCACAGCGGCAACAAAAACTCCTGGTTTTGCCGAGGACGGTTGGGATCTTGCAGAAAATAAGCGAGCTTTTGGTCGCTTTTGCCCCAGAAGTCGGGCGTGGCAATAAAGCCCGATAGTCGGGCTCCAGCCAAGGGGGAATAGAACGTGCCTTCCCCATCGGGGAAGCGGGTGGTGAGATATTCAATACCTTCGCCAATCGGCGTAGGTGATTTTCGAACTTGGGGCCAGAAAGGATGGCCTGAAAGGGTAGAATGCGGGGCTCATCACAACACCCGGCACCCGATCTGACCATGGCTGAAATC
>Ga0172367_10001857_pt1 | contig 29893 bp, 29 predicted proteins | sample Lak10m_FD_114542 | JGI IMG/M metagenome (GOLD analysis project Ga0172367, IMG submission 114542) | Freshwater microbial communities from Kabuno Bay, South-Kivu, Congo - kab_022012_10m | ecosystem: Environmental > Aquatic > Freshwater > Lake | place: Democratic Republic of the Congo: South-Kivu...
ACGCGGCTGTCTGGCTTGCGGCGGAAGCGGTCATGGCCCTGCCAGTTGGCATCGAGCACATGGCCATAGCGCAGGTCGGTGATGCCGGCGCTGCGCAATTGGCCGAGCTTGGCAAACGGTCGGCTGTAGGGTGTGCTGCCGAGGATCACATCGATCCAGTTGCCGGCGCGCTCCAGTGGGGAGCCGTGGTGCGGCGTGCCCAGAAAGACGATGTTTTTGACGACGTCCGGCCATGTCATGCTCGCCTGGCTTGCTGCAAACAGCGCACTGCGTGCGACCAGCCCGCCCATGCTGTGCGCCAGCACGCTGAGCTCGGTCACCGGCACTGGCCAGCAGCGCACCAGGTCGTCCAGTTGCCGCGCCAGCCCGTGGCCGTTTTCCGAGACATGCAGACCCGAGTTGTAGCGCACATAGACGGGGGTGTAACCCAGTGCGGCGCCCAGCGCCTCGGCATGGTTGACGGGCAGACCGGCATGCTGGCTGGTCCATTGCCGATCATTCATGCACAGGCCGTGGATGACCACCAGCACTTTGCCGCAGACTTGTTTGGCATCGGGGGGTGTCGTCCAGTCCAGCACCTGGTTGTGCAAGCGCAATGTCATCGGTGTTGCCAGCGGGTTGCCTGCCCTCTGCAGCCGGTCGCCCATGACGCCGTTGAGGGCCGCCAGCACGGCTGCGCGCTCAAAAGATTCTTCGTCCGGTGCTTCAATGCGCTGCAACAGGGGCTCCAATCGGGTCAGAGCCGTTGCGACGCCGTTGCCCACCAGCTGCGTCACGCCGTTGATGCTCTTGTAAACCATGCCGGTCAGGCCGCGCGCCTGCTCTGACGTGGCTCCGCTCGGGGCGCCCAGGGTGCGCCAGACCGACTGGTGCACGCCTTCGGCGATGCGGGTTACGGCCGCGGTGGCGTCGGTGGCCAGCAGCGTGACGGCGCGCATGTCCGAGGCGCGCAGGTGCTTGAGCGGGTGTTTAGAAGCGCTCATGCGGGGCCAAATAGCGCCATTGCCCCACCGGCAGCTTGCCCAGCATGACTTTGCCGATGCGCACGCGCTTGAGTCCCACCACCTTGAGCCCCACCTGCTCGCACATGCGGCGAATCTGGCGTTTTTTGCCCTCGGTCAGCACAAAGCGCAGTTGCTGCGGGTTCTGCCATTCCACGGTGCAGGGCTTCAGTGGCTGGCCATCCAGGCTAAGGCCGTGGCGCAGCAAAGCCAGGCGCTCCGCCGGGAAAGCGGCTTGCACGTCCTCGGTGACCGGGTCGGAATCGTCGATCTGGCGCAGCGGCGCGTGCGTTACGGTCGGGTCGGTGGCGGCGGCGGGGTTGGCCACACCGGTGTAGACCACCCGCACCAGGTATTCCTTTTCCATCGTGCTGTCTTCGCCGATCAGCTGGCGCGCCACCCGGCCGTCCTGCGTCAGCACCAAGAGACCGGTCGAATCGATGTCGAGCCGCCCGGCGGGAACCAGGCTTTTGAGCTGGCTGGGGTGAAAGAAAAAGCGCGCGTTGTCCTCGGCCCAGCGGTTTTGCGGCTGCACCAGCGTGATGGCGGGCTCATGGCCGTCTTCGGCCTGGCCACTGACCAGCCCGAGCGGTTTGTTGAGGAGCACCGTGACTTGCCTGGCCTGCTGACCTTGCGCCTGTTTGTCGATCTCGATGCGCACATCCGGAGCCACCTGCATGCCCATTTCGGCGACCCGGCCGTTGACCTTGACCCAACCCTTGCCAATCCACGCGTCCGCCTCGCGGCGCGACGCCAGGCCCAGCTCGGCCATGCGCTTGTTCAGGCGAATTGTGCCGCCCACGCCGTACGCAGCGGTGTTGCTCTGTCCGGCGGGAATGGGGGGCTTGGGGGCTGGTGGCGCGGCGCGGCGGAAAACGGGCGGTTTTGGAGGCGTATTCATGGTGCTGCAAAAATGATGGCGGTTCACGCCTGGGCAACAAATGCGAACGACGATGATTCAGATCAGCGTCAAACCCCGCACGCAGCGACAGGCTTTGGCCCAATGGTACCCGGTGCCTCTGGTGACCGGACCGCGCCAGTCTGGCATACCCACGCTGGTGCAGGCCACTTTGCAAAGGACGCCTGGGCGCTCAACGGTTCGCAGCTCTTGGGTCTGCGCGGTCGGATCAGCCGCCATTCGCAGGCCTAAAAGGTCTTTGTCCGCAGCGCCTGCAAATCGGTCACTCGCAGGCCGCCGTATTCGACGACGATGGCGTTCTCGGCGGCTAGCGTGGTCAGGGCCTCGTTGACGCGCTGTCGTGACAGACCCACCAGGTAAGCCAGCTCCTGCTGGGTGATGCGCAGCACGGCACCCAGGCCGGGATAGAGCACCGGGGTGAACAGCGCGGCCAGGCTGCGGGCCACGCGGATATTGGGGTTGCTCATGCGGTCGATCTCGCGCGCTGCGATGAACTGGCCCAGGCGCTCGTTGAGCTGGTTCATGACGAAACGGTTGAAACCGATCGAGTGATCCAGCAGCCAGTGGAAGGTGTCCACATGCAGGCCAGTCACCAGGCTTTTGCGCAGCGCCTGGATGTTGTAGCGGTAGATCTCGCGCTTGAGCGCCGTGCCTTCGCCAAACCAGCCGCCTGGCGGGATGCCGGTGAAGGTCATGGTCTGACCGTCGACGTTGTCGGTGCTCATCTTCAGCAAGCCATCGACCACGCCGAACCAGTAGGTCACCGGGCGGCCGGTGCGGCAGACAAAATCGCCGGCTGCGGCATCGGTGACCTTGAGGTCCTCCACCGCGCGCTCGCGCTCCGGTCCCGACAGCAATTTGAGCCACGGAATCACGTCGAGCTCAGCCGCCGTCAAGGGGCGGCGGCGTTGAAACAAAGTGACTTCAGGTTTCATGTGGACGGGCTCTTCGGGTGAAATCGGGGGGCGGCGATGCAGGGAAAACACCTACCCGGAAACGCCTGAATTGTCGTCCAAACGACAACTTAACGTCAAATCGGGTTCTATCATTCGGCCAAGCCAGCAGCAGGGGTATTCGATCCCGGCTGCGATGATTCAGAGACAAGGTGAACTGATGCAAACGACGTTTCCCCGATTACTGCTAGACCATGCTGCCCAGCGCCCCGGCGACGCGGCCATGCGTGAAAAAGAGTACGGCATCTGGCAAGCCAGCACCTGGGCCGACATGGCCGTGATGGTGGAGCATCTGGCCTGTGGTTTGCACCAGGCCGGGCTGCGCCAGCACGACCACATGATCGTGATCGGTGCCAACCGTCCGCGCTTGTACGCCACCATGCTGGCGGTGCAGTCCATCGGCGCGGTGCCGATCGCCCTGTACCAGGACGCCGCCGCGCTGGAATGTGTTTACCCCATCAACAACGCCGAAGCCAAGTTTGCGTTTGCCGAAGACCAGGAGCAGGTGGACAAACTGCTCGAAATTCGTGATCAGTGCCCGCAACTGGCGCACATTTATTTTGATGACCCGCGCGGCCTGCGCAATTACGACGACGCTGGCTTGCAACCCCTGGACGAGCTGATTGCCGCGGGCAAGGCTTTTGCCGACAGCCACAGTGGGTTCTTCAAGGCGGCGGTGGACAGCGTCAAGCCCGATGATGTGGCGGCGATGTTCTTCACGTCGGGCACCACGGGCAACCCCAAAGGCGTGGTGCATACGCACGACAGCTTGCTCAACCGGGCACGCGCCGGTGCCGAGTTCGACAAACTCACCCACAAGGAAGACGTGCTGGCTTACCTGCCGCCGGCCTGGATCGGGCAAAACATCTTTTCTTACGCGCAATGGCTTTCGTGCGGCTACGTGGTCAACTGCCCGGAAGACGCCTCCACCGTCAGCATCGACCTGAAAGAAATCGGCCCCACCTACTACTTTGCGCCGCCACGCGTGTTCGAGGGCATGCTCACCACCGTCATGATCCGCATGGAAGACGCAGGCGTCCTCAAGCGCAAGATGTTCCATTACTTCATGGACGTGGCCAGGAAGGTGGGCCCCAAGCTGATGGACGGCGAGAGCGTGGGCCTGGGCGACCGCGTTTTGTACGCGTTGGGCAATGCGTTTGTTTACGGGCCGCTGCGCAACAACCTGGGGTTCAGCCGGGTGCGGGTGGCGTACACCGCCGGTGAGGCCATCGGCCCGGACCTGTTCAGCTTTTACCGCTCGATTGGCATCAACCTCAAGCAGTTGTACGGTTCCACCGAAACCGCCGTGTTCGTCTGCCTGCAACCCGACAACCAGGCGCGGGCCGACACCGTGGGCGTGCCGTGCGCCGGGGTCGAAATCAAGGTGGCCGACAACGGTGAAGTGCTGGTCAAGTCGCCCGGATTGCTCAAGGGTTATTTCAAAAACCCCGAGGCCACCGCCGAGGTGCTGACGCCCGACGGCTGGTACCACACCAGCGACGCCGGCTTTCTGGATGCGCACGGTCACCTCAAGATCATCGACCGCGTGAAGGACGTTGGCCGCATCAAGGGCGGCGCGTTCGACGGTGCGATGTTTGCGCCCAAGTACGTCGAGAACAAGCTCAAGTTTTTTCCGCACATCAAGGAGGCAGTGGCCTATGGCGACGGCCGCGAAAAAGTGTGTGTGATGATCAACATCGACTTTTCTGCGGTCGGTAACTGGGCTGAGCGGCGCAATCTGCCGTATGCGGGCTATACCGACCTGGCGCAAAAGCCGGAGGTCTACGAATTGATCAAGGACTGCGTTGAAAAGGTCAACGCAGACCTGAGCGTGGACAAGCTGTTGGCCGGCAGCCAGATCAGCCGCTTTCTGGTGTTGCACAAGGAACTGGACGCCGACGACGGCGAACTGACCCGGACCAACAAGGTGCGCCGTGGCTTTATCGCCGAAAAATACGACGTGCTGATCGATGCGCTGTACGGCGGCAAGACCGAGCAATATGTGGAAACACAGGTCAAGTTCGAAGACGGCCGAACCGGCAAGGTGAGTGCCACGCTGCGCATTGTTGACGCGAAGACGTTTGCACCGGTGCAGGCGGCCGCCTGAGGCAACAGGGTAAGAACAAGTTATGGCAACCAAACAGATTGGCGACGTCATCCTCGACGTCAAGAACATTTCGCTGAGTTTTGGTGGCGTCAAGGCGCTGACCGACATCTCGTTTGATGTGCGCGAGCACGAGGTGCGCGCCATCATCGGCCCCAACGGTGCCGGCAAGAGCTCGATGCTCAACTGCGTCAACGGGGTCTATCGGCCGCAAGAGGGTGCCATCACCTTCCGCGGCAAGACCTTCCATCACATGGACAGCCACCAGGTGGCCACGATGGGCATCGGTCGCACGTTCCAGAACCTGGCGCTGTTCAAGGGCATGAGCGTGATCGACAACATCATGACCGGCCGCAACCTGCGCATCAAGAGCAACCTGTTCCTGCAGGCGTTGCGCATCGGCCCGGCGCAGCGCGAGGAGGAGCAGCACCGCGAATTTGTCGAGCACATCATCGACTTTCTGGAAATCCAGGCGCACCGCAAGACCCCGGTGGGGCAACTGCCCTACGGCTTGCAAAAACGTGTAGACCTGGGTCGTGCCCTGGCCATGGAGCCGCAACTGCTGTTGCTCGACGAACCCATGGCCGGCATGAACGTCGAAGAAAAGCAGGACATGAGCCGCTTTGTGCTCGACGTGAACGAAGAGTTCGGTACCACCATTGTGTTGATCGAGCACGACATGGGCGTGGTGATGGACATCAGCGACCGCGTGGTGGTGCTCGACTACGGCAAGAAGATCGGCGACGGCACGCCCGAAGAGGTTCGCAACAACGAAGAAGTGATCAGCGCGTACCTCGGTACAGGACATTAAGGAAGATCAAGATGGGATTCTTTTTAGAGACGCTTTTGGGCGGCCTGATGGCCGGCATGCTGTATTCGCTGGTGGCGCTGGGCTTCGTGCTGATCTACAAGGCCAGCGGCGTGTTCAACTTCGCCCAGGGCGCGATGGTGCTGTTTGCCGCGCTGGCGATGGCGCGCTTCGCTGAATGGCTGCCACTCTATGCCGGCATCGACAACCTCTTTTTGGCCAACCTGCTGGCCTTCGTCGGTGCGGGCGCCGTGATGTTCGTGGTTGCCTGGCTGATCGAGCGGCTGGCGCTGCGTTACCTGGTCAACCAGGAAGCCACGACGCTGTTGATGGCGACGCTGGGCATCAGCTACTTTCTCGATGGCATCGGTCAGACCCTGTTCGGCAGCGACATTTACAAGATCGACATCGGCATGCCCAAAGACCCGATCATCGCATTCGAGAGCGTCTTCGAGGGCGGCATTTTGCTGAACAAGGAAGACTTGTATGCGGCACTGATTGCGGCAGTGCTGGTGGCTTTGTTGACGCTGTTCTTCCAGAAGACCGTGACAGGCCGGGCGCTGCGCGCGGTGGCCGACGACCATCAGGCGGCGCAAAGCATCGGCATTCCACTGAACCGCATCTGGTTCATCGTCTGGTGCGTGGCGGGTGTGGTGGCGCTGGTGGCCGGCATGATCTGGGGCAGCAAGCTGGGCGTACAGTTTTCCCTGACCACGGTGGCGCTGCGCGCCTTGCCGGTGGTGATTCTGGGTGGGCTGACTTCGGTGCCGGGGGCCATTGTGGGCGGGCTGATCATCGGTGTCGGCGAGAAATTGTCCGAAGTCTATTTGGGCCCTTATGTTGGCGGTGGCATCGAGATCTGGTTTGCCTACGTGCTGGCGCTGATGTTCCTGCTGGTGCGCCCGCAGGGGTTGTTCGGCGAGAAGATCATTGACAGAGTGTGAGACCTTGCGGGACAGACCAACATTTGCGCAGCAAATTTGCTCTGTCCTCAACAAATTGTCGGATGTTGGATGTTGACCTTGCGGGACAGACCAAGATTTGCGCAGCAAATTTGCTCTGTCCCCAACTGATTGAGAAAAGCATATGTTTTACAGAGAAAACGGCCAATTCAAAACCACGTACCGGGCGGACCAGCAGATTTTCGCCATCACCCAAGACCGGGTGGCGGTACTGTTGTTGATCGCGGCCGCATTTCTGGTGGTGCCCATGGTCACCAGCGAGTACATGTTTCGGGCCATTTTGATTCCGTTTGTCATCATGTCGCTGGCGGCCTTGGGGGTGAACATTCTGGTGGGCTACTGTGGCCAGATTTCGCTCGGTTCGGGAGCTTTCATGGCGGTCGGGGCGTATGCCGCTTTCAACTTCTTTGTGCGCGTTGACGGCATGCCGATGCTGCTGGCGCTGCTGCTGGGCGGCGTTTGTGCGTCGGCTTTTGGCATCTTGTTCGGCCTGCCCAGTTTGCGCGTCAAGGGCTTGTATCTGGCGGTGGCCACGCTGGCTGCGCAATTTTTCAGCGACTGGATGTTTTTGCGCATCAAGTGGTTTACCAACGACGCGCCGTCGGGCTCGGTGCAGGTGGCCAACCTGCAGGTGTTCGGTCTCCCGATCGAGAGCCCGATCTCCAAATACCTGTTTTGTCTGACCATCCTGGTGGTGATGGCGCTGTTGGCCAAGAACCTGGTGCGCAGTGCCATCGGCCGTGAATGGATGGCCATTCGCGACATGGACGTGGCGGCAGCGGTGATCGGCATACGGCCGATGTATGCCAAGCTCAGCGCGTTTGCCGTGAGCTCGTTCATCATCGGTGTGGCAGGTGCCATGTGGGGCTTTGTTTACCTGAGCGCCTGGGAGCCTGCCGCGTTCTCTGTCGAGCTGTCGTTCCGGCTGCTGTTCATGGTGATCATTGGCGGCATGGGTTCGATCATGGGCAGCTTTTTCGGCGCCGCCTTCATCGTGGTGCTGCCGATTTTCCTGAACCAGTTCCTGCCTGTCGTCGGGAATCTGGTCGGGGTCGAAATTTCCACCTCGGGCATTTCACACACCGAACTGATCATCTTCGGCGCGTTGATCGTCTGGTTCTTGATTGTGGAGCCGCATGGTCTGGCCAAGCTGTGGTCCACCGGCAAGCAGAAACTTCGTCTGTGGCCTTTCCCGCACTGATTCGTCACTGTTTTTTTCGTCAACCAAAGCACTTCGGTGCGTTATTACTCAGGAGACTTGCATGAAAGTGAAATCCCTAGCCCTCGCAGCACTGATGGCAACGGTGGGCGCCAGCGCGTTTGCCCAGCCCAAGGAGCAGTTTTTTCCGGGACTGCCGTATCGCACCGGTGCGTATGCACCTAACGGCGTGCCATGGGCCAACGGCTACGCCGACTACCTTAAATTGACCAACGCGCGCGGCGGCATCAACGGCGTCAAGATCATTTATGAAGAGTGCGAAACCGGTTACGCCACCGACCGTGGCGTGGAATGCTACGAGCGCCTCAAAGGCAAGTACGGCGGCGCCACGGTGTTCCAGCCCTTGTCCACCGGCATCACCTTTGCCCTGACCGAAAAAGCCCCGCTCGACAAAATCCCGCTGATCACCGCAGGGTACGGCCGCAGCGAAAGCCAGGACGGTCTGGTCTTCAAGTGGAACTTCCCGATTGGCGGCACCTACTGGCTGGCGGCTGACGTGCTGGTGCAAACCATTGCCAAAAAAGAGGGTGGTCTGGATAAGCTCAAGGGCAAGAAAATCGCGCTCGTCTATCACGACTCGCCCTATGGCAAGGAGCCCATCGCCCTGCTGCAGGAACGTGCCGCGATGCACGGTTTCAGCCTGCAGTTGCTGCCGGTGGCCCACCCTGGCGTGGAGCAAAAAGCCACCTGGCTGCAAATCCGCCAGGCGCGTCCGGACTACGTGTTTCTGTGGGGCTGGGGTGTGATGAATTCGACCTCGCTCAAGGAGGCGCAAGCCACCGGCTACCCGCGCGAAAAAATGTACGGCGTGTGGTGGTCGGGTGCCGAGCCTGACGTGAAAGACGTCGGAGAAGGCGCCAAGGGCTACAACGCCGTGGCCATGCAGCATGGCGCCGAGCCGAACTCTGCCGTGGTCAAGGAAATCCTGGCCAAGGTGCACGACAAGGGCCAGGGCACAGGGCCGAAGGAGGAAGTGGGCTCGGTGCTCTACATGCGCGGCGCCATCAGCGCCATGTTTGCCGTCGAAGGTGTACGCCGTGCGCAGGAGCGTTATGGCAAGGGTAAATGGATGTCTGGCGAACAGGCGCGTTGGGGCTACGAAAACCTGGCACTCGACCAGAAAAAGCTCGACGCACTGGGCTTTGCCGGTGTCATGCGTCCGGTGCAAACCACCTGCGCCGACCACATGGGTGCCAACTGGGCCCGCATCCACACCTGGGATGGCCACAAGTGGAACTTCACGTCCGACTGGCTGCAGGCTGACGAGCAGGTGCTCAAACCCCTGGTCAAGAAGACCGCTGCCAAGTACGCTGCCGACAAGAAGCTGACACCGCGCACGCCAGCCGATTGCCAAAGCTAAGCACACCCCCAGGCTCCGCGCACTGCGTGTCGCTACGCCACCCCCCTTGCAGGGGGCAACACCAGCAGACTGGCAAAGCCAGATCTGCGGTGTTTCTGGCAGGGACATCGATGTGCCAGCTGGAGGGGTCTGGTTAGCGGTTGGTCCATCACTGTACTCATGGGCGCAGTGATTTCTGGAAAGGTGGCTGGCTTGGTTGGTCACCTGCCAGATGAAAGCGTCGTTCAACGGCTCTTTCATCTGGTCTGAATGGAATGAACACTATGGCTGATTCGAAAAATATCGTTCTCAACGTCAACGGCATCGAGGTCATTTACAACCACGTCATTCTGGTGCTCAAGGGCGTGTCGCTGAATGTTCCTGAGGGCAAGATCGTTGCCATTCTGGGCGGCAACGGCGCGGGCAAGACCACCACGCTGCGCGCGGTGTCGAACTTGCTGCGCGGTGAGCGCGGCGAGGTGACCAAAGGCAGCATCGAGCTGCGCGGCGAGCGCATCGAAAACCTGTCGCCGGCCGACCTGGTGCAGCGCGGCGTGGTGCAGGTGATGGAAGGCCGCCATTGTTTTGCCCACCTGACCATCGAAGAAAACCTGCTCACCGGTGCCTATACGCGCAAGAACAAGGGCGAGATCAGCGCCAATCTGGACAAGGTCTACAGCTACTTCCCGCGCCTGAAGACACGCCGCAGCAGCCAGGCTGCCTACACCTCGGGCGGCGAGCAGCAGATGTGCGCCATTGGCCGTGCGCTCATGACCAACCCCAGCATGGTGCTGCTCGACGAGCCGTCGATGGGTCTGGCGCCGCAGATCGTGCAGGAGGTGTTCGAAATTGTGAAAGACCTCAACACCAAGGAAAAGGTGACCTTTTTGCTGGCCGAACAAAATACCAACATGGCCCTCAAATACGCCGACTACGGCTACATCATGGAGTCGGGCCGGGTGGTGATGGACGGCGCCGCCAGTTACCTGGCCAGCAACGAAGACGTGAAAGAGTTTTACCTGGGCATGGGCGGCGGTGAACGCAAGAGCTTCAAGGACGTCAAGAGCTACAAGCGCCGCAAGCGCTGGCTGGCGTGACGATTGATTTTTCAGGAATACGAACATGAGCGACTATTTTGATGCGCTTGAAACGCGCGAACCCGAGGTGCGCGAAGCCGCTCTGCTGGCAGCTTTGCCATTGCAGGTGGCGCACGCCAAACTGGCTTCGCCCGCCTTCGCCGAAATCCTCAAGGATGTCAATCCCGCTGAAGTCAGCAGTCGGGCTGCCCTGGCCAGTTTGCCGGTCACGCGCAAGCATGAATTGCTCGAATTGCAGCTGCGCAGCCGCAGCCGCGGTGGCAGCGTGTTCGGGGGGTTCAGCGCCAGCGGTTTCGGCTCCGATCTGCCGCGCGTGTTTGCCAGCCCGGGCCCCATTTATGAGCCCGAAGGCACAGCCAAAGACTACTGGCGCATGGCGCGCGCCATCTTTGCTGCGGGCTTTCGCCGCGGTGACTTGATCCACAACAGCTTTAGCTACCACTTTGTTCCTGCCGGCTCGATGATGGAAACCGGCGCCCACGCGCTGGGCTGCACCGTGTTTCCGGGCGGCACCGGCCAGACCGAGCAGCAGGTGCAGGCCATGGCCGAGCTCAAGCCCGCAGGCTACATCGGCACGCCGAGCTTTTTGAAAATCATCCTGGAAAAAGCCACCGAGATGGGCGTGGCGCTGCCCAGCCTGACCAAGGCCATGTTTGGCGGCGAGGCCTTTCCGCCGAGCTTGCGCGACTGGTTCACGGCGCATGGCATTGCCGGCTACCAGTGTTACGCCACGGCCGACCTGGGCTCCATTGCCTACGAAACCTCGGCGCGTGAAGGCCTGGTGGTGGATGAAGGCGTGCTGCTCGAAATTGTGCGCCCCGGCACCGGCGACCCGGTGGCGCCGGGCGAAGTGGGCGAGGTGGTGGTGACCACGCTCAATCCCACCTACCCGCTGATCCGTTTTGGCACCGGCGATTTGTCGGCGGTGCTGCCGGGCCATTGCCCGACCGGGCGCACCAATGTGCGCATCAAGGGCTGGATGGGGCGCGCCGACCAGACCACCAAGATCCGCGGCATGTTCGTGCACCCCGGCCAGGTGGACACCATCGCCAAACGCTTTCCCGAGATCACCAGGGCCCGTTTGGTGGTAAGCGGCGAAATGGCCAACGACCAGATGACGCTCAAGGTGGAAACCGCGTGCAGCGGCCCTGACAGCCTGGTTGCCAAAGTGATGGAAGCCATTCGCGACGTGACCAAGCTGCGCGGCCAGGTCGAAGTGGTGCTGCCCGGCAGCCTGCCCAACGACGGCAAGGTGATCGAAGACGCGCGCAGTTACCAGTAGTCAATCGTCGTCGCGATCCATCAAGTCAGGGCTCATGGATGGCTGCACTGCGGTCGCAAGGATGGTGCCGCCATTCACGTCAGACGCCCCAGGTGATGGCCTCTTCGGCATCGAGGCAGTGCCTGATCATGTCGATGAAGGGCAGCGTGCGCTGGCGCAGGCTGACGGACTCGAAGCGGGGCGGCGGCAGGTTTTCGGCCAGGGCATGGGCGATGGCCTCTTTTTGCTGTGCCTCCTCGAGCGCCACCGCTTGCTTGAGCGCCGCCAGCGCCCCGGGCATCTGCCCGGGCAGCAAAATGCCCTTGATGCCGGGTTCGGCAGCACTGTGTTTGCCGATGATCTCCAGAATGCGCTGGCCGTTGGGCTGCAACATAATCACATCCCCGGTGACTTTGGATTTGAACTTGTAGAGCATGCGTTTCCTCGCTGTATTGAGGCATCTGAAAAGACCCATCTTAGTCGCTTGGCTGCTGCCGGTCTTGTTGCTGAGCGGCTGCGCTGAATCGCGCTATTACTGGCAGTCGGTCACCGGGCATATGCAACTCATGCAGGCCGCCCGACCGGTCGAAGATTGGCTGGCCGACCCCGCCAGCCCGGCCGCCTTGCAAGAGCGCCTGCTGCAGGTGCAGTCGATGCGCCGCTTTGCCGTCACCGAACTGCGCCTGCCCGACAACGCCAGTTACCAGCGCTACGCCGACCTGCAGCGCCGCCATGCGGTGTGGAACGTGGTGGCTGCGCCCGAGCTGTCGCTGACGCTGAAGACCTGGTGTTTCCCGGTGGCGGGCTGCGTTGGCTACCGGGGCTATTTTGCCGAGGCCGATGCGCAAGCCCAGGCGCAGGCGCTGCGCGCGCTGGGGCTCGACGTCAGCGTTTATGGTGTGCCAGCCTATTCCACACTCGGCTGGATGAACTGGCTCGGCGGCGACCCGCTGCTCAACACGTTCATCTTCTACCCTGAAGGCGAGGTGGCGCGCCTGCTGTTTCACGAACTGTCGCACCAGGTGCTGTATGTGGCGGGTGACACGGTGTTCAACGAGTCCTTTGCCACGGCGGTGGAGCGTCTGGGCGGTGCGCTCTGGCTGGCGCAACAAGCCAGCCCCGAGGCGCGCCAGGCCTATGAAGCCTTCGATGCGCGGCGCCAGCAGTTCAGGACACTGACACGCAGCACGCGCGATCGGCTTGCTCAGATTTATCGCGAAGACAGTCCGCTGGCAAGGAGTCCGTCAGAGAAGATGGCCCTGAAATCCAAAGCCATGCAGGACTTCAGGTCCGCCTACGCCGAACTCAAGGCGAGTTGGGGCGGTTACAGCGGCTACGACACCTGGGTGGCACAGGCCAACAACGCCGCATTTGGCGCGCAAGCGGCTTACGACGCGCTGGTGCCCGGCTTCGAGGCGCTGTTCGAGCGGGAAGGGCGTCACTGGCCGGCGTTCTATGATGCGGTCAGGCGACTGGCCAGGCTCCCCGAAGCAGAGCGGGCGCGTCAATTGAAAATGTTGGCAGCACAACAGCATGGATCGCCACGCTTTGCGCGCCACGACACCACCCTTTCACACTGAGGCACTATGGCTGAATTGAACATCGTTCGCGAACACGCGCTGGGCCTGGCCAAGGCGCGCAAAATCGCCTTTCAGTGGGCCGAGCAGGCGGAGCAGGAATTTGCCATGCAGTGCAATTACGCACAAGGCAAGCACCACGACGAGGTCGATTTTGTGCGCTCGGGTGTCAAGGGCTGCCTGACGGTGACCCGGACGCACTTCGAGTTGCGCGCCCAGCTGGGCTTTTTGCTGGGCACTTTCAAGGGCACGATCGAGGCCGAAATCGTGAAAAATCTCGATGCCTTGCTGACGGAACCTGCGAAGAAACACGCACACAAAAAAGCGCGCTGAGGCTTCTCGCAATGACGATAAGCTTCAGCTCAACGACTCGATCAGGTCGATGTATTGTTGCATGGCATCGGTGCTCGCGGTGCCCTTGAGGGCGTTCCAGGCGTCCCACTTGGCGCGACCCACCATGTCGGCAAAGCCGGGCTTTTTCTCGGTGTTGTCGCCGGCGCTGGCCTGCTTGTACAGCGCATAGAGCTTGAGCAGGGTCATGTTGTCGGGGCGCTCGCTGAGGTTTTTGGAATTGGCGACAGCGGCTTCGAATTTGCTTTGCAGGTCAGACATGAGAGGTTCCCGGTGAGTTGAAAATGAAATGTTGAAAAAGCCAGAAAAAGCTTATGTTACTGGCCGTTTTCCTCGCAAAATAGAGAACCTGCCCGAAAGTATTGCCATGGTCACACGTCTGCATCGTCCCAGCTCCCGCCCCGCCCAGAGCAGCCCGCCTGTCAGAGCGCCGACCGTGCCAGTGCACGAGCGCATGAGCAAGGTGGACACGGCCTGGCTGCGCATGGACAGCCCGAGTAACCTGATGATGATCCTGGGGGTGTGGATCCTCAAGCCCGCCGTGACCTACCTCGATGCTTGCCAGCGCATCGAAGAGCGCCTGCTGAAGTACTCGCGCTTTGGCCAGAAGGTGGTGCAGGATGCCACCGGCGCCAGTTGGGTCAGCGACAAGCACTTCGACATCAAACGCCATGTACTGCGTGAAAAACTGCCACCCTCGGCCAAGTCGCATCCGCAACAGGCGCTGCAAGCGCGCCTGGCCGAACTGGCGCTCAAACCCCTGGACCCGCGCTACCCCTTGTGGGACTTCCGGCTGGTCGAGCATTACCAGGGCGGCTCGGCCCTGCTGGTGCGCATTCACCACTGCATTGCCGACGGACTGGCGTTGATCGCCGTGATCCAGTCGCTGGTCGATGGCGGCACCGAACCGCCGCAGCGCAAGCGCAAGCCGGCGCAGGAGTCGGCCTGGGAGTCGGCTGAAGAATGGATGGCGCACACGCTGATCGAACCATTGACGGCGGCCACGGTGCGCGCGCTGGAGGCTGCGGGTGAGGGTGCGGCGCACGCCTTTGGTGCCATCGGTGACCCCGAGGTTCGGCTCGACAAGTGGGTCGAAAAAGGCCTCAGCAAAGGCGTTTCGGGTTCGTCCGAGATGGCCCGGATGGCCTACCAGGTGTTGCGCGACGGCGCCGCGCTGGCGCTGATGGCCGATGACTCGCCCACCCGGCTCAAGGGCATGCCGGGGCATGCCAAGCGGGTGGCCTGGTGCCAGCCGATCCCGCTCGATGAAGTGCGCGCGGTCAGCAAGGCGCTGCATTGTTCGATCAACGACGTGTTGCTGGCCTGCGTGGCCGGTGCCTTGGGCGCATACCTCAAGGCGCACGGTGATTCGGTGGCGGGCAAGGAAATTCGCGCCATGGTGCCGGTCAATTTGCGGCCCATGACGCCAAGTCCCGAATTGGGCAACAAGTTCGGTCTGGCCCCGGTGGTGCTGCCGATTGGACTCGACAACCCGATCGAGCGGGTGTTCGAGGTGCGCCGGCGCATGAGCGCACTCAAGGGCAGCCTGCAACCGCTGTTGAGTTTTGCCCTTCTGGCGGTAGCGGGCATGGTCGTCAAGCCGGCACAGGACGCCATGCTCAGTCTGTTTTCCAGAAAAACCACGGCGGTCATGACCAACGTGCCGGGGCCGCGCGAGAAGCTGCACTTTTGCGGCGCCACCCTGGAGCAAGCCTTGTTCTGGGTGCCACAGTCGGGCACCGTGGGCTTGGGCGTGTCGATCCTGAGTTATGGCGGCGGTGTGCAGTTCGGCCTGATCAGCGACACCACGCTGTGCCCCGACCCGCAGGCCATCATCGACCAGTTCGAGCCCGAGTTCGCCAAACTCACCCTGCTGACGCTGATGCTCCCCTGGGGGCCGTAAGCGTCAGTCTGCCAGCTCGGCCTTGGCGAGTTCGACGTCCAGGCGCTCCATGGCGTCGATGGGGTTGGCGCGTGCAGCCAGTTGGTACAGGCGGTTGGCTTCGTCGATCACCGCATCGCCTTCGAGCATCAGCATGGCGCGGGCGTATTCGACCATGCCGACGGCAGACGCCATGTTGAACTTGAGCGCTTGCTGAAACAGCGTCAGCCCGATGTTCTTGTGGGCACCGTAGGCCATGGCGCCAATGAGTTCACCAACCTTGTCGATCACTTCGGCGTGAAAGTTGCCCAGCGCAATGTGGGCATCGGGGTGCGTGGGCTGCGCGTGGATGACGTGCTCCAGGTCGGTCTTGATTTTGGTGCCCAGCCCTTGCGCCAGTGCCTTGGCTACGCTGATGCCCTGGCTGTAGTGCGACAGCGCATAGGCGCGCAGGTAATAGGCGTTGATGTTGTCGGGCTGTTCCTTGATCTGGGCCTCGGTGCGCTCAGCCACTTCGGCAAAGAGGGCCTGCCGCGCCGCCTCCTGCTTCTCGAGGTAAGTGGCATAAATGCAGACCGCCTTGTTGGCCACGTTCAGGCCGGCCAGCCCCATCTCAAGCCCCAGCGACATGGACTTGTAAAACTCGCCATTGTGAAAATGCGCCCAGGCTTGCAGCAACTGGGGATCTTTGGGCAGCGGCTCCAGATCACCGGCGTGCAATCTGGTCCATTTCTTTTTGACGCTTTCGGCATCGAAGTTGTAGTCTCCCGCAAACGGGAATTTTGTCCATTTCGCCATTCTGTCTCCTCTGCCCTGCCGATCCTGCCGTTCTATTTGCCCCCCTTATTGTAGGCATCGGCCAGTTTCAGCAAGTGGCTGCGCTGGCCCGGCTCCAGGTAGGGTGCCAGCAGGTTGAGCACATGCTGGGCGCCGCGTAGCAGCGCGGCCTGGGCGTTTTGTTCTTCGAGTGCGTTGCGCGGGTCGCGTACGTATTCAAAGCTGAGCCAGTAGGTCAACACCACCACCATGCTGGTGGCGGTGGCGTCGATCTCGCGCGAGTCGATGTGCAGTGCGCCGCCGCGGCGCATGCCGTCGAGCAGTGCGCGGGTGGCTCGGGTCTTGTTTTTGAGGATCGACTGGAAGTGCATTTCCAGGCGCCGGTTCTTGCTCAGCAGGTCGTTCAGATCGCGGTACAAAAACCGGTACTGCCAGATCAGCTCGAACAGCGTGTGCATGAAAAACCAGGCATCCTCGACGTTGCGCACATCGTCGCTCGCGCCCAGCAGCTCGTTCAGAGGGCGCTCAAAACGGTCGAACAGCGCGTTGATGAGCTCGTCTTTGGCGGGGTAGTGGTAGTACAGGTTACCGGGGCTGATGTTGAGTTCGGCCGAGATCAGCGTGGTCGACACATTGGGCTCACCAAAGCGGTTGAACAGCGCCAGCGTGACTTCCAGTATCCGTTCGGCCGTGCGCCGCGGGGCCTTTTTCACCATGCCGGGTCGCCCTTGGGGGGCTCGGCAGCTTGCACCACCTGATTCAGGTTGTTCATGATGTTGTGCAGTTTGGTCAGCGCGTGGCTGATGCGTGTGGGTTCGCGCAGTGGCCGGCACAGGTGGCGGCTGGTGTCGTCGAGCACGGCATGGTTGAGGGTGATGCCGTGGTAGCCCAGTTTGGTGCTCAGACCGGTCTGGCGCGAGCGCAGTAACTGGCGCGTTTGCTGGTAGGCGTGCTCGGCCAGATGGCGGCGCTGGCTGTAGCTGAAGGTGTTGGCCAGATACAGCTCGGGGTCGCGGTGGTCGGGCTCGAACAGCACGATGTCGGTATTGGGGTAGGTCTGCTCGTAGCTTTTGAGCCCCAGCGCCAGGCGCGAGTGGATGAGCGAGCGGAAGGTCTGGCTTAGCACGGCGGGCAGACCGCCATCGGCGATGCGCGGAATCGGCTCGGGCGCGGCCCAGGGGGTGGTTGTGTCGGTGACGGTTTGCCGCTTCGATGCATCAAACGGAACCAGCGGGTTGATGCAGAGCATCAGATCCACCCCCTCGTCCAGCGCAATCGAGGCGTGCATGGTTTTGATCAGAGCGCCATCGACAAAATGCTGGCCGTCAATGTCCACTGGCGGGAACAGCCCAGGCAGAGCGGCACTGGCTTGTACTGCCTTGGAGATGGGCACATGGTCCCAGCCTGGGCGACCAAACGACACCGACTCGCAACTGTCGAGCTGCGTGGCTACCAGCGTCAGGCGGCTCTTGAGCTGGCGGAAATCGTTGCTGCGCCCCGGTTTGGCAAACAGCCTGGCCAGTTCTGAGTGGATTCGGGCATTGGAAAACAGGCCGGTGGGCAGGCTCGGGCTCAGGTATTCAAGCGTGCGCATCATCGACTTGCGCCCCAGCGTACCTTGCCAGGTGCCGGCCATCAACAAACCCGGAAGCAGCATGCTGCGCGAGAAAAATTCAGTGAAAGCGGGCTGTAGCAGCCAAGCCGGGTCAAAGGCTTCGGCCTGGCGTTTGCGGTCTTCGATGAAAAGCGAGAACAACTGGTGCGGCGTGATGCCGTTGGCCAGTCCCGCCGCAATGAAACTGCCAGCCGATACGCCCACGTAATGCTGCAGCCGGTTGAAGTCGATGCCCTCAAGCGACTCCTGTAGCGCGCACAGCGCGCCGATCTCAAAAATGGCACCCAGTGGACCGCCGCCGGCCATGGCCAGGGCGATCCTGGGTGCGTTGGGGTGTTGTTGCGTCATACCCATGCAGTGTAGGGCGCTTCAAGCCCCGTTTTATTCAGGGTTTACCTGAGCCGCCGCTGTTGCCGGAGCTGTTTTCTTGGCTGCTGGTGTCTTGTGCGGAGCCGCTTTTTTGGCAACCGGTTTGGCTGCCACTTTGGCGGCCGGCTTGGCGCGGGCGGCCGTTTTGGCGGGCGTGAGCTTTTGCACGCTGGCGTTGAGTGCATTGATACGGGTGATCAGGGCGTCGATGTCCTTGGCCGAAGGCACGCCCAGCTTGTTGAGCGCCTTGGCCACGCGGTCTTCAAAAATGTTTTCCAGCTTGTCCCACTGGCCAGAAGCCTTGCTCGTGATGTCGGTGGCCATGGTGGTCATCTTGTGGGTCGCCACGTTGATTCTTTCTTCGGCCGCAGACTGGGTTTTGCGCTGAAAATTCACGCCCTCCTTGACCAGAGCTTCAAACGCCTTGGTGCCTTCCACCTGCGCCTTGTTGAAAGCACCCAGGCCTGCCTGCCAGATCTGCTGGGCCGAGTCTTTGACCGATCCCGACAAAATGGACGATTTAACCGTGGCTGACTTGGCGGACTTTGTGGCGCTTGACTTGCGTGCGGACTTGACCACCGGTTTGGCTGTGGCGCTGGCTTTTTTGAGTTTGGTAACCATGATGAACTCCTGCGGGGTTGATGAAAAATAGTTGCACCAGGAACTCGGTGCATAAGGCGGACTTTAAAGAGGATGACAGCCAATGTGTAGGGGCAGCTTCCTAAAACCAGGACCCCAGACCATGGATTGTCACGTCGCGTTGCTCCTGGCAGTAACGGCCTGGCGGTCATTGCGCGTGAAGCGCGGCAGTCCATGCCCACGGGCGCGGGTTTACGCTAAAGTGTGGCAAGCCAGATTCGGGCAAAAATCACACGATTATTTTTGGAGACAGCAATGCATTATTTCGTCACAGGGGCAACCGGTTTCATCGGCAAGCGGCTGGTCAGGAAACTGCTGGAGCGCAAGGGCGCGGTGGTTTATTTCCTGATCCGCAAAGACAGCGAGGCCAAGGTCAAGGCGCTGCGTGAGTTTTGCGCAGCCAGTGCCGCGCGCCTCATTCCCGTCTTTGGCGACCTGACCAGTAAAAAGCTGGGCATGGCCGCAGCAGAGATCAAAATGCTCAAGGGAGAAATCGACCATTTCTACCATCTGGCGGCCATTTACGATCTGGGCGCCGACGAGGTCAGCCAGATCAGGGTCAACGTCGACGGTACCCGCAACACCATCGAACTGGCCCATGCGATTGGTGCCGGCCACTTTCACCATGTGTCATCCATCGCTGCCGCGGGCCTGTACGAAGGCGTGTTCCGTGAAGACATGTTCAACGAGGCCGAGAACTACGAGCACCCGTATTTCATGACCAAGCACGAGAGCGAAAAAATTGTCCGCACCGAGTGCCACGTGCCGTGGTCGGTGTATCGCCCGGCGATGGTGGTGGGCGACAGCCAGACTGGCGAGATGGACAAGATCGACGGCCCGTACTACTTTTTCAAGCTGATCCAGCGCATGCGCCAGTTGCTGCCGCCCTGGATGCCGTCGATCGGTCTGGAGGGCGGGCGCATCAACATCGTTCCGGTGGACTTTGTGGTGGCGGCGCTGGCCACCATCAGCCACCAGAAGGACATCGATCAAAAGTGCTACCACTTGGTGGATCCGGTGGGCTACCGCGTGGGCGATGTGCTCGACATTTTCAGCAAGGCCGCGCATGCGCCCAAGATGAACCTGTTCGTCAACGCCGCGCTGTTCGGTTTTGTGCCGCGCAATGTCACCCGGGCGCTGATGGCGCTGGCGCCGGTGCGCCGCGTGCGCGTAGCCATCATGAAAGACCTCGGCTTGCCCGAGGACATGCTCACCTTCGTCAACTACCCCACGCGCTTTGATTGCCGCGACACGCTGGCGGCGCTCAAGGGCACCGGTGTCGAATGCCCCAACCTGCACGATTACGCCTGGCGCTTGTGGGACTACTGGGAGCGCCACCTCGACCCCGACCTGCACATCGACCGCACGCTGCGCGGAACCGTGGGCGCCAAGGTGGTGCTGATCACCGGCGGCTCTTCGGGCATCGGCCTGGCTACCGCGCACAAGTTTGCCGAGGCCGGCGCCATCACGCTGATTTGCGGGCGCGACCAGGACAAGCTCGACGAAGCCTGCGCCCAGGCCCGCGCGCGTGGCTACGAGTTCATTGCTTATGCGGTGGACATTTCCGACGCCACCAGCTGCGACGCGTTTGTGCAAAAAGTGACGGCAGAACACGGCGGCGTCGATTTTCTGATCAACAACGCCGGCCGCTCGATCCGCCGCGCCATCGAGTCCAGCTACGACCGCTTTCACGACTACGAGCGCACCATGCAGCTCAACTACTTTGGCAGCCTGCGCGTGACCACCGGCTTTCTGCCCGGCATGGTGGCCAAGCACCACGGCCACGTGGTCAACATCAGCAGCATCGGCGTGCTCACCAACGCGCCGCGCTTTAGCGCCTATGTGGCCAGCAAGGCCGCGCTGGACGCCTGGACGCGCTGTGCGTCAAGCGAATTTGCCGACCAGGGTGTGACCTTCACCACCATCAACATGCCGCTGGTGCGCACGCCCATGATTGCGCCTACCAACCTGTACAACAACGTGCCGACGCTCAGCCCCGAGGAGGCCGCCGACATGGTCGCCCAAGCCTGCATCTTCAAGCCAGTGCGCATCGCCACCCGCCTGGGCATCACCGGCCAGGTGTTGCACGCCCTGCTGCCGCGCGTGGCGCAAATCGCCATGAACACCAGTTTCAGAATGTTCCCCGACTCGACTGCGGCCAAGGGCGCCAAAGCGGGCGACAAACCCGCAAAACCGCAGTTGTCAGCAGAGGCGGTGGCGCTGCAGCAAATGATGCGGGGGATTCATTTTTGAGTGTGAATTCTTCTGAAAAAATTTACGTTGCCGGCCATCGTGGCATGGTCGGTTCGGCCATCGTGCGCGTGCTGCAATCCGCTTCGCCCTGTGGAAGCAGCGCCGCCGCCACGAATGAACACCAACAGCCTTCGTCGCGAGGGCGCGACTCCTACAGGGATTGTGGAAGCAGCGCCGCCCCTGCGGCAAACGTCATCTCCCGCAGCCATGCCGAACTGGACCTGTGCAACCAGGCCGCCGTCAACGAATTCTTCAGAACAGATAAACCCACCCAGGTCTATCTGGCAGCAGCCAAGGTCGGCGGCATCCATGCCAACAACACCTACCCGGCAGAGTTCATCTACCAAAACCTGATGGTGCAGGCCAACGTGATCGAGGCTGCATTCCAGAACGGCGTCAAGAAGCTCCTGTTCCTGGGCTCCAACTGCATCTACCCGTGCCTGGCGCCACAGCCCATGAGCGAAGACGCACTGCTCACCGGCAAGCTCGAACCCACCAACGAACCCTACGCCATTGCCAAGATCGCCGGCATCAAACTGTGCGAAAGCTACAACCGCCAATACGGCGCCAGCCACGGTGTGGACTACCCACGACCTGCAACAAGCAAAACAACATGCCTTGCTCAAGCAGCATGGCTACCAGGTCAATGTGAGCGTGGAGTAGCTCTGCTGATTGCTTCGTCACCATGAATGCTGCCCGAAAGAACTCGTTGGACTGGCTGCCCTTGGGTGCCGCAGCGCTGGTTGAGACAGCGCAGCGTATGCCTTGGGGCTCTTGGTCACAAAGCAGTTGGGTGACTTGTTTTACGGCATGTACATTCTTTCCTTTCCGGTGCAGCAGGTAGTGGTGAAACTCGGACGCCGTCGTGCCCGGTCGTTTGTGAGGTATTTGAGTCTGTCATTTGTGCCGACGAGTGAGCGGGCTTACCTGTCGTGGCGTCTGCTTGAAATGCGGGCGCTGCAATTCAAGCCGCAATGTGTGGTGTCGGCATGAAATTGCTTTGCTATCTGCGGTTGAGTGCGTTCGACATGTCCACCGAGGAAGGTCGTGCTTCCGAACGGTATCGCCTTGCCGCTTGGGCCATTCTTGCCAATGTGGTGAGCAAGGCTGCGGCCATGGCTGTCATGGTGCTCAGCGTAAGTCTGACAATTCCGTACCTTGGTGTGCAGCGATTTGGCATCTGGATGACCATTGCCAGCTTTGCTGGCATGCTGACGTTTCTGGGTTTGGGCGTCGGCAATGCGCTGACCAATCATGTGGCCAGCCGGTCTGCCAAGTCAGATGCCGACTTGTTGCGCCGCGCCGTGAGCGGCGGGCTTGGTCTTTTGCTTTTGATTGGGCTGGTGGTCGGTGCTGGCTTGTGGCTGTTGGCCGCTTGGTTGCCATGGGCGAAGCTCATCAAGGTGGATGATGCATTGCTACTGCTTGAGGCCCAATCAACCGCAAAATTGTTTGCCTTGTTGTTTGGGCTTAATCTGTTCACCACCGGAATCCAAAGCGTATTTGCCGGCTTGCAGCGCAGCTTTGAGGCGTACCTGGTATCGGCATTGGGCTCTTTGATGTCGTTGGGGGCGCTGTGGTGGGCTGCGCAGGTTCAAGCTGGATTGCCCGTGCTGCTTGGCGCCACGCTGGGCATTCAATCGCTGTCACTCTTGTCGCTGTTGGGCTTGTTGGTGAGACGCAGTTTGTTTACTTTGGGTAAGATCAGTTGGGCGGTCAGGCAGGAAACCTCTGGGTTGCTCCGCATTGGGGGCCTGTTTTTTGTACTGCAAGTCGGCACCATGATTGGCTGGGGTGCTGATGCCCTGATTGTTTCCAGCGCTCTGGGCCCCGCGGCAGTGGCGGTTTACAGCATCGCGCAGCGCCTGTTTCAGTTTGTGACGCAGCCTCTGGCCATGATGAATGCACCTTTGTGGGGAGCGTATGCCGATGCACATTCCAGAGGTGATGTTGCTTTTATCCGGCGTACCTTTAAGACAAGCATGTTGCTGACGCTGGGGGTCGCGCTGTCAGGCACGACAATTCTGTTTGTCAGCAGTGAATGGTTATTACATTACTGGACTGGCGGCAAGGTGCTGGTGCCAACGCTGCTGCTGGGCTTGGTTGCGCTTTGGACCGTGCTGGAGTGTTGTGGGGTGGCCTTTGCCATGTTTTTGAATGGCGTGAAGGTGGTCAGGCAGCAAGTCATGGTTGTTTCTGTTTTTTGTATCTTGGTCTTGCCGCTGAAGATATGGGGCATTGGTCTACTTGGCTTGGTTGCCATTCCGTTGGCCGCAACAGGGATATATGCCATGACACATATTTATTTTTATGGCTTTGTTTTTTATCCAAAAATAAAGTCTTTCATGACTGATTCAAATTAAAAGATGAACTGTCCGGTTTGTTCAGGCGCGATGAAATTCAGTTTCATGGCAAAAGTTTTGCATAAACACATGGCTCGATACGAAGTCTGTGACGGGTGTGGTTTTTTGCGTGCCCACGAGCCTTTTTGGTTGGACGAGGCTTACTCAAGCGCCATCGCGGCCGCTGATACCGGCCTGGTTGCAAGAAATACTTCCTTGTCCGAGAAACTTGCTGGTGCCTTGTACTGGGGCATGGGTGAGCGTGGGGATGGCAAATACCTGGATGCTGCCGGCGGCTATGGCATGCTGACGCGATTGATGAGGGACGTGGGTTTCGATTTTTATTGGTCAGATAAGTACTGTCAAAATTTACTGGCGCTCAGTTTCGATTACAAGCCTGAATCAGGGGCTTGTCGCGCAGTGACGGCTATTGAAGTGTTGGAGCATCTCACCGACCCGGTGGCGTTCATTAAGCAAACTCTTGCCTTTGCCGGAGCGAATGCTCTGATTTTTACAACCGAACTCTACGAAGGTTCGCCGCCTGATCCTGCTGCCTGGTGGTACTACACCTTCGAAACCGGTCAGCACATCGGATTTTTTCAGCGACGAACCTTGGAAACCGTGGGTGCCAAGCTCGGCCTCCAATTGGTCAGTGCCAATGGACTTCATGTGCTGTCGAAGAGCCCGATCAATCAAAAGGTGTTGGCACTGGCCACCAGTCGCTGGGTCGCCCAAGTCGCACCTTGGTGGATTCGTCGGCATTTGGGATCAAAAACAATGTCCGACCATCAGATGTTGCTGCGCAACATTGGCTGAGACCCGAGGGGCTCCAAACAGTGAAGGTAATTTATGATTCCCAGATATTTGCTCAACAAGAGTTTGGCGGTATCTCGCGCTACATCTGCGCCCTGGCTTCAGGGATTTCACATTTTTCAGGTGTCGATGTCAAAATCGTTGCACCGCTGCATATCAATCAGCATTTGAAAGAGGCCGAGCGTGCCATGGTGACTGGCATGTATGTACACCCTCTTCCAAAAACCGGGCGAATCATCAAGGCCTTGAGTGGCGCTCTCTTTTGGCCTTTGGCAGGTTTAATGCGCCCGGATCTGATTCATGAAACGTATTTCGCGAATCACACCGCTCATCGGAAAGTGCCCCACGTGCTGACTGTGTATGACATGATTCACGAGAAATTCCCGGAAAGCTTTCGGGACGGTGAAGCCGTGACCAGATCCAAAAAGCGTGCTGTAGAGCGTGTGGATCATGTCTTGTGCATTTCTGAAAGTACACGACGTGATCTACAGGAAATGTATTCCTTGGATGATGACTGTCTGACCGTGACCTACCTTGGCTACGACACTTTGATGCAGACAGACGTGAATGCGCAAGATTTGATTGGCAGTTTTCCCTACATTCTTTATGTGGGTGGCCGACATGGATACAAGAATTTTGATGGACTGCTTCGTGCTTTCGCGTCATCTGCTTGGCTGAAGGCCAACTTTCGTCTGGTCTGTTTCGGAGGGGGAGCGTTCTCACAGGCTGAACTGGGGTTGATGGCCGGGTTCGGCCTGTCTGCCACGCAGTTGCTTCATGTAGGTGGTGGTGATGACCGGCTTGCTGCTCTTTACAGAGGTGCTGCAGCATTTGTGTACCCGTCCAAATATGAAGGATTCGGTATTCCGCCTCTAGAGGCCATGTCGATGGATTGCCCTGTGATTTGCAGCAACACGAGTTCGATTCCCGAGGTCGTGGGTGACGCGGGCGAGTACTTTGATCCGCACGATCCTGATTCCATCAGGGTTTCCATTGAACGAATATTGCAGTCGACTTCCCTTCGAGCTGAGCTTGTTGCAAGCGGGCGGGAGCGCTGCAAGCGCTTTAGCTGGGAACGTTGCGCTCAGGAAACGCTTGCTGTTTACCGGAGGCTAGCTGGATGAGAGCTTTGATTTGTGGCATTGGTGGCCAGGATGGCGCTTATCTGGCGCGCTTGCTGTTGGAGAAAGGCTACGAGGTCTGGGGAACGTCGCGGGACGCCCAAATGACCGAGTTCCGTAATTTGAAAGTGTTGCAACTGGCACACTCAGTCAATTTTTGCTCCATGGCGCCGACCGATTTTCGCAGCGTGCTGACGGTGCTTACCAAGAGCATGCCAGACGAGGTCTATTTCCTGTCGGGGCAAAGTTCGGTAGGTTTGTCGTTTGAGCAGCCCGCTGAAACACTCGAAAGCATTACGGTCGGAACCCTGAACATGCTGGAGGCCATTCGATTTCTGGGCGGCAAGATCCGGCTCTACCATGCAAGCTCCAGTGAGTGTTTTGGTGACGTGGGTCAGAATCCTGCCAACGAAACCACTCCGTTTCATCCCCGAAGTCCCTACGCCGTGGCAAAAGCTTCGGCCCATTGGCTGGTTGCCAACTATCGTGAGGCTTACGGTTTGTTTGCCTGTAGCGGCATCCTGTTCAACCATGAATCGCCACTGCGTCCGGCCCGTTTTGTCACGCGCAAAATTGTGGACAGCGCCGTTCGGATCGCCAACGGATCGGATGAAGTGCTTACCCTCGGACGTTTGAATATCGTCCGGGATTGGGGCTGGGCGCCGGAGTACGTGGATGCCATGTGGCGTATGTTGCAGCAAGAAGAGCCGGGTGATTTCGTGATCGCGACGGGTATTTCGGTATCTCTCGAACATTTTGTCAGCGATGTATTTGCGAGTGTTGATCTGGATTGGCGCGAGCATGTTGAGAGCGACCCCAAACTTTTTCGCCCGTCAGAAATCAACTGGAGTCAGGGCGATGCCAGCCTGGCTAAATTGCGTCTTGGTTGGGAGGCGCATACAAAGATGCCGGAGCTTGCCAGATTAATGGTGGGTGCGGCCCTCAGCCAATGAGCCCTGATCATTCCCCGCCACTGATCAGTGTTGTCATTGCGGTTTACAACGGCAGTGCAACGCTACGACAGTGCCTAGATAGCGTCACGCAACAAACCTATGCTCACGTCGAGCTGATTGTGATTGATGGTGGCTCCACGGACGGTACCGTCGACTTGATTCGAGCCAATGCCCAGAAGGTGACCTATTGGATTTCCGAGCCCGATCGCGGCATTTACAACGCCTGGAACAAGGCCTTGACGCAAGCAAAAGGCGACTGGGTCTGTTTTCTTGGGGCCGACGATTATTTGTGGGACACGCAGGTGTTGGCGCGTATGGCTGAGCAGTTGATATTGGTCCCGCCGGACATTCGCGTGGCTTATGGGCAAATCATGCTTCTAAATAGTAGTGGCAAAGAGCTCTATGCGGTTGGTGAACCGTGGGCAAAAGTAAAGAATCGATTTAAGCAAGCCATGAGTCTTCCTCACCAAGGCGTCATGCATCGACGAAGCTTGTTCGAGAAGCACGGCGATTTTGATGAGCGCTTTCGGATATGTGGCGACTATGAACTGTTGTTGCGCGAATTGAGGTTTTCAAATGCGGTGTTTGTAGAGAACATCATCGTGGCCGGTATGCGCGTTGGAGGTATCAGTAGTGATCCGGCAAATTCGCTGGCATTGTTGCGCGAGGCTCGGTCTGCCCAAAAGAAAAACGACCTCCGCTGGCCAGGTGCAATTTGGCTTTTGGCCCTGGCGCGCACGTATATTCGCTTAGTATTTTGGCAGTTGTTTGGTGACAAGCTTTCGAAAAAAATGCTTGACATCGGGAGGCGCCTGATGGGCTTGCCGCCTTATTGGACAAAGACCTGATGCCTACCAACAGCTTTGCGGCAGTCTCGGTCGTTATTCCCTGTTATCGCTGCGCACGTACCCTCGAGCGTGCCATTGCCTCCGTGGCTGCTCAAACGCTGCGCCCTTTTGAGGTGATCCTGGTTGACGATGCCAGTGGAGATGAGACTCGTGCGGTGATGCACAAGCTCAGCCAGCAATTCGATCCGGGCTGGATCAAGCTGGTTTTCCTGGATGAAAACGTGGGTGCAGGCAGCGCGCGTAATGCAGGTTGGACTGTGGCCAGTCAGCCCTACGTGGCTTTCTTGGACGCTGATGACGCCTGGCATTTCCGCAAGATCGAGATTCAGTACGGTTACATGACAGCACATCCGGACGTGGACTTGTGCGGGCATGGTTTTCGCTTGCTCAAGCACGGTGTGTTGCCTTATTGGGATGTTGCTTTGGGTCAGCCACGGGAGATCAGTAAATGGGCAATGTTGTTGTCCAATCAGTTTGTGACCCCCTCCGTGATGATCAAGCGTGATATCAGTTACCGTTTCAGTGAGCGACAACGCTACATGGAAGATCACATGCTGTGGTTGCGCGTGGTGTGTGCGGGTGACCGTGTCGTCAAACTGCCGGCGGCATTGGCTGCGATCTACAAAGACCCCTTTGGTGTGACGGGCTTGAGTTCGCGTGTGTGGATGATGGAGCGCAGCGATTTGGGCAATTACCGACGTTTGTATCGGAGCGGACACATCAATGGTGCGCAGCTTGGTGTGTTGGTGGCGTATTCGTTATTGAAGTATGCACGTCGACTGGTAATCTACGCTGGCTATCTTCGATGGAAAAAGTAGACCGCGCCTTACTGCCGCTTGTGTCAATCTCGGTTGTCAGCCACCATCAAATGGCCTTGATTGCCGGATTGATGCGGGATATTCATGCACATTGCGCAGGCTTGAACATCGAGTTGATACTGACACTCAATCTGGACGAAGCTTCAGGCTTTGATGCAAAAGATTTTTTCTATCCGATCCAGGTCATCAAAAACCCGAAACCAAAAGGTTTCGGCGCCAATCACAACCAGGCGTTCAGGCAGGCCAGTGGCCGGTATTTTTGTGTTGTCAATCCCGACATCCGGTTTGAGTCAGACCCCTTCTCTTTGTTGCTCAACCAATTGAAAGATCGCGCCGTGGGTGTTGTTGCGCCCTTGGTCGTGGGAACGACGGGACAACCTGAAGACAGCGTGCGGCGTTTCCCTACGCCAGCCATCATCGTTGCCAAGGCATTTGGCCAAGGTGTGGAGCGCGATTATTCCTCGATCACGCCCGAGACACAGCCCGATTGGGTGGGTGGAATGTTCATGCTGTTTCCGCGCCGCGTCTTCGAGCAGCTCAATGGTTTCGATGAGCGCTATTTCCTGTATTACGAAGATGTGGACTTGTGTGCCAGACTGCGCCTGGCGGGTTACCGTGTTGTCGTTTGTCCGCAAACGCAGGTGATTCACCAGGCCCAGCGCAGCAGTCACAGCAATTTGAAGTATTTGCGTTGGCATCTTGCCAGCATGCTGCGCTTCTTTCTGTCGCCGGTGTACCGGCAACTCAAGCTGAGGCGGCCATGACGATCCTGGTCACCGGTGCCAATGGCTTGGTGGGCATGGGGCTGTGCCGGCGCTTGGTGCGCGATGGCTTGAGCGTTCGGGCCGCCGTTCGATCTCCCGCCTCGGTGCAGAATTTGGCGCAGCCGGTACTGGTTGGGCCGGTTGACGGCGCCACCGATTGGCACCAGGCTTTGCAAGGGGTTCATGCCGTCGTCCATCTGGCCGCTCGCGTCCATGTCATGCAGGACGCTGCAGCGGATCCACTGGCAGCTTTTCGTGCCGTCAATGTGGACGGCACGTTGAATCTGGCGCGACAGGCCTCGGGTGCAGGGGTCGAGCGGTTCGTCTTCATGAGTTCGGTCAAGGTCAACGGCGAGTGCACACCGGTCGGACGAGCCTTCAGCGAAACCGATGCGGCCAATCCGCAAGACGCTTACGCCTTGAGCAAGTTTGAAGCCGAGCAGGGTTTGCGCCAACTGGCTGCCGTGACCGGCATGGAGGTGGTCATCATCCGCCCACCGCTGGTGTATGGCCCCGGCGCCAAAGCCAACTTTGCGACCTTGATGCGTGCGGTGATGAGGGGTTGGCCCTTGCCGCTGGGTGCCATTCACAACCAGCGCAGCCTGGTTGCGCTGGACAATCTGCTAGATTTCATTGTCACCTGCATCAGCCATCCGCAAGCGGCCAATCAGACCTTTCTGGTGAGCGACGGGCAAGACCTTTCTACGACCGAGCTGGTGCGTGGCATGGCCCGTGCGGCCGGTGTGCCGGCGCGCCTGCTGCCGGTGCCGGCATGGGCTTTGCAAGCAGCAGGGCGCATGCTGGGCCAGGGCGACGCGATGCAGCGGCTGTGCGGCAATTTGCAGGTGGATATTTCGAAAGCGCGGGACTTGTTGGGCTGGGTGCCGCCAGTGTCCGTGGCAGAGGGCTTGCAAAGGGCGATGGGCGGGTGCCATGGATTGCCACGCTTCGCTCGCAATGACCGTGTTCAGTAGGCAAAAATATACTACTGGCCATGATCTTTGTTACAGGCGGTGCCGGCTACATCGGCACACACACAGTGGTTGAGTTGATCAATGCTGGGCACGAGGTGACCGTGTTCGACAATTTTTGCAACAGCCAGCCCGAG
>Ga0172367_10001858_pt1 | contig 29889 bp, 21 predicted proteins | sample Lak10m_FD_114542 | JGI IMG/M metagenome (GOLD analysis project Ga0172367, IMG submission 114542) | Freshwater microbial communities from Kabuno Bay, South-Kivu, Congo - kab_022012_10m | ecosystem: Environmental > Aquatic > Freshwater > Lake | place: Democratic Republic of the Congo: South-Kivu...
AGGCGCGCGGCTATGGCAACTTCTCCACAATCCGCACCGTCGTCTTCCTCCTCGCCGGCAAGCTCGATTTCAGCAAAATCAACCCACATGCCGCTTAACCCACTCGTTTTTCAAAAGACCCCTTCTTAGCCTTGCGCCAATCCCAAGGCGGTGTCGGCTCTGGATCAGACCATAAACCGATTCGACGAGCCCGAGCATCCAGTTCGGATTGTTCATACCGATTCGCGTCGCCAGTCTCTTGTTCCCGAGCGTATTGGCGATACCACCAGGCCACACCGGCAACAATTTGCGCATGACAGGCGTCGACCGTCTTCATGCAGGTGGATTCACGACAGGCGGGCTCTGCGACCATAACTTTGCCTACGGTACGGCCGTAGCGATCCTTCTTGCGCCATTCCACGATTACGTCACGACCAAACACCAGACCCGAGAGATTTTCTTTTGAGCGCTGGCCGAAGGGTTGGGCCTTTTCGGGGGCATCGATGCCGGAGAGGCGAATTTTGTGTTGCTGGTGGTCGGCGTCAAGGACGGTGATGGTGTCGCCGTCGGATACGCTAACTACGCGCCCCTGGATGACATCTTCTGCCAGGCAAGAAAGGGAGAATGTAAGGGCTGAAAGTAGTGCAATCCATTTCGTTTGGGATCTACAGGGGTGTGAGAATGTCATAGCTGACCCTCTATGCAAAACCCGATCAGAGGATGTTCCCGTGTTGGCTCTTGAATGCTGTCCATTCTGCGCAAACGAGCAGGTAGCGACCATAGAGATTGATACCGACTCCTGGATGGTTGAATGTCTGGCTTGCCATGCGACCGGCCCGGTGTTGCCGTCCGAAAACGCGGCGTGTCTGCACTGGAATCAAAGGCTGGGGCATCTGGGTGGTGAGCGGAGCGTCCGCCCAAGGTTGGTCGGCTGATAGCCATTAGCTTTGATCCATGGAAGTAAGCCATATCGATTCGTGCTCAAGGGCCAGTCCTTGGCTACTCATCGATACGCAAAGTTCTTCGATCCCATCGTCCATCCCTAATAGACGGAGTCGTTCAATAGCCGAATGGAATTCCTGTTGCGTGCTTTGCCAGATCTGATTGTTGCCGAACGTATTGAGCCGTTGCTTCCAGTCAGGCATTAGCCAGAAGGAGCAGGGCGAAAAACAGGATTCCTTCAAGCGAGCGTAGTTCAAGAGACCTACCCCGTCATAGTCTGGGAATAGGATGACTTCAGGAGATCGATGCTGTTTGCCCAGCCACCTCAGCAACCTGGAAGGAAGCTGACCAGCGTAATAAGCGACCGTGCCCCTTGTTCCTTCGGGAAGCCAATCCAGCCGATCGAACAGTGCCTGATTCTCTACCAGCCACAGAGGGGCATCCGAACACCATGCATCTTCTTCGTCCAGGGCAAGCGCTCCGACACCGGCTGTCGTAGTCACTTCAGAGAGATTCAGTCTTCTCGTCTGGTTTGCATTGGGGTCTTCCCAGATTATGTCGCCCGAGATCGCTTTGATAAGTAGGTAGTGTTTGTCGTGCGTCGTTTCGCCAACCTTGCTATTACGACTGATGGCAATGTTGAACGCTCGGTTCGGAATGCTCGAATCAAGTTGGTCAGGGCGCAGTGGTCGAAGCTCGACTAAGTGGCCCTCAAGAACAATCCTGTCCAGTATGCGAAATACTGACCCACGGCCAGATGTCTCAACTCGAAGAGCCCCGGTTTTTCTTCCGAGGTTCTCCAGGGCATCGCGTTGAGCGATTGTGAATACACTACAAGCGACCGCAATTTCACTGCTATCGAGGAGCTTGGCAAGTGCTGCCGATGTGACTTTGCTCATGTCTCCACCAGTTGATCCGGTCGATCGGCTTTGCTCATGGGAGTCCCTGAGGCATCGCTTTCAGCTGTCGGCAATGGCTCGAGGATCTGCCAACTCTTTCGGCTGATTTGGTTGAATCCCTGCTTGGTGGTTATCGGAACGCAATATCTGGCTGTTACCAGAGGGGCAGGGGATGCAAAGATCAGTGCGAACCCAAACTCTCCGGCGGTTTCAATCAAGTTGCGCTGATTTGTTTGATCCAGGGCCGAGGCCTCATCCAGATAGCAGACTGCATGGACCTTGTGGCGGTTGTCCTGCATGAGATAGAGCAGGGCGAGTCCCGTCACTAACTTGGCCATCAGAACGGTGCCATTGGATGCCGCACTATCCATGTCGGCAAAAGACTCCGGTTCTCGTCCAGCTTTACCGACGACAAATACGAGCCTGAAAAAGTGTTCTACCTTGAGGCAGCCACGAATTTCACCCTCCTTGATAAGCAGGGCCTTGGCTCTATTGAGGGTATCGTCATCGAGTACGCTACCGTGGTCAAAGAGGTTGAATGATTCGCCTGTCTCCGCCTGTTCTGCCGTCTTGATGAGTTGTTCGATTGCCTCGACCAACTGGGATTCATCAATGGGCTCGATCTTAAAGACGGAGAGATCTGACAGCTGACGCCGACTAAGCAAGCGATTGAAGTCCCGCATCTTGTTCTTGAAGGTCAGAAGACCATCTCGAAGCTCTCGAAGGCAGGCTGTGACATTGATGACCGCACTTCTGGCCTTTCTCTCTAATGCTTGGGCTTCCTGCGAAAGGTGATTAGCAAATTCGACGATCTTCAGAGTCTCAGCCTCGGATCCACCTGTAAATTGAAACTTGGTCAGCCCGCCTGCATGAAGTTGTGCGAGCTTGTTCTCAAGCTCACTTCCTAGCTGAAGCAATTCGCCACATTCGCGGTGATAGGTGCTCAGAACATCTGCAAGATTTTCCATTGTCACAGCATCGCCACCAATCCATGACCGATGCGGTAAGTCAGGCATGCCATCAAAGACGGCAATTCCATCACGACGGCTCTCGCGTAGCCGAGAAATAGTCTGGTTCGATGAATTGAGTGTGTCCAGTTCGCTTTGGAGTCCGAGCTGTTTATCACCAAGAGCTTTGAATGCTGCCAATGAATGTTCCAGCTGGCTCAGCAAGAGCGTCAGTTGCCCTTCCAACGAGGATTTCAGGGCTTTTCGCTCCGCTTGCGTTCGGATCAGCTCCTGCAATTCGTCGAAGCGAGTGATCTGTAGTTCGATTTCACGGACACTGTGTTCAAGCTGCCCCTTTTTTCTGCGAGCAACTTCCAGATTATTGGCGGCCTCCAATTGCTGTTTCAGATTGTGAAGTTGCTGCGCTAACTCCGACTGACGCTGGCTAATTTCTTCCTGGGTCCGTTGCGTGTGTTGTGCAGTCAGATTTTCAACTGCCAGCTTTAGTCCGGGCAGAGGTAGATAGCCAGGGCAAGACGTTTCAGCTTGAGCTAGCCAGGTTGTTAGCGCTTCAACGGTCAGGGTTACATCGCGGGTGGCCAGTGTCATCGTCTGCTGGCTGAGTACGCGATTGAGAATGTTCAACTGCTCTGCGGGCAGGACCGATTTCAACGACAAGTAGAGGTTGTCAGATAGGGTAGAAAGCTCACGCTGCAACTGCCCACTCTCTCTTTCAGCCGTCGAAATATCCCGTCCGATTGCTTCACGGCTTCTACCACTCACGTTCTGAACAAGTGCTGTTTGTTCGTCAAGGGCTGAACGTTCGGTGGCAAGGCATTTCTCAAGATGTCCTCGGTTACTGATCAATGCAAATTCATTGGCTAGGACGTCCTGACGGGCTTGGGTCGTATTCAGGTCCTTGATCTCGCCTTCAACTCGAAGCTTTTCCGCATTGAGACTTCGGTCCTTCAGTTGCAGTTCAGATTGGTCAGTTTTGACCGTTTCAATCTCGTCTGAGAGGCGCTTCTTATTGCTCTGATAATGATCCTCCCAGCTTTGGAGTGCTTCATCGATTTTCGGGCGAAAGTGGAGGATCTTTCCCCGGAGATCCAGCTGCCGCTGATATTGCTTCCCCATGACGTCGATCAATGTCCGATGGTTCAGGGCGGCTTGGTACTGCGCACGATCAGCATTCACCTCTGAAAAGGCCTTGTCCCATTCGGCTTTGAAGTCGATGCTGGAGTCCGGCAAATCGCGCCTGAAGATCGTCAGCAGGTAATCTTTGACTTCGCTTGAACGAAGTTTGTCCAGGCGGAGGGTTCTTGTCAGAACACGCTGGAATGTATCAACTTGGCTCGGGTGCTCGAGCTTGAATACTGTGAATTCCGGTTCTTGGTCCAGGTGCTTCTTGTTTCTCTTCCCATACAGACTCTCGGTAAATTCGCTAGGGCTGTATGAGAAAACGAGTTTGCCCCGCTTGGCGAGATGCGAGTGGAGCTGCGGTTGTTGTACCTGACCGCCATCATCAAGTCGATAGTCATCGAGATTTAGTTCCCCTCTATAGGCGAAATACTCATATTCATGACTCACGCCTTTTCCGACACACCCAAGGACGACGGTGCCGGTTGTAGGCAACGCCACTTCCAGCAGAATGTAGGCACTGTTATTCGGAAAATAGAAACGTCGGCTGGCATCAACATCGTGGGCCCCAAAATCCATCCTTCGACGATCAATGATGATCAAGAATTGCAACGCATTGATGAGGCTGGTCTTGCCTGTATTGTTCGGCGCAATAAGCGAAATCGAGTCATCCAAGGGTAGTTCAGCCCGCCGATAACCTGCGCTATTCAGAAGCGCCAAGCGCTGAAAGCCATACCGGATCATTGGGATTCCTCCGTACTCTCCTCGGATTGCTCTATCTCTTCGACGGCCGAATCACTAGACCTTGCAAGTTCTTCGAAACGATCCAGGTACCTGAACACCGCTGGGAGGAGCTTCCAGTGACTCCCTTCAATCGCGGTGAATCCAAAATTTGTTGCAGTTTTCAGGAGTTGCTCAAGCAGTTCCAGTTCGGCCAAGCCTTCCGCGTCTAGCAATTGACGATTTATTTCAATCAATGTGTTCAAGAGATCGCCATTGATTGCCCACTCGGTGAATCGTCCCAACTGAAACCCCGTGTCGGCCTTTAATTCGAAAATCAGCATGAAAAGTAATGCGAGTTGGCGAGTCGCCTTGGATACGTTGCTTGTCGCATCATCTATCTGAAACCAGGCGAAGCCCCGGTCATCGATCTTCAGGTTCGAGCCCAACGCTTTGAATAGTGACTCGTAGGCGTCTCGCTCTCTTTCCAATTCCGCCCAAAGCTGGTTGTCGGTAAATCGGTTGATGTGCTTGCCCCCGTGAAGGAAAGCAAACATTTCCTTGAGAAGCGGAAGCTTTTGTAGGTTGATAGGTGAATTCATGGTGTGCCTGCAGACTCAGAAGGCTGAAGGGATTCAACCGCGTGGGGGTAGTAGGTCACGAAGACACTCTTCAATGGAGTCTTTCGCGCAGAATCGGCGTGCGCGATCTGCCACTCAGGTTGGCCAATCAGCACGTGATAGAGCCGTAGTAATGTCGAATCACTCCAAGTCGGATAGTTCTTCCTTAGCCACAGAAGGATGTCTTCTATTGGCAAATCCTTCTTGAACGCCAGGAGAAGTGCCGATTCATCAACGCGGTCAACGATGAGCTGGTCTATATCTGTGTCGTCGTCATCAGGAAAAGCGACTATTGCAGGTTGATAGTTAAGCGCCTCCGCCATGATGGTCAGAACTTCATTTCCCACAGAGACCCGTCGGGGCATTTCACGCCGCCAGATGGGCAAATCCCCGCTCTTTAGCGTTGACGTCAATCCACGCTTCCGTATCCGGCCTAACAGCTGGCTTATGGCCGTGGATATCGTGTTGTGCTGGCGAATTTCTTCGCGTAAGGGGAGGAGGGTGTCACTGCATTGCTTTAGGACCTCACGTCCCAATCGACGCAGCTCCTTGGCTTGAAAAGCGACTTGTCGCATGGATTGCCGCTGGGTGTAGAGCGCCCCTTGTATGGTCAGTGTTTCAACAGCGTGATCAAGTGCATGTTCAGCGGTCTCCAGGTAGCGGTAAAACGTTCCAGAGGGGCCGCTGTCCATCATCTCTGCCATGGGTTCGATATAGCCATCGTAGGCTGAGAGTACTTCCGCATATCGCCTGGCAATAGGTAAGTTGGAATCGCGCGACTTCGCTCTTTCAGCCAATTCAAGAATGGCATGACGATCTTGATCCAGTTGCTGAGTTATCTGTCGAAAGAGTTCGGCGAGAAGTGAAGCTGATTGGCGGAGAAGGTCAGATTCCTTCTTCTGAAGAGCATCGGTGAGCTTCTGGGTTGCGTTCTTGATTGCTTCCACACGTGCCTTGAGTACCTCCGACAAGCCTAGCTCGTGTTCACGGGTTAATCCCCTGACAAATTCAAGAACAAGAGGGTGGATCTGCAAGGCTGATCCACGAGGCAGCTCCTGTAACAACTCAGACGAGACCATTTGTCTTAGCGTCTCTTCGCATTCCGCACGCGATTTCTGCGGTACCAGCTTGGAAACAACCGACAAGATCTGATCGGGTTCAAGCGCAGGGAAATCCCTGCCCAGAAGGACAAGGTTCTCCACGATGTCCCAATGTGTGTAGAGAGCAAAAGTTAGGCTTCTTGGGCTCGTCATTTCAATATGCGGACTATTGCAAGGATGATTCCATATGCGATTTCACACGATCGGTTGGCGTACGGCAATCGCTCATCATTTTGCGAGTAATTCTTGGTTCCACTTGGCGGTTTCATATCCGTGCCGAGAAATGGTCTGAAAGTCGATATCACTCATCTTGCACAAGGTGGTTGGGTACAAGGCCGAGTCGCGGACGGCATCACTCCCCATCCACTCATAGTCCAACAGTCGCTTCTGGTTGTCTGGATTGCCTTTTCCAAGCTGTTGAATCGACTGTACTGGATTTGCCCCCATCTGGAGGTACAAACCAGAGTCAGGCTGCCGGAGCAGGAAGCTGACAAAGGACCTCACTCTCAACGCCCGGGTCTGATCCAGCGCGATATCTGCAATCCGCTTAAATCGCATTGGGTTAAGCGGGTGTGGGATGGACGATCTCACGAGGGCGGCCCCCGCATCGGCGACAATCAAATAATTGATTGAGCTGGTTCCGCTGGGCTTCATTGCTTGCTTGCCCATATCAAATAGAGGTTCCATTCCTAGGTTGTCGTACAGGCCACCATCGTAGAGATGTAGGCGGTCGAACGGAATGTCCCTGGGCTTCTCGCCATCGGTGGACTCCCACGTTTCCCTCTTATGCCACTGGAAATGTGATGGTTTGATGTATAGAGGGCCAATACCCCCTGGAAAGGCTGCGGACACCGCCATTGCGCTCGCCAAGGGGATATCTCCAACATCAGCGTAGCCCAACTCATAGTCCCCCATCCTTCCATCCTTGAAACGGAAACGGCGACCAGTTTCGGCCGTTGTGCCGTTGATTGACCAGATGGGATTGCCTGAGAGCGAGCGAAGCGGAATATCAATTCCCCATTGGGATTGGATGGCCTGGGCCATGACATTGGCGCGGGACAGCAGATAGCGCCAGTTGAGTGGATTGAATATCAGCCGGTAGATTGCCGACCGCTGCAGCGAGGTGCTGGTCAATTGCGTCCGGACTTTGGGGAGTACATCCCTGATGTAATCGCTCGAAGTTGGCCACTGATACTCATTGCAGCTGAGCAACAAGCCCATGAAAAGGCTTCCACCTGAAACTGAGGAGACGTGAATCATAGATTCGAGTTTGTTCTTCTCAGCAAGGTACTGAAGTACGCCAGCATGAAATGCTGCGGCACGGACGCCTCCGCCTGATAGCGCGATTCCAACGGCTTCTTTGGAGGAGGGCGTGGCTGTGGGCATCGCTATGTTTTGTCGCCTAGAGAAAAGCTGTAGTCACGCTCTCCGACAATCAGCATTAATGCGGGATACCCATCTTGAGCCATCTCGCTTGCCAGATGGGAAATCAGTTGCACATCAAGCGAACTTGGACGAGCACTGGCGTTTCTTGGGTGTGAGTGCCATTCACCAACGTAACCCACGATATTCGCGGTACGCCGTGCACTCTCGTTCAGATGCTCTTGGATTCCTTCCTTCCCACGGGTGAACCCTGAACTATCCGCGTCGCTGTCACTTGGCGCTGACATTGCATCCACCAGGAACAGATGATGAAGCTTCATGTCGAAGTAGCCCAGAAGGATGCCGCCGGTTTCACTGGGAAGACTGGCTGAACGTAGGCTATGCAGGCGTTCCTTCAAACCCTCATCCCAAGTGATTTTCCAGTCGCCGATAGTCTGGGTATAGGACTTCGCAGCAGGTATCGTGGTGGCGATCAATGATCCATCATCTTCGCTGATATGCCACGTCACCATTGCAGCATCAGGTTTGCTCGCTCTCTTCCGGAGTTGGGTTGAGAGTGTTGCACCATGCAATTGAATCAACTCGTATGAAAGTACCGCTGAAATATCGCGACAGCCAGCGCCTACCCAAAGATTTCCTTGGTGGCCGCTCAGGTGATGGTTTCCCCAGTCGCTATTTATGATGGCCCGATAGTATTGAGACTCCAAGCTCGACGTTCGCGTGTTTCGATTTTCATCTTCCAGCAGTAGGACAGATCCTTGACCAGACGGGGTCAGAAAAACGCTGGCGGTTCGTGGCGTGCTATCCAGTTCGGCCAGGTCTCTGGACGCCTCCAGGGATGTCGTGGCATCAATCAGAATGGATGCTTCAGCTAGTGCGCCGGTTACCTTGGCATCGCTAACCGCATTGACCTTGCTGTGAATTGCGTTGGGGGTTTCGACTCCAGGGTAGTAGTTGTGGGATGCCATCGCAGCGACAACTTCTACCTTCGACATACCGACATGGTTGTCCTTTCCGATATGTCTGATGACGTTGTGGCCACGGAGAATGTCATCGTCGATGAAGGTCCATGTACCCCAACCACATTTTGACCAGAGTTCTGCCAGTGTTCCTCCAAGGGCACCCACTCCGGCTAGGATGCCCTTGAAACTGCATTCCTCTGCAAGTAAACCAGATGAGCGTTGGGCGCTTCGCTTATCTGAACTCAAGCGAACATCAAGCGGTTCGATCGGGATAGCCTTCCAGTCCTCCTTCACCGTAGAAGAAACCGTCTCATTACCAAAGCTCAGCGGTGTATCCAGGTAAGCCTTTTTGTCGGTGCCATCGATGAGTACCCCTGTGGCAACACCTATTTTTGCCAGATCTGCCACGATGTAGAAGCCACGGATGTCATTCTTTTCTGGCTTACCGTTGGCGACTCTCGTCATCGGCACATTCAAAACCATCAACGTCCGGCGACTTCCATTGAGATGATCCAAACCGGCACTGGTCACCAATTTCTTTAGTTTATTGTTCAGGGCCGTCAAAATGTCCGAATTACGTGCTGCGAACTGCTCCTGCAGCTGGCCCAAGGTAGATGGGTAAAGCTCCACGGGGCCATGTATCAGGGGCGGGGTCGTGAGAATTAGGATGTCGGCGCTGAACGAGTCTCGTCGTATATCTTCGGCCTTGTCTGAATAGAGGGCCCTGATAATGTGCACTTCACCATCGTTGGCTTTGACCGTTCCAAATTTCAGCGATGTCGATAATTCGCTGGTCTGCTCAAAGAGGTTGGGTGGGAGCAGAACTTGGTGGCTGGGAGTGAAGTAGAGTTGCTCTAGGGGCTGGTCGGTTCGGTGCAGAGTTCCATTCGCCGTTTCACGCAACCACCACTGAATCCTTTTCAGTTGTCGTTCCGCCGTCCAGGTGCGCTCAACAACATGCCATGGCTCAAAATGGATGCAGAGCGAAGGTGGCTCACCAGGGCTTACGTGGTTTTGATGAAGCGTGACTGGAAATCCAACACGTAACGCCTTTACTTCGACCTGAATGCTATTGGTCCGGCCAACAACCAGGGCAAGGCGTTCTCGGCTACGAATGCCAACTGTGTTTCTTGTCGGTACCGTCCCGTCGGAGCAGTCGACCACGATGATGTCGAACCCATCCCTATCTCGAAGTTCGATGACATCAAATGCCGTGTTGCGATTGCAAGCTGCCAGCAACTGACGTGACATATCGAACTTCAGTAGTGCCGGGTCCTGCACCGGAAGTGCCTGGCCAAAGGTGATGAGTTCAATCGACAATTAACCGGCCCTCGGTGCAGGGGAGGAGGTGATGATCGCTGCAGCGGAGATGATCTTGCGATCAAGTGATATCCCGTTGGTGTCGATTTTGAATTCAAGGGGCTCAGGTTTGTTGCCGTTGGGTTCCTCCATCGTCACCAGGAATTTTGTTCCACCGACTTCGTTCAGGTAACGCTGGTAGCACTTTTTGGCTTGAACATGCGGTGGTTGCGTTTGCTCGCGGCCTTCCTTCGTATCCAGGATGGGGGCACTTGAGCTAACCAAATAGGCTCCGTCCTTTCCCTTCTGCAGCAGTTCCTTGATCAGCGGCTTCGGCGTGGTTTCTGTGGCCCCCTTTTCATCACTCAAGGCAAGGTAACTACAATGGTGGGGAATGTTGTAGAGATCCCATGCGAGCCGATCTTCGTTGCCGTGATCCTTGGTGGCCTTGACGATATCTTCCAGGACGCTCCACTCCGAGTCCCCGACTGCAAGGTAGTCGTAGGTGCTGCCGTCTTTCTTGAATCGGACATTGAAGATCAATGCGGCGTCATTCCGCAGATCGTCACCCTCGTCAACGTGCTTGATGAAAGGAGAGTGGCAAAAGAATTCGACGCCATCCGACGCCAGTGTGAACTCCGGAACCAGCTGACCTGCATCGGTAATCAGGTTTTTCCTTGACTCAACGGTCAGGCCATTTTCCTCAAGCCAGACTTTCAGCATGTCAGGCTTTGAAAATACCCGGATCCCTTTGCCTTCCTTTAGGCGGTACCGGGCTTCCTGCCGCCAGATCACAAATTCAGCGCTCTGGTCATCGTTGGTCGCCGTTTCCAGGATCATTGCTGCCGGAACCCAGAGCGTATCAATCTTGATGCGCCCATCACCCTGATACTTGGCAGCGTGACGCAGTTCGAAGAACTCAGTGCTGTTTTCGATGTGGTCTTTGTCACCGTGGGTGAAGGCTACGACGTCAAATAAGGTTTTCTTCGCATTTTTCAGTTCATCCTTGAGGCGATCCCGCAGGTTGATCTCGGGCCCTTCGCCGTTTTCTGTTTTCTTGAGGTGCCGAAAGTCAAAGAGAATACGCTTACCGTTATCAAGGATAATTTGGCTCGTATCGCCGTTGCCTACGGGGTAAAAAATTACTTTGTGCGCCATTTCTTGGTCCTTTCAGGTGTTCGTTTGGCCGCCTGGGATGACCGTCCTGGACGGCCAGCCACCTTGCATGATGGTAATCATAACACGACGGATACCAAAAGCACAATGATTCGATAGACTTACTATAAGTCTGCGCATATACTCGCCGCTATCGTGGCAAAAGCCCTAAATCATTCGGGTAATTCGATGGCGTCTGATCAGCTAACAACCCTTACTCAGGCTCAGCGAGATCGCTTGGCCTTTGTCGAACTCCGGATACGGTTCTTCGGAGAAATCCGTCGGCAGGATTTGGTCTCCCGCTTTGGCATCCAGTCTGCTGCCGCTACCCGGGACTTAGCGCTCTACAAGGAGCTTGCTCCAGGCAATATCGATTACGACCCTAGGGGCAAGTCATACGTTGATGGCAACGACTTCCGCCCGGCTTTCGATTTTGAACCGGAGCGTGTGTTGGCTTGGCTCACTCAAGGGTTCGGAGACGGTGAGCCAACCGGGTTCAAGGAATGGATTGCTAACGAAATTCCAACCCGGCTGACTCAGCCAAGCCTGGATACCTTGTCCTACATCACCAAGGCAATTCATCAGCGTTGTCCAGTAAAGCTGACCTACTTTTCACTTTCTAGCGGGAAAAGTGAGCGGGTCATCGTTCCCTTCGCCTTGATCGATAACGGGCTCCGTTGGCACGTTCGTGCCTTTGACCGGAAGAGCAAGGAGTTTCGGGATTTCGTCATTACCCGGATTCAAAAGCCTGAGGTAATGCGGGGGGAAGCGGTTCTGCCTGCGGAGAAGAGCGATCAGGACATTCAGTGGACGCGAATTGTCGAACTAGAACTTGTCCCGCATCCCGACCAGCCCTATCCAGAAATTGCCGAGATGGATTACCCGATGGTTGGCAGGGTACTGAAGATGAAGCTCCGTGCGGCAACGGCGGGCTACATTCTTAGAAAGTGGAGCGTGGATTGTTCGCCGGATCACAGCTTGCGGGGTCCGGAATACCGCCTATGGCTCCGCGATTCACTGTCACTCTACGGAGTGGGTAGCGCAACGCTTGCTCCAGGGTATCGAAAGCCGGCAGGAACAGACTCTTCAACGAAGGAGTCTTGAATGACCGCCGTGTTTGGGTCCTCAGCCAATCCGCATCAGCTCCAAGCCATTCAGGCGACCGATGGCCCGGTGCTCATCATTGCTGGTCCCGGATCAGGAAAAACATTCACGCTCGTTGAGCGCATCATTTATCTGATCACACATAAAGGGGTGTCACCCGAATCCCTGTTTGTGGTCACCTTTACCGAGAAAGCAGCACGGGAACTGACCACCCGAATTTCGAACCGTTTGAACGAGCTAGACATCAAGTTCAACCTGAACGAGATGTATCTGGGCACATTCCACTCAATCTGCTTGCGACTTCTCGAGGATCACCGCGAATTTACGCGCCTGAAACGAAGCTTCGCGCTCTTTGATCAGTTCGACCAGCAGTATTTCTTGTACCAGCGGATTAACGAATTCCGCCCTATAACGGATGCCCAGTTAGTCATGGGCGAAGATCAGGCGGGGCGGTGGGCCCAGTCGGAACAGCTGTTGAAGCTGCTCAACAAGGTCAGTGAAGAGGCGCTGGATGTCGCTGAGCTCGAAGCTGCACCAGATCCTGAGGTGCGTGCCCTGGCCGCTTGCTTCAAGCGGTACCAGGAGCTTTTGCTCGAGAATAATTGCCTCGATTTCTCAGGTATCCAATACGAAGCCCTACAACTGTTGTCCAATCACCCTGAGGTCTTGGAGCAAGTCAGAAGCACGCTGTCGTACCTGATGGTCGACGAGTACCAAGATACCAACACCATCCAGGAACGCATCCTTTCGCTGCTGATGGGCGAACGCAAGAATCTTTGCGTCGTGGGGGACGATGACCAGGGTCTCTATCGTTTTCGCGGCGCGACGATCCGCAATATTCTGGAATTCCCGGCGCTGTTTGCCAAGGGGGAATGCAAGCAGATCACTCTCACGACCAACTATCGTTCCCATCCTCGAATCATCGAGTTTTACAACTGGTGGATGCAAGGTCACATATGGGAAGTCGGTGAAAAGCGTTTCCGATTCGCCAAAACGATTGAACCTCGTGACGATGATTTTCCTGATACGGCCACGGTAGTTCGCTTGGCGGCGTCAGATGCTAAAGACGATAGATCAAACTGGCATGCGGAGGTCCTGGATTTCCTCACGACACTCAGAGATAAGGGTGATCTATCCGACTGGAACCAAGTCGCTTTTCTATTCCGGTCGGTGAAGAGCGATCGTGCTGTTGCCTTGGCGCAGTTCCTGGAAGAGAACAACATCCCCGTCTACTCGCCGCGATCAAACCTGTACTTTGATCGCGAGGAAGTCCGCCTGATGATCGGTGCGCTGATCTTCCTGTTCCCTCAGTTCCCGACGGTTCGACAGTGGGCCGAAGGTGCCCATCTGGCCATCTGGGACTACTACGACCACGGCTGCTTCAAGTCGTTCACGGACGAGTTACGTAAGCCTGAAAACAAACGCCTGCTGGATTGGGCGAGGCCTCTGGCAAAACGCCATTTGGCCTTGGCGCACAACACGGACTACGCCTTCTCTGGCCTGTTTTATCAGCTCCTTCAATTCCCGCTGTTCAGCCGATATCTAACCGAAGATGCAGTTCAAGGTGCTGATAAGGGACGTGCAGCCCGTAATCTGGCCACCTTCTCACAACTACTGACCAAGTTCGAGTATCTCCACTACGTCAGCGTTCTGAATCCGGAATATCTCGAGAAGAACATTCGGGACCTGTTCAATCAGTTTCTGCGCTTCCTGTACGACGGCGGTATCAATGAGTACGAAGACGACTCCGAATACGCGCCGAAGGGTTGTGTCTCGTTCTTGACCATCCACCAATCCAAGGGCCTTGAGTTCCCTGTGGTGATTTGCTGCTCGCTGGAAGCGGTTCCGCGAAAGCAGCATACCGCTCTGGATGAATTGCTGGAGGAGGGCGATTACCTCTCCAAGCCATCATTCGAACCCATGGAGCACACGAAGTCGTTCGATTTTCGTCGGCTCTTCTACACGGCGTTTTCGCGTGCGCAAAACCTGCTGGTTCTTGCGGCCCAAGAGAAGGAAGGACGCGGTCGGTCGCCCTCCAAGTACTTCGATGACTACTTCTATGGCATTCCGAGTTGGCGCGATGCCGCGTTCGATGTCACGGCGCTCAAATTCGAGCAGGTCAAGGAAATCAACCTCAAGCGCGAATACTCCTTCACTTCGCACATCACCTTGTTTGAAAACTGCGCTGAGCAATACCGATTCTTCAAGGAACTCGAATTCAATCCGATTCGTGCAGGTGCTCAGCTGTTCGGTACTTTGGTTCACCAGACGATCGAAGACATTCACAAGGCGGTGCTTCGCGGTGAGGAGGCAGCCCTGTCACCAGAGCAGATTCATGCCTGGCTGACGATCAACTATCAGTATCTCTCCAAGAGCGAACGCCAGTTCCTCGCGCCGCAGACGCTGAAGGCTGTTGAAGGGCATGTCATGCGCTACTACGAGCGCGAGGACGGCAATTGGGATCGGATCAAGGAAGCTGAGGTAGATATCTCCTTGGTGAAGGACCAGTACATCCTCAAGGGCAGCGTCGATCTGATACGCGGCGAGAACGATACGGTTGAGATCATCGACTTCAAGTCCGAGAAAAAGCCCGATATGGAGAAGGACCGGGAGCGACTCAAGCAGTATCAGCATCAGCTAGAGGTCTATGCTCATCTGGTAGAGGAGCGTACTGGCCAGAAGGTCAGCAAGATGCATCTCTACTACACCGGAGTGGATGGTGGTAATCCGTATGTCACCTTCACCAAGGATGCCAAATCGATCGGTAAGACAATTGCACGGTTCGACGATATCGTGAATCGGATTGAGTGCCATAACTACCAGATGCCCGCACGTCCAGCCAAGCTGTGTCCGGACTGCGACATGCGCGCCTACTGTGATAACAAGAACTGGAAATTCGGGAGTGCTCGATGAGGATCAAGCCGCATATCGTGGCCGTGGCCAGCACCGCTACGCTTCGTCAGATAGTTGATGACTTCGAACTTGAAGTTACAGACAAGCGCAAGCGAGAAGTGTTGGAAAGCGCCATTTCCGGGGCCAGAAGGTGCAAGCCGGAAGAACTGCTTGCCTATCTTAGCGAGCAAGAGGTTAAGCAAGTATGTGAAGCCGCTGGTGTCGACTCAAAGGGGCGTCGAACAGCCCTGATTGAAAGGCTGGTCGGAGGGGATACTCCGGTGTCAGTCACTAAGGCGGCTATAGCACCCAAACCGGTATCGACACGTGCAACAACAGTTACGACTCATTTTTCGAAGAGGTTGTCCATGAACGACAAGAAACAGGCGCAGGGCTCACTGCAGATCGATTCTCCCGACGGTAGTGTTGCCAATGTTGAGAAATATGAGTTCGAGCCCATCAAGGGTTACCCAATGCTTAACTGGCGTGGCAAGCGTCCATTCAACTCAACCCAGTATTACCCGGCGCAGTTGAAGGAAGTCCATGGTGAAGAGGTGGATGGTTGGCGAAACAAGATCTATTGGGGAGACAACCTACAGGTCATGAGCCACCTCTTGAAGCATTTCAGAGGGAAGGTTGATTTGATCTACATAGATCCACCTTTTGACTCACGAGTTGATTACAAGAAAACGGTAGTACTCAGAGGTAAGCGAACTGAGGCTAGTTCAACTGCATTTGAAGATAAGCAATACAGCGACATCTGGTTGAATGATGACTATCTCCAGTACATGTATGAAAGATTAATTTTGCTGAAGGAGCTGCTGTCCGATTCAGGAACTTTATGGCTTCATTGCGATATACATAAAAGCCATTACTTGCGAGCACTCCTTGATGAAGTATTTGGTCCTGATAGATTTGTTTCAGAGGTTATCTGGAGAAGAGCAACTGCTCGAGGTAACGTTAAGGTGGGGTTTAGTACAGGTCACGACACAATTTTCTGCTATTCGAAAAGCTCCCAATTCTGCTGGACTCCGCCTAGGCTTAAATATTCAGAAGAGTATCTGGAGCGATTCAATCAAATAGACCCAGATGGAAGAAAATATACTTTGGATAATATGAATAATCCAAACCCGGATCGTCCAAATCTTCGTTATGAATGGAATGGTGTAACTAGAGTATGGCGAATTACAAAAGAGAAAATGGAAGAGCTTCACAATTCCGGGAAGCTTGCATATACCTCTAATGGCGTTGCGAGATACAAAAGATATCTCGATGAATTGGAGGGGCAGCCTTTAACAACCGTCTGGGATGATATTCAGCCAGTTAATTCACAAGCTTCAGAGCGTGAAAATTACCCAACGCAAAAGCCAGAGGATTTGATAAGTCGGATTATCCAAACAGCAGCTCCTGCTAATGGATTAGTCCTTGACTGCTTCATGGGGTCAGGAACCACCCAATCAGTTGCGATGAAATTAGGTCGTCGCTTCATTGGGGCTGATATCAATCTTGGTGCAATTCAGACGACATCAAAACGGCTGATCGGAGTATCTGATGGCCTTCGCCAGAAAGCTCTTGATGGCGAGGCCAAATACTTAACTGGTTTCGAAATCTACAACGTCAATCATTACGATGTATTCCGAAATCCAATTCAGGCTAAAGATTTGTTGATCGAAGCACTGGAATTACAGAAGCTTGAATTCAGCACAGTATTCGACGGCGAGAAGGACGGTCGTATGGTCAAGATCATGCCCGTCAACCGCATTGCTACTCGCGCAGACTTGAATGAGCTTATCGCAGGTTTTGACTACAAGTCTTGGGAACGCAAGCAAAACGAATCTCCGAACCGCCCGGTCGAGAAGATTACCCTTGTTTGTATGGGGCACGAGCCTGATTTGGCCGCTCAATTGGAGTTGGCAGCAAAGCCCTTCAAGATTGATGTCGAGGTGGTGGATATTCTGCGCGACAAGGCTGATCTTGAATTCAAGCGCGACTCGCAGGCTAAGGTAGTTCTCAAGAAGGGCGAATTGTTTATCGATAAGTTCTACCCCATGAACCTGCTGCAAAAGCTTTCACTCCAAAAGGAAGCAGTGGAGGACTGGAAGGAGTTAGTTGAGTCGGTGCTAATCGACTGGAATTTCGATGGGGCAGTACTACAACCAACAGTTGTTGATATTCCCGGGAAGGACGAATTGGTAATTGGTCAATACAAAGTACCTGATGACGCTGGCACCATCCGCGTAAAGATTACTGACCTGCTGTCTGAGTCTTGGGAGGGGAGCGTTAGCAATGGCAACTAAGCTTGCTTCGGCAAAGGTCAGCGGTAAGGCTGCTAGCACGTCTGGAGTGTCTTTGGATTTCGCCTTCTTCCGCTTCTTATGGCAGTTCTACAAAGACAATCGAGGGGCGATCCGGCAGAACTACAAGGAACTGACCCGCAAGTATCTCGACTTCAACAACCCGGAGAAGAACCCCAAGGCGTTTTTACGTCAGCCCCAGTATGAGGCGCTGGAGACCTATGTCTTCCTGAAGGAGTTCTTTGGGAACGCCAAGGTCGAGGAGATATTTAAAGCGTGGTACGAGCGTAGCGGCAAGTTTGAAGGGCGCAAATTCGGGTCCTACCTCGGAACTGCCGGTCAGGAGATGTTTTCGTTCGGGGATTCCGACGAGCTGGAGCTGAGCTCGTACAAGCTTTTGTTCGAAAGGATGCGCAAGAACTCGCGCGCTTACCCGAACTACATCTTTGCGCTGACGATGGGGACGGGTAAAACCATCCTGATGGCCACGTGCATCTTTTACGAGTTCCTACTGGGGAACAAGTTCGAGAAGGATGCACGCTACTGCCATAACGCCTTGGTGTTTGCACCGGATAAGACAGTTCTTCAATCATTGAAGGAAATCGAGGCCTTCGATCTGACCCTTGTCGTGCCTCCGGAGTACGTCAATTTCCTGACCACACACTTGCGCTTTCACTACCTTGAAGATGCAGGTACTTCGCTGGATACGTTGGATCGATCGCGATTCAACATCATCGTCTCCAACACCCAGAAAATCATCCTAAAGCGCCAGCACAAGGAGAAAACGTCCGTTGACAAGCTGTTCGGCGCAACCGGTGAAACCGTTTCTGCGAATGGTGTCTATGCCGATGCTGCAGATCTGTACAACTTCGACCAGCCGGAAGATGAGTCGGATCTTCTAGCCAATCAGCGTTTTCACAAGCTGTGTCGTCTTGAGCAGCTTGGCATCTATGTTGATGAGGCTCACCATGCTTTCGGTAAAGCCTTGGCAAAAGACATGGGGGTTGGCGCGAAGGAGACGGATACCAGTCTTCGCACCACGATCGATCTTCTGGCGGTTCACCTTAATCAGTCGGGTACTCGTGTGGTTGCCTGCTACAACTACACCGGTACGCCCTATGTTGGGCGCGAGGTGCTGCCGGAGGTGGTTTACGCCTATGGTCTGAAGGAGGCTATCGATAAAGGCTTCCTCAAGAAGGTGACACTGCATGGCTATGCCAACACGCGCACTGACGAGTTTGTCGATATTGCCATTGAGAATTTCCTGAAGGCAGCCGGTAGCTTGCGGCCGGAAGGGCTGCTTCCCAAGTTGGCCTTCTTTGCTGCCACCATTGAGGAACTCACTAGTGAGCTTCGGCCCGCTGTGGAACGATCGCTCCTCAAACATGGCATCGCGACGTCGCGAATTCTGGTCAATGTGGGGGATGACAAGCTGACCACTAACGACGATATCCGCGAATTCAACCGTCTCGATACGGAGAGCTCCGACAAGCAATTCATCCTGTTGGTCAATAAGGGGCGGGAGGGCTGGAACTGCCGGTCCTTGTTCGGTGTCGGCCTATTCCGCGAACCGAAGTCCAAGGTTTTCGTGCTCCAGGCAACCATGCGCTGCTTGCGCTCGATTGGCCAGGCCCAGCATACCGGGCATGTCTTCCTCTCTGATGAGAACCTCAATACGCTGAACGATGAGTTGCAACAGAACTTCCGTATCAGCGTCGACGAGCTGCAGAAGACCGGGAAGGACAAGGAGCCGGTCCAAATTCGGGTGGTCGAGCCACCGGTCAAGATCAAGCTGGTACGTGTCAGGAAGTTTTTTCAGATGCGAGAGAAGCCGCTTGTCCCAGGGCAGAAGCTGGGTTTGGATCGTACCGAGAAGGAAAGCTGGGGAACGCTTGTTGAGAAGTATCGACTGATTGAAACGCAACAGGATGGTTTGACGGCCGCAGATGCTGCGCGAGCGTTTGGAAGCCGCACCTTCGACCTGACAGCACGTCGAACGAAGCGCGTCTTTTCGCGCATGACGCTGGTAGCTGAAGTGTCACGTTACTTGAACCGCTCCCCCCTGGAGATCGAGGAATTACTGGACTCAACCAGTGAGGGCACCGATGAACTGGTTGCCATTACCAACGAGTTCAATGAACTCCTCTACGACGAAATCATCCCGCGCCTTTTCCGCAAGCTCTATGACCTCGATGAGTCCCAGCAGACCGAGGAGCACGAGGTTGATCTAATCAAGCTACCTCCGAATGGCTACTACGAGGTATCGGCGGCCAAGGACAAGATTGTCCGGATGACTGACTTCAAGGTAGAAGATCGAAGCAAGAGTTTTCACCTGGATACCTATTGCTTCGACTCAAAGCCGGAGCAGCAGCTTTTCTGGGATCTGATCCAGGAAAAGAAGGTCAAGAAGGTTTACTTCACGGGGATGCTGACCCACGGTCAGTCAGATTTCTTCATCCAATACATCGACCCCGACTCGCACACCGTTCGGAGCTATTACCCGGACTTCTTGTTCGAACGTGACGATGGCTCGTTCGTGATCGTTGAGGTCAAGGCCGATAACCAGATCGAGGACGCGGTGGTCCAGGCCAAAAAGGAATTTGCTCAGCAAATCGCGGTGGCCAGCGGTATGGAGTACCGCATGATCAAAGCATCTGATGCGAATGAGCGGCACTATCGAATGTTGCTTTGAGGTCGTGCAATGCTTGATTCGGATCTGATCCGAGTCAGTTGAAGTATCAGAGGCCTGTCCAGTCGGAACGACAGGCCTCAGGCAACGAATATTTAATACTTTGGGAAGAGGACATCATGGCCGGCTCGACGTTTCAGACGAATCCTTACGATCTTTTCAAGCTGCTGGAAGATTGTCATCGTGGAGCTCTGCAGTTGCCCGACTTTCAGCGCAGCTGGGTTTGGGACGAGGACCGGATAACGAGCCTGATCGCGTCGATCTCCCGATCGTTTCCGGTCGGTGCCCTGATGACGCTGGATACGGGTGGCCACGTTGATTTCAAGCCACGTCCTGTGGAAGGAGCGCCTTCCAACGCCAAGGATGTTTCCCCTCAGTCGTTGTTACTGGACGGACAGCAACGCATGACTTCCCTCTATCAGGTGACATTGCGAGGGCAGGTGGTAGAGACGGTCACCCCGAAAAAGAAGAAGGTGAAGCGCTGGTTCTACATCGACATTCGCAAAGCACTCGATTCTTCGGCGGACCGGGAAGATGCCATCGTAGGTGTGCCTGAAGACCGGATCATTCGTCCCTCGTTCAACCGCGACGATGCGCTTGATCTGTCCTCCCCCGAGAAGGAATACGCCAACCTGATGTATCCGGTCACCCAAGTCTTTGACTGGGATCGTTGGCAGGACGGCTTCGACAAGTATTGGAAGGGCGACGAGAAGGACAGTATCCGGGAAGAGTTTCGTACCTTCAAGCGCCAGATCCTCGAGAACTTCAAGTATTACCGTGTCCCTGTCATCGCCTTGGATCGAAACACGACGAAAGAAGCGGTATGTGTCGTCTTCGAGAAGGTCAATACAGGGGGCAAGCCGCTCGATGCGTTCGAGCTGGTCACTGCGATGTATGCCGCTTCAGGACATGAACTTCGGAAGGACTGGTACGGTGATGGAAAATTGCCGGGCCGGCACCATCGCTTTGCGGAGACCTTGCGCCCTGCTGGCGCCGATAGCGGCATTCTCGCCAATGTCGCCAATACGGACTTCCTGCAAGCCATCTCTCTCTTCTATACCCGTGATAAGCGCCGTGCTGCTGAAGCCGCAGGGAAGCAGGGTAAGGAGTTGCCAGCGGTCACCGGCAACCGCCAGGCTCTGCTGAATTTGCCGCTAGAGGCCTACAAGAAGTATGAGAAGCAGGCCGAGCGGGGCTTTTGCCAGGCAGCAAAGTTTCTGCACATGCTCCACATTTACCGGATATTCGATCTGCCCTACCAATCACAGATCGTGCCTCTGGCTGCCATCCTCGCCGACATCGGCGACGCTTGGGAGCATGAAGCGAATCGCGCGAAGCTCGTGCAGTGGTACTGGAATGGCGTTTTTGGGGAACTTTATGGTTCTGCCGTCGATACACGCTTTGCCAAAGACTTCATGGAAGTTCCGGCCTGGATAAAAGGAGGAGCGATGCCATCAACGGTCAGTGAGACCATGTTCCGCGCGGGCCGTCTCGAATCGATGCGCATGCGGTTATCAGCGGCTTACAAGGGAATGAATGCTTTGCTGATGAAGGAAGGGGCCCAGGATTTCCGCTCCGGCCAGAAATTCGATCACACCATCTTTTTCGGTGAGAACGTCGACATTCATCACATCTTTCCGCAGGACTGGTGCAAGAAGCAAAACATCAAGCCTGAGGTGTTTGATTCCATCATCAACAAGACACCGTTGTCCTACCGCACCAATCGCATGATTGGTGGTGTGGCACCATCTGAGTACTTGGCTTACCTGGAAGCGGGCAATGATGCCAATCCACCGATCGAGGGGACCAAGCTCGATGCCTACATAGCATCGCATTTGATCAATCCGACCTTGCTACGGGGCAACCAATTCGAAGCATTCATGGCTGACCGGAAGAAGCGCCTGCTGGCGCTGATCGAACAAGCCACTGGTAAGTCTTCGTACCTCGGCGATGAAGTTGAAGAAGGCGAGGATGTCGAAGGCGATGAAGATACGGTTGAGGCCGAGCACACGATGGCAGCGACCTGATTCGGTTTCGATCGACTCCCGTGGTGAAGGCATGATCTGAACATGGCGTACCGGGAAATATTGAAATGCGTCCAACCGGTGCGCTTTTCGCCAAAGAATTTGATGGCCCCCCTGATACAAATCAGGGATGGAAACCCATGATGGCCAAGTGCCATTTCAATTCGAGGACCGAAGTGAATCAACGGCACCTGCCTGGATAGCCAAGGTTGCTGCTCGGGCAAAACAACGCCGAGAAGAAGAGACCATCGCCGCTGGCCTTCCGGAGTGGCCAGAAAAGGCTCGTGGCATTCCCAACGGGGCCTTGCGCTCGTCGCTTTTCGGGGCAATTCGCAAAGGCCCTCGCAAGTTCCTGAAGCGAACCAAGCTCCAGTCCGTAAATGGACTGACCATTGTTTTCAATGGCCCACGCTTGAGCCAATCTGACCTCGATGTTTGGGAGCATTGCCTGCATCTGGCCAGGATCAACGGGACCGGCTGCCAGATTCGCTTTACCGGCTATTCCTTCCTGAAAGCCATCGGCCGCAATACGGGCAAGAGTGATCGAGAATGGCTCAAAGGGGTGCTGCTCGATCTCGCGTCCTCCGTCGTCGAAATCAGCGACGGTAAGCGCGCTTACTTCGGTCCCCTGATTCATCATGGGGTTCGTGATGAAGTCACCATGGAGTTTGTGATCGAGGTCAATCCTCGTGTGGCGATTCTCTACGGTGCTGATGGCTGGACCCAGATCGAGTGGGCACAACGCTGGGCCTTGCGTCGGCAACCCCTTGCCCAATGGCTGCATGGCTTCTATTCAACCCACGCAGAGCCCTATCCATACAAGGTCGAGACCCTACGCCGACTTGCGGGCAGCGAAAACGAGCACCTTTACAGTTTTCGGCAAGAACTTCGATCGGCGATGTCGAAAGTCGCGGAAGTTACTGGCTGGGCATGGCGTATTGCCGATGCCGATCTGGTCCAGGTAACCAAGCTGAATGCACATAAATCTGTGGGTTCCGGGGCGGCCAACGTCGGGGGATAGCGCCTATACCTTGGGGGGATAGCACCTATGGATACCACCCCACGTGGGGGGATAGCACCTAGAGGGTAGGGGGATGGCGCCTTTGAGGGTGGGGGGATAGCGCCTAGGCAGGTAGGGGGATAGCACCTATGAATCGTCTGAGAGAAATGTTGTTGAATCCCTTGCCGGCTGAGGCATTCAATGGTTATCCACAGATAGGTCTAATCCTCTTTTAATCCTTTCTTAATCAGTAAACCACGATGGTTGGCGAGTCCAGGAAATAGGCTGTATTCAGAAGTACAGACGATTCATTCTCGATCCTTGCAATCGAAATGGAACACATTTGTGCGCTTTTCACCTGAGTTTTCGCGAAGTCGAATGCTAACTTTGACGCAACCAAACAGCGATGGGTTGCACTCACAAAAGCATGAAAAGCAAGAGAGGTCGGAAGGCGGTCTGGCTCTATGACGGAAGCCCTGACCAGGCTGACTTGATGGTTGCTGCGACCGAGCTGACTGAGGGAGGCTACGTCATGGTGATAGAACTGACTAACGGCCTCACTCGACTTGCAGCAACACGCCATCCAGCCAAATACGTCACAGCCTGGCACCAATTTGTGAAGCGCTATGGGTTACCAGAGATTTCCAGGATGATCATTTCGCGGCCTCACCTCCGGTATGAGGCCATCAAACGGGGTATTGCAAAGACAATCGCGAATGATAGGGACGAAGATCTGGATGCGTATCGGGTACCGGTTGATAAGGTTACCCAAAGCGCTGAAAACGTCATAGAGCTCTTGGCAATTCAGTAATTGGGCGTGTGAGCTACTGATGGCTGACGCCTACGATTTTGATTACCCCTGGCGTCCCATCTACGAATGGCAAATGACTGGCGTGTGGCTTGGGGCCGCAACGCTAATGCTTGCGGTTACGAAAACCCTGCCAGTTCCCACACGCATGGGTGTCACCGCATCACTGATCTGCGCCGCCATCGGTGGAGTCAGGGCATTGCAGGCATGGCGCCGCAGTCAAGACAGTAACCGGATCAGACTGGCTGAAAAGCAGTTCGTCCAGATTCCAGAAATGATCCGTATTGCGAAAGCAGCTTCTGCGCGAGAGTGCATCTGGCTCGGTAGTGGATTTCATTGGACCGACATCGAAGCCAGTCGCATGCACTCCCTGATCGGGCGCGGTATTGCCGCACAGATGGGAAAGGAACTGCTGCACAAGGACGGCGCGTATTGGCTCCACGGCTTAGCCAAGGAAGGCGACATCTATGCGGATCTCGGAAATCTGGTGGGGCACACCTTGATTGTCGGAACCACGAGGGTAGGTAAAACCAGAATGTTCGATCTGCTGATTGCTCAAGCCATAGCTCGTGGTGAGCCGGTGATCATCATCGATCCGAAGGGCGATCACGGCCTGGCCGAGAATGCACGGAAGGTATGTGAAGCGCGTCAGCAGGGCGATCGATTCGTCTATTTCCATCCGGCGCATCCGGAGAAGTCTGCCTGTATCGATCCCCTTCGCAACTGGAATCGGAAAACAGAATTGGCAAGTCGAATCGCGGCTCTGATCCCCTCGGAAACAGGAGCAGATCCTTTCACGGCCTTCGGCTGGAAGGTCCTCAACGACATCGTGAATGGCCTGATTGCGACCGGGATTCGGCCGAATCTGGTGCAGTTGAGGCGATACATCGAGGGTGGTCCAGACGATTTGTTGCTCAAGGCCCTGCGCTTGCATTTCAAGCATCACGTCCAGGACTGGGAGTCTCGGATCAGCAGCTTCATCAAGCAATATCGGGGAAATCAGTTACTGGCTTACATCAGCTTCTACAAGGAAATTGTCATCCATGACGCCCAGTCGGTCGATCTGGATGGCTTGATTTCAACGTATGAGCACAACCGAGAGCACTTCCAGAAGATGGTGGCATCGCTGATCCCGATTCTATCGATGCTGACCAGTGATCCCCTCACGGAATTGCTTTCTCCCAACCTTGAGCCGGGCCATGAACGTGTCGTGACGGACATGGCCAGGGCTATTCGAACTGAGAAGGTTCTCTATGTCGGCCTGGACTCACTGGCCGATGCTACCGTGGGCAGTGCAATTGGTTCAGTTCTGTTGGCTGATCTCGCTGCCGTGGCTGGGGATCGCTACAACTATGGAATCCACTCGATCAAGCCGGTGAATCTCTTCATCGACGAAGCGGCCGAAGTCATCAACCAACCGACCATTCAGCTGATGAATAAGGGTGGTGGGGCGCTATTTCGAGTGACGATCGCTACCCAAACCTTTGCTGACTTTGCCAGCCGGTTAGGCGACGAGAACAAGGCTCGCCAGGTGCTGGCCAATACCAACAACAAGATTGCGCTCCGGATATTGGATGCAGAGACGCAGCAATACATCGCGGATGGCATTCCAAAGATTAAGGCCAAGACGATGATGATCCGCTACGGGCACAACGTGGATTCTCGAATCCACGATGAGTACACCGCGTCCTACCAGGAACAGGCCACCGAAGAGGAAGCGGATCTCATTCCGCCGGCCATTTTGAGTGAATTACCTCCCCTCCATTTCTTTGCGAGATTGTCCGGTGGGCGGACGATCAAGGGGCGGATTCCAATCCTGAGGTAATCGCTTGAAATGGCTCGACCGGAAAAGAAGCGAGGCGAGTGGGGAGCATTCTTCAGCATCATCCTGATGGTGACCATTCTCGCCGCTTGGGCGCTAATCCCGGTTAAGACCATCGAGTCGTCATGGCGTACTGAACAGGAGACCATGGCTGCCTGGGCTGGAGAGGACACTCGGCGATGGATAGAGGGCCAGGCTGGGGAGATGCTGAGCCAGGTTGCGAAGGAAGGTAACAAGGCCGTTCATGGGATGGGCAACAGCCAGATTGACGGCTGGCTCGCCGGGCGGGTGTATGTCACGCTCCTATGGGCAAGCTTGGTCATCTACCGTGCTTACGTGCTCGTGATGTGGGCACTCATCGGGATTCCCCTGATTCTTGCTGCATCGATCGATGGTCTGTTCATTCGAGAAATTCGGAAACACTCCTTCGTCTCCCAAAGCCCGATTCGACACAAGATTGGGATCCATTTTTTTCGCTTGGTCAGCGTGGTGATGGTGGTGTGGCTGTGTTTGCCCATACCAGCGCCCGTCTTTGTGGCGCCGTTGGTGATCTGTTTCATGGCATTTTCCCTCTGGCTTTGGGCGGGTAACCTGCAAAAGCGCCTGTAGCTCAACGGGGCCTATATTGCTTGCCCGCTTCGGTACTTCTTGGCGATGATAGGATTCACGGTGCCGATCCCTATCGGCATTCCTGCCACTTTGGAAGAAGCCCAATGACCATTGAACAGTCGCTGACCAGTGAGATTGCCGAGAAGCTGGGGGAGGATCGGGAGCACGTTACCAAGGTCATTGATGAGTTCTGCTTTTTGCTCCGTCGTCGGTTATTTGAATACCAGGGGATCAACGGTGATTACATCGGCGAGCAGCTGCACTATGACATCAGCGATCGGGCTTACTTTCACCTACTGGGGTTTCTTGACCAGTTTTCAGGAAGCTATGGCTGGGAACCGGGGAGCGCACGCGAATACATTGCGCGCCTGATGTCCGAAGAAACCTGGCGCCCCTTCAGTCAGGAGGCCTCCGGATGGGAAAGTGGGACCGAGAAGCGTGAAGAGGCAAGGGCAACGTCTCAAAGCATTCACGGATTCATGGCCAGTGCCGGTGCATGTGCCAATTCCATGCTGGAAAACGTGACCTATATCGAGAAGGAGTTGGGCTCGCTCGATATCCCGGAGCCAATCCGCGTGGCCATCCTCGAAGTCTGTTCCAGCCTTAACGGCACCAAGCACGACGTAGTGCATGAGCTCGGGGAACTATCAGATCTCCTCGGATCTTCAACATCGGAGGTCATTCCCGATCGCGTCAGAAGAATCATGGCGTGGTTGAGCGAAGATGTCAGCAAGCTTCATGGATTGGTCAAGTCACTTGAGGCTTTGACCAGCGAAGACAAGCGCATGGGCATTGCTTACTTGCTGGTTGCCGAGTCGGCAACGAATATTCTTCATCGCTTTACTGAGGCCGGGGACGCGGCGGACAAGTATCTTGAATCCCCCTAGAGTTATTGCTCAGCCTGGCCACTGGACCGAAACCAACTGGCTGGGCTAGAATTCGTCCAGGTGCCCACCCTACTTGCACACGAGTAAAAAACGGCGTTCATTCCTTTGTCTCTGAAAACCTCTCTTTGAGCCTCGCCGTCGGGGTCTTAAACGTGTGCGCCTGACCCGAATACGGCGTGGACTTCAGGAAAGGTTTGTCATGACTATCAAGGAATTCGCGTACTCCACGCAGCAACACCTCCAGGCCACCACCAAGGGTTCATTCAAGCGAGCCCATATTTACGAATTGCTGGCCGCCTCGTTTGGCTTTAACTCTTATGCATCGCTGTGCGCCAACTCCGTGTTCTCGGACGTGTCGATGCCTAGTCAGCTTCCTGAAAAGCATCGATCACTTGTTCGGAATCGGTGCGTAGAGATTGGCTATCCCGCCGATATGGCCGATGCGGTCTCCCTCGCTCTGCCGGCCTATTTGTCGGAGCGTGAGTTCGGTGTCTTCGGGATTGACGGTCTGGTGGCGCTCCTTCGCACGGAAGGGAACGGCGATGGAGAAGTTCCAGATGATGACGTCGGCGACGAGTCTGACGATTGGAACGAGGGGGCTGAATCTCAGCATGAATTGGTGGATGCCATGGTGGCATCACCGATCCTGCTTGAAGGTCTCGAAAACGCCGCCAGCAAGGGAAATGCATTGGCGCACTATGCCCTGGCACTGATTCAACGTGTCTCCCAACAGGTCGATGAGCCTGAGTCGAGTAGTGAGCACTGGTATCTACAGGCAAAGGCCGGACGTATTCTCACCGGCATAGAAAGGGAATGGGCAGATGCTTACGCGACTCATGTGGCCACTTCCCAGAAATACGTTCATCATCTACGGGCTGCCGCAGCCTTGGGCGAACCTAACGCATTGTTGGATCTTGCAGATCAGTTCGATGATCCAACGTTCTTTGAGCTAGGGATCGATCGGGTCATTTCTAATCCAGCGTCAGTGGCAGAGATCGCGGAACGCCTTGGTCGTCCCGAAGACGCCAAGCATTGGCTGACCGTGGCCGCTGAAAGCGGAGAGATCGAAGCCATGCGCCAATTGATCGATGGCTACGATCAAAGCGATCTCAATCGATGCTGGATCTGGGTGTATCTGGCGAAGTTACTTGGCAGCGATTTGACTCAAGATGCGCACTACGCCATCAACGAGGATGAAACGCCCTACGATGACGATGTCGGGGGGCCGGCCTTTGTTGCCGGCTATGACGGTATCGAGCTTGAGTCGCTCAGCACGGCGCAGGATGTCGCGGCGAAACAGGCCGCACAGAAGCTCTACGCACGAATTAAGGAGGGATACTAAGGATCGCAGGGGTGGGGTTGCCAATCAACAGGCCACTTCACCAGCCGCTCAGAGACTCTGAGCGACTTAGTGATTGCCTCGGACCGCGGCCAAAACCTTTTCGGTGCGGCGTTTTCGGGCTTCTTCAGGTGTCAGGCCTACAAGGGATTCCGGCGATATCGGTACATCCCATAGGTTTTGAAACAGATCAATGTCCTCCCCGCTATCCAGATGGGCGCGATAGACCTTTTCTTGCCAGGTTGGTGCATTGGGGAGCGCTACAAGTTCGACAGACTCGATAACCACGTTGGGAGGCCTCCTGAGAGTTTCGATCATGTTGCTCTCGAGCGAGGAGTCGGATAAAACGGAAATTGACCTTAAAAACCCCGATATCCCTCCTTGCTATCTGTGGGGGGCTTTCATTTTTCCTTTTTGCCCTGTGGAGAGCGCTGTCGCAAAATGGCGGTAGGCCCACCGAACCCAAGTGCTATGAACTACTCCGAAACCATCGCCAGCCTTTCCCAAGCCTCTGCGTTTGACCTGTATCGCCTGCGGGCTGCCATCGATCGCGTGCTTGACCAATCTGGATGGATGGCAGCAGTGCAATCACGCCTTCGGATTGGCCAGACCATCGATTACTTCGAACCTCAAGCCAATCGCTCCCATCGTGGCCAACTCCTCGAGCTACGCAGGAAGCAGGCAGTGGTTCTCGATCTGGAGACACAGAAGCGGTGGTTGATTTCCTATGCGGCGATCAACCTCGATGGTGCGGATGTCGAAATTCGCGAGCAGCCAAAGCAGGGTCTGGGACGAAACTCGGTGTCAGTAGGTGATGTGGTCGGCTTTGTTGACCGTAACCAGCAACAACGCAATGGTCGAATTGTCCGGTTGAACGACAAGACAGTCACCCTGTTATGCAACCAGCAACAATGGCGTGTCGCCTATGCCCTTCTGCACCGGATTGTGGAGTCGAGCGCCGGCGATGGCAATCTTCCGGAACTGGACGTCCTTGAGGGTGTAGCCGAAATCGTGATTGAACAGGATTCGCCCCGTGGCTAGAACCGCCACCGCTGAGATCGGGTCATCGGCCCCACCACCCAAGGGAATGGTCGATCCGCTGATCGCCGAGCGAACGGTGTTCAATACCGACCGAACCCATCGCTTCACGCTTTTTAGCCACTAACAAGTTCAGTCTTGACAGATTGTGAGAAGAATTCAATGAGTGGCAGCCATGGCCGGGACGATGTTGAAGCGCGTCAGCGAACAGGCGGCAGCGATGGCGGCGCGTCCCAT
>Ga0172367_10001859_pt1 | contig 29846 bp, 27 predicted proteins | sample Lak10m_FD_114542 | JGI IMG/M metagenome (GOLD analysis project Ga0172367, IMG submission 114542) | Freshwater microbial communities from Kabuno Bay, South-Kivu, Congo - kab_022012_10m | ecosystem: Environmental > Aquatic > Freshwater > Lake | place: Democratic Republic of the Congo: South-Kivu...
AAAGGTATTGGATACGGAAAGAAAGCAGTCGCTAAGTATGGTAAGAGAGCAGTCGCTAAAATGATTAAAGCGAAACGCTCAAGAAAAGGAGGCAAATAATATGCCATTAATTAAAGTAGGAGCAGTTGAAAAGAATTACGACGTTTTACCAGAAGGTAAATATGAGGTATTTGTAGATAAGTTTGATGATGTCCAAGTCGTTGACGGAATTGAAGTTTCACGTATTATGTTTACTATTCGCAAGGACGTTGATAGCGTTAATGGTGGTCGTAAAGTGTTTACGAACATTAAATCAAGTGATAACTTTGCTTGGTTAGTCAATGGTTTATCTAAAGCGGTTGGTATTCCCGTTGATAGTGCTTATGAAACCTTAAGTGATTTCTTAAATGATATTAAAGGTAAAACTTTAGTCGTTAAAGTTCGTCATAAACCAAACCCAAAAGACGCCACTAAACCTTATGTGAATATTACGGATTTCTTCCCAACCACAAAAGGTGCCGTTAGTTTAGCAAAAGCAGACACAGAAATTATTTAATAGGCGTTTGCCTAAGAAAGTCGGTGAGTTAATTGATTATCTTTGAACACTTCTTTAAAGAGGTAGATTTTAACTCCGCCAATGGTAGCGGGGAGGTGGCAGTTGCCTGCCCCTTTCCGCATACTACAAATGATGGTAAACGATACTACGAAACAAACCCATCGGCACATATTAACACCGAAAAATCTTTGTTTCATTGTAAGGTTTGTGGGGAAAAGCATAGTGAGGCAAGTTTTTTAGTTTCACAAACTAATCTTCCCTATGGTAAAGCGGTTGAGATTATTGACGAATTAACCAACCATAGTATTGTAGCAAATTGGGAAGTTGCCGTAAACGCCCTCAAGACAAATAGCATTACTCAAGCGTTAATTAAGAAACTAAAGTTCTCTAAAGAGGCGGTTGATTTTTTACGCATTGGTTTTGAAGGCGAAGGTATTTCTTATCCAGTTTATGTTTATAGTCAATTAATGGACGTGCGAAAGTATAGACCAGGTCAACAACCTAAGGTTATGAGCCGTTCGGGGGCAAAAGCGGGATATATTATCCCAGATTTGTCCTATATGAAAGACCTTGAAACCGTTTACATTTGTGCGGGTGAGAAGGATATGACCATTGCGAGAAGTAATGGTTTTGATGCTTTTACACTTACGGGCGGAGAAATGGCAATCCCATACACCTACGGGTATGCTTTCCGTGGTAAGAAAGTTTATATTTTATATGATAACGATAAGACGGGTTTAGAAGGTGCTGCGAAAGTGGGTCTTTTCCTTAAGGAGCAAGGTGCTATCCCATATGTCGTGACGGGACATCACGCAACTTGTGTTGAAAAAGGTGAAGACATTTGGGACTTCTTCGGTAAGTATAATAAAACCGCAGACGACCTAAAGGCGATTATTGACGCCACTGAACCTATGAGTTCCGAGCAACTAAAGAAGGAGTTTGAAAAAGAATATCCTTCAATTCCTTTAGAAAATGCCGTTGAACCACAATATCGTAATAAGTATGTGACGGCGTTAGTCCAAGTTGTGGGCGTTTACAACAATACTTTTGGTATTCCCGAAGTAATTGAAGTTGAAAAACTAACCCCAACGGATACAAGACCACAAGTTAACGTTATCCCTATTGGCACAAAGAAACTATTTACGGTAGACGATACTAACATTGAGGACGTGTTATACCTAATGGATAGCAACCTGAAGGAAGACCAAGTCCGTAAGAACATTTTAGGTTTGGCAAAAATTCCGTCAACCGAAGTTTCTATTGCGATTAAATACAAAGCACACGCTACGGTCTATAAATCTACGGTCGTTAACTATGGGGCAAGTAAATCTGCTCCTATTGAAATTGACGTCTATTCTAAACAACCTTTAGAGAACGGAAAGAAATACACTATAACATTTAAACCCGTTCAACACCCTCTTAGACAACAAGAAATCGTTTTAATTGCTAAGCGTGTTCAAGGTATGGATAATACCTTAGAAAACTTTGAGTTAAATGAAGACGTCAAGGGTAGTTTAAAGGTTTTCCAAGTCGGTAAAGACGTTAATGAAGGTATGGAAATGCTTTTCCAATACGACAAAGGTTATGTCGGTGGAGAGGCAGATAGAAACATTACCCAGACCGTAGACCTTGTTTATAATACACCTTTACACATTAAAGTAGGTAAGTCGGTTATCCGTGGCACCTTAGACGCATTTATGGTGGGAGAAACCCGCACGGGTAAGTCGCATACCTCTAAAGTCAAGCGAGAACTATACGATATGGGTAGCGTCATTAACCTTGGTACCACTACGGTCGCAGGTTTAATCGGCGGTACTAATAAGGCGACGAACAAAACTAAAATTGGTTTATTACCACGAGAACATAAAAACCTTGTGATTATGGAAGAGTTTTCCTCTATGAAGGACAATGCTTTCATTAAATCAATGACTGAAATACGCTCCTCTAATGAAGTTCGTATTGTCCGTGTAGATACGGATATTCGTGTGCCTTGCCAATTACGTATGCTAACTATCTCAAACCCTAAATCACGTCAAGGTGGTGCGGGTCGTTCAATGAAGTCATACCCCAATGGGGTAGAAGTTTTGTTAGAACTTATTGATAGTCCCGAAGACATTGCTCGTTATGACTTCTTTACCTTAGTTCCTGAACCTGAGGAATACATCTCCTTTATGGATAAGGACTATGAAAAATTGCCAGAAATATCCTATAGAAACCGTGTTCGTTGGGCGTGGACACGTAGACCCGAACAAATTATTATGGATACAGATACTCAAAAGTATTTGTGGCAAAAGTCGGTTGATTTAAACCGAGAATACAATACACACGTTCGTTTATTTGGTACTGAGGCGTGGCAAAAGATTGCCCGCATTGCCGTCGCAAGTGCGATTATGCTTGTCTCTACAGACACTACGTTTGAAAATGTGGTCGTGACAAAGCAACACATTGACTGGGCGGTTAATTTCTTAATTAGAATATACGACAATAATGTGTTTAAACTAAGACAATTCGTTAATGAACAACGCAAATATAGCGAAGTTGACGAAGAATTAGTAAAAGAATTACAAGAACTTTATCTCAACAACGCCACCTTATTTAACTTTTTAGAGATGAGTAGTGGTGTGCCAAGAGCAGTTCTAAGAGACGTTTCGGGTAAGAGCAATGAGGATTTCTCCGTTATCCTAAACGAAATGTCCCGATTATACTTGTTTAGATGGTCTAGTAGTTTAGTTATCCCATCTGAGCGGTTAAGAAAAGGTCTATCTAAAATTAATAGAAATATCCGTATGAAAGGAAGTGGTAATAGTGTTCTATAGACAAATGGTTGCGGACGCACAACAACTACTCGTTGACCTTAAAAAGTCAAGCAAAGAGTGGGTTGCGTTTGATACTGAAACCACGGGTCTGCACCTAAAAGCAGACAAACCCTTCCTTATTACCTTAACATTTGACGACCAAAGTCGTTCTATTGAGGTTGGTAAGTGGCATCCCGCCGTCTTACAAGAAGTGTTTAATGAACTAAAGAACTTTAAGTATGTCGTAGGTCATAACATTAAGTTTGATTTACATATGCTTGAAAACATTGGCGTTAAGTATTCGGCAAATAATTTGACTGACACAATGATACTTGCTCGTCTTGCCTTAGATACGGACGAAGTATTTACTTTAGCACTCAAGTCATTAGCGACTAAGTACATTGACGGGGCGGCAGCAGACGACCAAAAGGTTGTTAAATCTGCTTTATTAAGAATTAAGAAAAGCACAACTATTCAAGAACCAACATATAAAGACGTCTATGAACACGACGAATATCGTCAAGCAATGATTGAGTATGCCTATAACGATACTGAAATTACACTACAACTTGCTAAAAAACTAATAGATGTTGTGTATGCGAGAAAACAAGAAGACACACTTAAGTTAGAAAACGCACTTATCCTACCCCTATTCCGTATGGAACGTGTGGGTTTAAAGGTTGACCGTGAGTATTTAACTGAAAGAAAGAAGTTCTTTGAGGAGTATATCTCTGGAAAACGTGCGGAACTACATAAGTTAACGGGTGAAACCTTTAACGTAGGTCAACATAAGAACATTAAAGAGTGGTTTAACAAGAACGGTATTCAATTAGCGTCAAGCGACGATAGTGCTATGGAATATGTGATTAAAACCGCAGAAGACCTACCTAAAACCGTTGCTAAGATTATCCAAGAATTACGTAGTTTAGAGAAATGGTATAGCACTTATATCGTCCGTATGCTTGAAAAAAGTGAGTTTGACGGACGTGCCTACACCCAATTCAATGCCAATTCGGCAATTACGGGTCGTTTAAGTAGCGATTTCCACCAATTTCCTAAGTATGCTCTATTAAATGAACAAGGTGAGGAGATGTTTCACCCCCGTCGTATGGTTATCCCAACTAAAAACGGGTACGAAACACTTGCTTTCTTAGATTATTCACAAATAGAGCTACGTGTTCAAGCAAACTACACCTACGAAATTAGTGGTGGCGACTTGAATATGTGCCGTGCATATATGCCTCATCAATGCGTAGACGCTAATGGTGTGGTCTTTGACCCGCTATTACACAAGAACGAAATTACTACAAAGTCTTGGTTTACACAAGAAAGTGGGAAAGTGTGGAAACCCACCGACCTTCACTCCGCTACAACCAAAGAGGCGTTCCCAGAAGTAGATGAAAGCAGCGACGAGTTTAAGAAACTGCGTGGTCTTGGCAAAGCAACTAACTTCGCAAAGAACTACGGAGCAACAAAGAACGCTCTTATAGAGCAGTTTGGGTTTGAAGAAAGCATTGCTATCAAGTTAGATAAAGCATATTACCAAGCGTTCCCCAAAATCTTAGACTACCAAAACTTAGTCCGCAAGATTTACTACCAACGTGGATACGTTAAGAATATGTATAGTCGTAGATACTATATGACTGATAAGCGATTTGTATACCGCCTTTATAACTACTTAGTTCAAGGGTCGTGTGCCGATATGCTTAAATCTAAGATTATAGAGATAGATAACTTGTTATTGCCTTACAAGTCAAGGTTTCAAATGAATATCCACGACGAATTATCGTTTGAGATATACGAAGGCGAAGAATTCTTAGTTAATAAAATTAAAGAAATTATGGAAAACGTTCCCCGTATGATAATTCCAGTTGTCGCCGAATTGGAGACAACTCAAACAAACTGGGAGGACAAGGAGTAATATGCTTATATTATCAATAGACCCATCGGGCAACTATACCGAGGGCAAAGGCAAAACAGGTTGGTCAACTTTCAAAGACAATGCGTTTACTTTCGGTACAATTAAAGCGGAAGATTACAAAACCCGTGTAGATTATTGGTACGCCGTAGCAATGCTTATCATTGAAAAGCGTCCCAATATGTTAGTAGTTGAGGACTACCGACTTTATAACACCGCAGCAACGGGTGCAGCGGTGCAGTCGTTCTCTCAAATGGAAACGCCAAGATTACTTGGTATCATTGAGCAGACCGCACAAATGAATAACATCCCTATTGTATTTCAAATGGCGATGGTTACAAAACCATATAGTGACGATAAACTACAAAAATTAAGTATTATCACAAAGGAAAAGAATAGATGGTGGTTTAGAGGAAATGCCGTCAATGACCACGAACGTTCATCTCTTAGACACTTACTTCGGTATTTAGATAAGGAGAAGATTAAATGGTAGACGAGGACTTCGTAGAGTATATTAAAATGGTAAGCAAAACTGAAAGGGCAATGGAGAAAACAAATGAAGATAGCAATAGGCGGAATGATAGCGAGTGGAAAAAGTACGCTCGTAGACAACTTAGCAAAAGAATTCAACCTACAAAAAATGGACGAGTTCGACAAAGAAGACGAAGTATTTAATACATTATTAAAGTGGTTGTATGAGGGTCGTGAGAACGTAGAGATGTTATTACAAATCTACTTCTTACACAAGCATTGGAAATCACAAAAAGAAATCAAAGGCAACGTTATTGTTGACCGTCACATTATTGAACACTGGTTATTTGCTCAAATCAACTTGGCAAAGACACCCGAAGTCCTCAATATGTACAATGGTTTATTCCACCAATATATGAACTCTGTGGTGCACCCCGACCTCTATATTATCTTAGATATGGACTGGGACACCTTCAAAGAACGTATTATGAAACGTGGGCGTGAGCAAGAAATCGAAAACTTTGGTCAAAATGAAAACTACTTCAAATATCTTATGGACGGATACGTTCGTAAGTTAAAAGCACAATGCGAAATCTACAATATACCAAGCATCGTTATTGATACTTCGGGTATGGACGAAGAAGGCGTACTTGATGCTGCCGCACAGATTATAGAACTTATAGATAAGGACGGAACAATAAATGGGTCTAAAAATCACAACTAACTTTAGAACGGGCGTATCAAGTTCAAAGATGGACGCTATTTTAAACAAGTCAAAGTATAAGAGCGTTATTGAACAATACCTTTTAGATACTAAACAAATCACCGAGACCGTTACCGAAGTTGGTCGCCAAAAGATGGAAATGGGTAAAGTTATGGAACCCATTATCAAAGATTTGGTGGAAAAGTCCTTTAATGTTAAACTAACCGTAGATAAGAATAGATACCAACACGACGTTCACGAGGCGTTTACCATTGAGTTTGACGCTTTAGACTGGGAAAATAAGATTGTCTATGAGTTTAAAAACACCGAAAAGGATGAAAATAGCATCTTAGAAACCTATTATGCTCAAGTCCAATTCGCTATGTTTATGATTGGTTGGAAAGAGGCACGTATTTGCTACCTACGTAATGGGTGGGAATTAGGGTATATCGTAGTTAAAAGAGACCAAAATTTCATTGATAATATGGAGATTGTGGGTAATTACTATGCCAAATGCCTAAAAGATAGAGAACAACCAGACCCAGACTACATTAACTCCATTGTTGCTAATATCAACTTCTATACAAGCAAGGATAGAGGTTTAAAGGGAGTGGGGCAAACCTTAGACCTTACGGCAGAAGAAATCACAGACCTATATGCTTGGAATGACCTTAAAAAGCAAATTGCGGCATTAGAACTGCAAGAACAAACCTTTAAGGCAAAGTTCTCCGAGAAATATGGTAAGTACTCCGACGGAGTAGTAACGTTTACTAATACCGAAACCTTAAGGGAGGGTGGTATTAATATTAGCGAATTGCTTAAGGATAACCCTCAAATTGATATTAGAAAGTATACAAAAGAACCTACCAAGTTTAGTAGACAACTTCTAAGGGTAAAACAATCCAAAGAAGACGTAAACCCTGGTAAATTTACGGAAGATTTAGTATAAAAAATTGGAAGGGGCTACAGTTTTCCTCCCTTTACTGTAGTCTTTTCCCTCTATGGAAAAATTAAAACAACAACTTAAAATGCTAATAGCCACTCCAAAGGGGTGGCTTTCTTGGCTTATAGCGAACGTTATAACCTCTTTACCGTGGGCTATACCGTTAATCTACGGCTTTGTTTTTAAGGATAACAACGGTTATGTGATTGCAGGGTTTGTATGGGCATTCGTAATGCTACCTATTACCCCGTTTTGGATGTTAAACGTTATTATAGCAGTCTTCTTACGTAATAAAATTATTAAGGGGTAGTCGGGTAAGTTAACCTACAACCTTAACTGAGTGTAGGTTAAAACGTGGGTTCAACTCCCACCTACTCCACCAAATACTACCTATTATTCCTATAAAAAGAGGTAGTAAATTCCTATAAATAGGAGTTTCGATTATAATCGAAATTGATTGAGAAAATTACACAAACTTCGACTATAATCGAAATGTTATCCTATTAGCAATTTAGGTTGTTTTATACCTATTATTGCCAACATATTAGCATAAGAAAAGAGCCCCGTAGGGCTCTTTTTATTTGGGTTTGTACTGATAACCTTGACGTTTTTTTAGTTCGTCTAAGGTTGGTAGTCTTTCGCCCGTTTGTTGTTCGTATAACTTTCTTAGATTTCTTAATTCTTCTAACCGTTGATATAGGTTAGTTAATTGAATTTCCGACAACTTCTTGGTTTGTGTTAGACCTAAAGCCGAGTTCAAGTCATCTGCAAAATCACCTAAATTTTGTTTACCGACAGCAGTATCTACAAGACTTAGTAATCCAGATACAAGTCTTCTTGGGTTTCGTAGACCTAAGTCATCCGCAATCTTTTGAATAACTGGGTCTCCAGATAGATAAGCCTCTCCATCTTTACCTCTAATTTCGGATAAAACACCAGTTCCCTTTTCCATACGATTAGTTTGACCTGGGAAATCTTTTAAAGGGGCTCCTGTGAAGCTATCTCTACCCGTACCAAGTTCAAGAGCAATTTTTGCAGGAACCGTTAGAGAAGTAACCCCACGGCTGAATGGTTTTTCAATAAATTCTACAAAATCTGAGACTGGTAGGTTTAACTTTAAAAAGTTAATACTATCTTTGTCGTCTCTATTAATAAGCATTGGGATTGGTAACCACATATTACTTTTAATATAATCTGGAAGTTCGTTGATGTCCATATCGGTCATCCCTTCTGTCCAGTGTTTATAACTTCTTAGCAACTTAGCATATTGTTGTGGATTTTTAACAATGTTCTTAGATTGGAATATAAGGTTGTTCTTCATAAACGTATAGAACGGAATAGCACGTTTCATTACGTCTCTTTCAAACGGAGTAAGTAGAGTATAATCGAATAATGCTTCCCGTACTTGTTTGAAAGCTGCGGTTGAACTACCTGTCTTCTTTAATGACCAATTATACAAGGCTATACGTTGTATATCGTCCATTTCTTCAGCTAAGTTAAAGTTAGTTTCTACAACTTTTTGAAGAATGTTTTTGTCTTTAAAGTTTTTGCCTTGACCTAAGCGTTCAATCATTGCCTTAACGTCTTCTAAGTCTCGTGCTCCACGGTGACCCGTAAGAACACCACTCTTAGCAATTTCGTCAAAACTATTTAAGAATAGTTTATCTGCTTGTTTCAACGCTTGTTCGCCAAATTCGGCACGTAATTTAGCAAGTCGTTTATACTTCATTAGGTCTTTAATTGCTTGGGCTTGATAACGTATAATATCTACCGTATTCATACCAACAAGATACATATTAGATGCGTTACCAAAGAAGTTTCTACCGTGGAAACCTGGGCTTAATAATGTAAATCCTTTCCATTGAGCCATAAGTTTATCATAGTACTCAATTAATTTAGGAACTTCTCTATAGGCGTTATCTGCGTTTTTTAGAATATTATATGCAGATTTTTGCATTGCAACGGTACCATCACCCGCAGCACCAACAGTTGCTAAGAAAGTATCATTAAATGCCTTTTGCATTTCTGGTGGTAGGTTTTTGAATAAGTTAGAGAACTCATCTTTAAATGATTTAATAGCTTTAAAACCATTTGGAAGTTGTTCTTGAATTTCTTTGATAGTTTTACCTTTCATTGAAATAAAGAACTCTGGAGCACCATCTACTTTTACATATTTACCTGTAAAATCGGGTTCAACACCTAAGAACATCTTAGTTAAATTCGTTTGTGTATATTGCTTTTGAGCAACATTAACTAAGTCTTGTACAGATAGTAAGGCACTTTCGTTAAATAAGTCGCCTTCAATACCATATAAGTCTTTTAAAGCGGCGTTAATTTCGCCAGTCGTACCTTCATAAGTACGAGCGGCAAGGTCTGAATGACCTGGACGGATGTAATCTGTAACATAATATCTTGAATTTTTAAACAATTCTTCTGCTTGTGCGGTAGGAACACGACGTAAATATTCTACATTACTTGCAAATGTCTTACCACCAACATTAAACTCACCCATTTGTTCTAAGAACTTACGGGTTTCCGCTTGAATATTTCTTAATTTGTCTGTAGCATTTTTTAATGTATCACCGTGTTTGGCAATCGCTTCCATTGTTTGAGGAAGTAGTTTTCTTTTACCAATATCTAAAACAGCGTTTAAAAGGTTATCCCCTTGCGTAGTACTAAGAGTTTCAATTATCTTAGCAAACTCAGCACTGTCTCCGATAAACTCTAAACCAACAGAACCTTTTTGACCAACTCGAGTTAATAAAACATCTTTACCGATAATCTTATTGGCTTGTTCAATGTAGCCTCTTAGTTTTTGATATGCTGCTGGATTGTCTATTGCGTTTAAACCTGGGATTGCTTTTGAAGCAATTTTACCAGTGGCTTGAGCCCCACGTCTTGCTACGTCATCCGCAAATTTAGGAATGATGTTGTTCATAATAATTTTACCGTCTGGTAAAACTACACTCCAGGCTTTAGTTGCAGCATCTTGAACTAAGTTTGCACCGTTTTGAATGATGTCTGAAGCAATACGGTCTGCATCCTTAATACCACTTTTTCTTAGAATATCGCTAACATCGTTAATAGCAATCTTTAAGTTGTCTGCCGTTTGACCAGCTTCTGCACTAATCTTTTTAATAGCACGAATTTCGTCATCGGTTAAACCTTTAGTAGCATTAAAAATATAACCTGCATCATCAGCAAATTTTGCAACACCTTTAACAAAGCCTTCGACTGCTTCTGCGGCTGGTTTTAATTTAGTACTTGCTTTGGCGGCATCAAGTAAAGAACCACCAACTTTTGCAACGGCAGAACCACCAACACCTAATACCTTCTTTAATGGCTTAGTAATAACGCCAAAACCAAGATAGGTTGTGGGGTCTGAAGCAATATCTAAACCTACGTCAAGAACAAAGTTTCCGATTTCGTCAGCAATACCTTCTCCTTCTTTAAACTGTAAGAAGTTCTTATCACCCGTAAGGTTTTGAAGAGCTTCTTTTGTAGATAATTTTTCTTTACCTGCTAAACCATCCCAAGCTGCTTCTAATACATTTCTTCTATCGCTATCACCTAAAGAACTTAAAACGTTTGAAACTACTTGACGAGGTCTATCTAACACTTCAAGAATGTCCATAAGAACATCTTGTTTAGGTGTTAGATTTAATGCCTTCTCAAGTATGTTTCTTTTATCCAGGTCTTTTTGTGGAAGGTTAGTATCTACACCGACCCCACTAAACCTCTTTTCAAGATTAGATACTTGCCCTTGAATATAAGCATTAGTATCTTTTGTTGCAGGTTTAAAAAGATTAACTGCTGTTGGTTTATACTTATAGTTATATTTTGGTTTTTTGATTGCCATTTTATCTATTCTTATATGGGTTATTTGCGTCTAACTCTTGTTGTGTTATCATCGGATTATTGCGTTTTTGTTCGGCTTCCCATTGTAAGGTTTCTGGTGATTTACCCCAGTTACTTGGGAATATGTATGCACCATATCTCCACCAATCAACAGTAGTACCTGGTTTACCTTGTTGTAAGAAAGTAGTTATTTGGTCTGGACTATATCCTAAAGCTTGTAAACGTTGTTGTTTTTCGGTATCCGTTAACTTAGTGTCATTGACAATAGATTGTAATTGTTCAACTCTTTGGTAATTAAATTGTTGATTTTCACGTTCATATTGTTGTGCTTGTTGACCTTCTAATAAGGCATTGCTATAGATAGAAGCTTCACCAGCCTTTTGTTGTCTAAATGCGGCTTCTTGACCTTGCATTAAGTTGCCAAGTTGTTCCGCTTGTTGAGCACCTAAACCTGCACGAACACCTGCGGCTTGCCCACCAGAAAGACCACGTTGAGCAGATGCCCCAAGACCCATACCATAACCTTGCTTACGCAAACGTTGATATGCGGTTGAGTAGTCTCTACCAATGTTTTGTTTTTCTAATTCTGATTGTGCTTTTAATCTTTCATAAGCGGCTTTAAAGGCATTTTCGCCTGCTCCGCCTGGTGTAAATGGATTTTGTTCTGCCATATTATTTCTTCTCCTTAACCCTAAAGGTTAGATAATCTTTAATGATGTTGTATCTTGTATTTAAGTCTACAGTCATCACTTGTTTAATATAGTTACGAGCGTATTCCCGTCCATTTAAGAACATTGATACGATTAGGAATAAACTTGTTGCTAACTTGAACCAGAACGCCGTATCTAATAAATCTGCGGTGTATATGAAGGCATTGAAGAACGCTGCACCACCAACCGCAAATAAGAACTGAGCGTAGTTATCTTTAACTTTTCGACCTAACGTATCTTGTCTTGTTAACTTTTTTTCACTCTTAATGACTTCGCCTGTTTCCACAAAACTACGGTCAATTTCATCGAAATCTACTCGTAATGCAAGGATTAGTTTATCTAATCGTTCTACCTTGATGCTTTCTTCAAGGTTAATTCGTCTTCTACAATATCTATTCTTCTTTTTATCTTCGTCAGTACCAAAGTACCATATTTCTAAGTTTTTAGGTTTTGCTTTGAGTTCTTCTTTACTAATCTTGTTTTGAACCTTTGCTCGGTAAGCGGCTATCTTCTCCGCCTTATTCCGATTGAAGACCCAAGTACCAAACTCGCTGTCTAAGTCGTTACGAACTGAAGTATCTACACTTGTCTTTAGGTTTATATAACCCTTGTCCGTTTCTGAGAACTTAACGATATACATAGACACGGTAGCGATTAACACAAGCAAGTTGGCTAAGTTTTGTGAGATAACTTTATTCCAGAACTCTGCACTGCTTAAGATGTTATCTTGGTATTGTATCGTTAGGATATTGAATAACCCAACGATGGCGACTGCCGCAATGTATAAGATTGCGTACGGTAATGCTCTCCCTATTTTAGCCCACATATACTACTCCTTTATTTCTTTAACCATTTACGGTAATCTTCTGCACGTTCTTTCTCATACAACGCAAGGAAGACCCCTGCAATCATATTCGATATAAGCGTAAACCCAAACACAGGAACTAAGCGTTGTGCGTAGCGGGTAGCAAAGAAAACTATTAAAAAAGCAAAAAGGGTTGGGAATATATGCACCAACCAGATTGCGATACCTTTAAATACCGTTACTTGTTCAAAGCTCTTTGCCCACTTAACTATCTGCTTTCTAAAGAAAGTCAAGACAATCAGTAGTCCTACCACCCCGATAACTGAGAGTTTAAATTCAGGTGGGGTTTCAAAGAAGGTTACAAAGGGGAAGTAATGGTTTAAAACAATTAGCGGTGTCGCTAATGCGAAGGTGATGAAACCTACATAAAACCAGAACTTTTTCATATTATTTTACTAATTGTTCTCTTAATTTAGTTAAAACGTCTTGTCCGACTGCTTGAACCACTTCTTGAATAACTGGTTTTGGTTCTTCTTTCTTAACTTCTTCAACCTTTTCAACTGGTTGTTTTAAGAAGGTTCTATACTTGTTTTGAATTAAGTTATAGTCTTCTAAGACTGCTGATTTTGTACCTGCTGGAAGATTAGAACCAATAACTGCATCTTTATAAAGTTTAGCAGTTAATTCAACCATTTCAGCAACTTGGTCAATCCGTTCAAAGTTTGCTCTTGCTTGAAGCAGTTGGGTCTTTTCGGTATTGATTGCACCGATTGAGTTCACGATTAACTTGGTGATAATCCCAAGTACCCCTAACACCACGATTGAGATGACGTTAGAGATGATTGCATTGTCCTGTAGTAATTCTAAGATAATTTCCATTATAGTACATCTCCTTTGGTGTCTAAGTAATTGAGCACCTTAATAATGTCTTGTTGTTGAGCTTCTAATCGACTTGTGGCTTGAATAAGTGAGCGGATAATCTGAGGATATTTGTCTTCCATCGGTTGACCTAAGATAATCGCTTGTGTGAGTGGGATTTTGTCTGAGGTGTAACCCTCAACTTTATCCTTATCTAAAACCCTAATTTTTATTTCAAAATAAGGGTCTTTTAGCTCTTTTTTATCAATTATAATACGATTATTTTCTATTTTACGAAACAAACCGCTATTGATACAAAACTCAAGTTGAGCCTCTGGGGAAGCATAAACATTGTCTAAAACAACGTCAGCCTCTATATTATTATACACCAAATTGTCGTTTTCCATTACAAAAATGTGTCCATCTTTAAGAATAAATTTCATAGCTATTTCTTATCCCCCATATAATCGCCGGCAGTTTTAGCCGCTTTGATGAAGTCTGAGGCTTTAGGGGCACCTTTGGACCCCACCTTTCGCATTCTTTCTTTGCTACCACGTTTAATTCGTCTACGTTTAGCGTGGATATTTGCATATAATCCTTGTTTCATTACCATTTCACCTTGTCAGCCCAGTAAGCGGCTGACATTTTACCTTTGGCTATATTTGAGCCGTGTCTTGCTTTGAACGACTTTTGACGTGCCTTGTCTTTTTCAGACTTAGGGTTAGCACCTGCCCCGCTTACACCTTGTTGACCAAAGCGGATGGTTTTAACTGTGTCTCCTGACTTAGCCACCACAACGTGGGACTTAGTAGGATGACTTGGGGTCTTCTTAGGTTGATTGAACCCGCTTACCCCTACCCGTTTGAGTATTGAATAATAATCTTTCATTTTTCCCTCCTTTTGAAGTATTCAACTTCACGCATACGCTTTTTAGCACCTTCTTTTGAACTACTTTCTCCCAGATTCTTTCCAGAACGTGAGACTACTCTATACTTTTCGCCAACTTTTTTAATCATCTTTATGACCTACTTTTCCAATTATCACAAGGTGATAAACATTCTACTTCAGGTGTTAATGGGTCATCAATACAAATCATTATACAAACATCAGGCATTGATTGCCTATGATGAACGAACAGTCCTGAAAGCACAAACAACAGTAATAACCACACGCCAATTAAAATACCAATTCTCATAGTTTACTCCTTGGTTAAACCCTTAATCCACTCTCGCAATTCTTCGAGCCGTTTTGCTTTTAATTTCGCGGTTTTTTTATACTCAATCCAACGAGGGTCATCTTCCGACCATTCGCCACGAATTATTTTGTGGGGTAAATAATCCGTTTTCGCAAACCACTGCTCAATTTCTTTGATTTCGATTTTTTCTTGTAAAAATTTAATTACCATAAATCCTCCTAAATTTCGGAATTATAACTTTCAAAAACCATTTTTTGAACGCCACCTTTATTTTCATAATAAACATCAACATTAGTATTTCCTAAAAACACATAATTTGATGTATCACCGACTAAACAAGAAGCACTCGTGACTGTCTGCGTGTTAAAACTATAAACAACTTTTTCGCCAAACGCTTTTTCAACAATAATACCAGGGTAAATGCTTGAAAATCCACCATCGGTTAAAGTGAAAAAAACACGAATTTGTTTTGAATTGTTAGGAACTTTTACAACATATGTTCTAAAAGAACCTTCTGCCGCTTTTGTAATTATTATTAAATCATTGTTATCAATCTGAGCATTTGTTAAAACATATTCATAAATTCCACCAACCAAATTAAAGGTCGGGTTAGTTAGCGTTAAGGTAGTATTAGGGTTTGGGTTTGCCCAAACAAGTCCATTTAAATTTTTGGTTAAAACATATCCATTAAGACCAACGCTATTGGTTCCATCTTTAATTTGTGTTGGTTTCATCGCACCATCATCATCAATGGTTAAAATTACATTACTATTATCTACAATAGGTGCGACATCATTAACTTTTCTATAACTCAATCTTAACTGAGCATCGGTTTCGTTTGCTTTTAATACATTTTGAAAAACAAAACTTTCCCTTTGTCTTTTTTCTACTGGCGGTCCGCCTGCTAAACTAAAAGGAGTAGGAACAATATATTCATCAATAAAATCAGTAGTAGAACCAATTAAAAACATTTTGGTTCCATTAGGATTAAACACAACACCAGTTGTCACGTTTTGTTGAACTGCTAACGTTGTAGTTATTGTGGCACTTGATAATAACCAAGCGGTTGATAATGTATATTCCACTACATTATCTGAACTTGTTCCAACCACAAACATTTTTGTTCCAGTGGGGTTAAACCACAATCCAGTAGGTGTAGCATCAGCAGCGGAAATGCCAAAAGTATTTGTTTGTGTCCAACTGGTAACGTCATACGCAGACGTAAGAGTTAATTCTCTTATAATATCATCGGTGCTATCAACAATATAAACTTTTAATCCATCAGGTTTAAAAAACATTTCTTGATATGTTTTACTACTTGGCAATGTGGATGTTGAAGACGTTGTAAGAGTAAGGGTTGATATATTCCAAGCGGTTGATAAAGTATATTTGTTAATCTTTCTTGCGGTGTTATCTAAAACAAACAAGGTTAAACCATTATCAGTAATATAAAGTCCTCTTATAGAAGGAATAGCAGGATTGGTAATACTTGTTGTAGAAGTTATACTTGTATTTGAAACATCAAAAGCAGTCGTTAAAGCAATTGTTAAAATGTTGCTTCCATCTGCCACAAAAGCAGTTAACCCATCGGGTTTGAAAAATATGTTTTGTGGTGCTGACCCCAATGCAACATTACTGCTTCTTAAATAAGTCGCGGGTGAAGTAGGCACAACTTCCCAAGTATTACCCTCGATGGCAAGTTTTGGACTATTGAAAAACTGTCCGCCCGCAGTAGCGTTTTGGGGTTCTTTTATATTAAAATCTTCAAACGAAAAATTGTAAAATGGTATTAACTCATAACCTCCACCAACTGGGTCATATAATCGGTATAACTTAAAGGCAACATCAGGTGTGTAATAAATATAATTTTTAATTACACCATTTGATGCAACCATTGCCCAGTTTGCCAGAGATTGAGAACTTCCATTGTTTAATTTTTTCCAAATGCTTAAACTATCACCAATATCACCAAACGCTAAAATATGTTTTCCACCAGTTGTAAAAGGAACGTTAGGAAACTGATTTTCATTATTGACTTCATAAATTTGCGTGCTAAATAAATCAATAATGTTTTGACTTTTTCTTTCTACTACATTTAAAGCGGTTTGAGTAGCAGTTGAAACGGGTTTATTTGCATCGCTTGTATTGTTAACGTTGCTTAAACCTACCTGTGCCTGCGTAACTGAGTGTGGGTTATCGGTTCTTGATGTGTGAGCATCTAAAGCCGTTTGAGTGGCAGTTGAAATTGGTTTATTAGCATCAGAAGTATTATCAGCATTACCCAAACCAACTTGTGCTTTTGTAATTGAGTGAGGGTTGTTTGTAGCAGAAACGTGAGCATAAGCGGTAGAAACTTTATTCACTTCTGCGGCAGTATAGTCGTTTTCACTCAAACCCTTACCAACAATTTTATCCACCTTGCCGTTCAATGCGCTAACTAAATCAGCACCTTCAGGATATTGGTTAAAAATTTGTAGAATTTCACCGATTGTATCAACAACATTGTCTCCGTCATTGGTATTTAATAAAGCGACTAAGTTGTCTAAACTAACTTTATCAGCGGCAGACATTAGACCTGCTAAAGATTGTGTAGCATTACCTAACGCCGTTTTAAATTCGTTTAAAGTAATACTGTCTTCTAAATCAATTCCTATAATGGTTTGGTTTTTATTTACCTTACCGTCTAATTCTACATCCACGTAATTTGTTAAATTGCCTACTTCAGTTACCACATAAGCGGTTGTTGCAATTTGTGTAGTATTGGTTGACGCCGTAGCAGTTGGTGCAGTAGGAGTTCCTGTTAATGCAGGAGATGTAAACATTGTTGCCTTTGATTCGTTTGTAACGTTTCCTAAACCCACTTGTGCTTTTGTAACGGCGTGGGGGTTAGAAGTGTTATTGATATGAGTATTAACATAAGTTAAATCAGCTTTTGTATTATCTAAACCCAAAACATCCGTTTCTAACTGAACAATATCAGCTTCTGCAGTCGTCATACGACCTTCTAAAGCCGTAATATCACCTTCTGCAGTTGTAATTCTTGTTTCGTGGTCAATTAAAGTGTCATCGTTTGTATTTAACGCAGTCGTAATTTGATTACGTTCATAAACATAATCTCGTGCGTTAATGATTTCACCATTTCGCCACGTTCTTAATCCTGTTACTTTTGCCATTATCTGGACCTCGCTTTTTTCATTTTATAAGTAATCCCCAACGACTCTAAAGTCCATTTGGATTTACCCGTTTCGGTAATACTGATTTTACAATTATAACCCTTACCTGCAAGCTTAATTGTTTCGACTGCTGTAATAATATTGCCAAAGTCACTTGTTCCAAACGTCCAGTTACCCAACCTTGTACCTAAGTTAATGACTCGCTCAACCGCAGATTGTGAATAACTTTGAATTGGGTCAATGTTGAGTGTTCCTTCTTCAGACAAGATAACATTTGTAAACGTAATCGAGTTGTCGTAAGTTGAGTCGTTGAGCACGGCGACACTTTCGTCAACTGTGGTTAACGCCCCACCTACGATTGGAAATCCTTGACTAACAATTTTAATTTCACAAGGCATCGTATCCGTATCTAAGATTTGAAATTCAATAGGCAACCAAGATTGACTAACTGGGTTTGTATTCGTGAATGTTCCAGTTGCTCTTGATACATTATTAACATAAATTGTATAACTATAAGCCGTAGGTACATTGACTTTGTCTAAGGTAATCTGATAGAAGTGTCTTTTAATTAAATTAGCATCAAACAAAATATATTGTGTAGGTGATGTTCCACCTTCACCGTAAGTTCCTTCTATACCATAGATAGGTTCTTTACCGATATTATATTCGTTTTGAATAGTAAAATCCATTTTTGCTTCTTTATAGTTTTTAGGATGAAAAGGTTGATTTTGATTTAAAAATGAAGTAGTTACTCTTGATTCAAAAAATTGACCTAAATCTGATGGAAGTGAATAATCTAACTCAACATCAAATATTTTTAAATCATCTTCTTCTTCAAACTGAGATGGTTGTGTGATAAATCTTAAACGACCATCAACGTTTATATATTTATGAATACCACCAAATTGGTTCCACGCTTTATAAGTATCTTTTACCCACGCTTTCTTATCTACATAATATCGCAAGGTTTCTCCCGTATTAGGGAAGTGTAACCAGTATTGGTCATCAAAATATGTACAAACTGCATTTGTATCTCGTGGAACAATATTATAAATATTACGGTCGATTGGGTCTACGTTATATCTTAAATCTTCTGCATATAATGCACGTAGGGTGAAAACGCCTTCTTTAGACAAGAAGTATAATTGATTACGAACGTTCTTAACACTGTAAGGAGCGATACACCCGATAGTTGGATTAATGGTAATCTTTTGATAGATTTGACCTTCTAAAGGGTTTAATGGAAGTGGTGTATCACCTTTTAATCCCCAAGTATAACTTTCAGATTGAACTACAAGGATATTCATAAACTTATTAACAGCAGTAACGTCTTCATACAAATCATTTGAGAATTGTATTGTGTAAAAATATGGGATATATTCTTTAGAAGAAATATCGCTAAAGAAAAGATAGTCTGAATGTGTTGGATGACCAAAGAAACATAACCGTCCGTTATGTTCAGTTAATCTATTGCATTGATGTACTTTTAATGTGTCTAAGGGCGGCTCATTAAAGTCGGTTAACTTTTCAGGAGTTACCCAAATATTAGTATACTCAATCGTGTTTAAAACTGTTTCATCTGTGTAGAAAACAGGAGCAACGCTTTGGTCATTTGTTCCATCTGCTTTCTTAGCATATCTAAAAGAAGACTCAGAAAGAACAAATTCAACACGATAATCCCAATAACCTGCAACAAGATTATAAAGCTCTACTTTAGTTCTATTTAAAACATCAGTACTCAGATTAGGGAAAATATTATTAGCACCAAACCCAAGGTCGTTTGTTAACATAGAGACTGGGTAAGTAACACCACTTCGTGTAATGCTAAATTCAGCTATGCTATCCGTAACGGTTTCGTAAGCTGTTTCAACAGTTATACCAGCTCTTCTTTTTGATATACGAGCTTTAATATTTAGTTCGTATCGTTTATTGTCTATAGTATAAACACCACCAGATAAAGTCCATTTTGCCCAAGGATTATTCCAAGTAGCTGGTGTGGTTGAAGAGTCAAAAACATTATCTCCAGAAGTCCAATAATCATAAGTGGCATTGTTGTATAAATGATACGCAACTTCAAAGTTTAATTTACCGTTATCTAATTGATATGGTAAAAACGGATACTTGATAAGTTCTTTAAAGATTACGCTTCTAAGAGGAACGGCAACACTGTCATAAGTAGAGCCGTGAGAACTTGTTTCCGTTAAAGTATCCGTATCGTATAAATATCCTTCAGTGTCTACGCTATTTAAGTCGTATCCACGTAATTGAATATCTAAGTCAGATGGTTCGTATTGTTGAAATACATAAATCTTGCCATCGCCTTTATAATAAACTGGATAGGTGCCTGTGGCAATATAAAGCTTATCGTCTAATCTAACACCTTCAATAGGATGTGTGGTTTGGAAATCAGCATCATAAATGCTAACAATACCAGTTAATAATCCAACACTTCCAGTTGCGTTATTCCAACGATAGTACTTATTAGTTCTTGTATCAAAGTAGTAAGCACCTTGAGTTAAACCACTTGGAAATGGGAAAGTTGAACTCGTAACAGAAGTCCAGGTTGTGTTAGGGGTTCCAGTTCCTGTATTTACATAGATTGTATTGTTTGTAGAATGAACGTATTCTCCTGGAGCACCAAAAGTAACTCCGTTTGGGTTTCCTGAAACAAATCTTGGTGCATTAGTACCAAATACTGGATTACTACCAAAGTTTGTAGCACCTGTAAATGTTTGGTTAACATAGATACCTAAGGAAGATAAATCAACCGCAACGCCTGTTTCGCTATCAAATAAATTGACTACTTGGAAACCAGCACCTTGGTCAATGTAAAAACGACCTTCAATAGCAATGATTTTGTGGATTGTATTTTCACTTACATAATATTCAAAATAACCTTGAACGATTGAGCTAACGCTTGTTAAGCTTGCCCAAGGGGCGTGTTCTAATAATTTGTGTAAACCATACCGCTTTTCAATGAAGTTAAATTCGCTTAAAGAGATATTTTCTGCTTCACGCAAATAAACATCCTTTAAAGCATCATCCGTATCAACGGTTTTAAGACCGCCTTGGAATTGCTTATGGACGTCGATATAACGTATTAATTTATTAACGTCATAGTTATAACGCATTGATTAATCCGCCTTTAAATAAATAATAACAGGACTGGTTAATGTATTACTTCCTTCAACCTCAAATAAAACAGTGGTATCACTATAAAACTTACCATCCGTTCCAGTAATACCAGCAAGACCAGCAACCTCACTAAGGGTTTTACCCGAGGTAAAATTTACTCTTGATTTTGTAATTGTAATTCCAGTTTGACCTGTACCTGCATAAAACTCAGCAACAAGTGTTTCTTTAAACTCTGGGATACTGGTTGTATTATGACCCCAATCTCCTGCCCAAGGTGAAATGCTCATATCTGAGACATAAACATTTTCGCCCATTTGATATTTTTCTAAGTCTCTTGCTGTTTTAATCTTTAAATAATCATAGGGAACGTTGCTTGCGTTTTTAAACAAACGTGCATTCATCATATATTCTTGTATAAATAACTGTTTTTCACTTAGTGAAGACTCTTGTCCTCTAACTGAAGAAGCAATAAAAGGCAAAATGACACCTAACATAAAGGTGTCGTCTAATGGGTATGATGTGCTTGTGTAAGCTGGATATAAACCAGTACCATCCCAAGGGTCACCAACATCTTCTTCGTCGTTTAAAAAAGCCATTGGATAAGTAGTAACTGGCGATATTAAATTATAACTTGCAATACCTTTATTAAACCATCTAACAATGTCTTCTACTTCAAATGTATCATCGACATCTTGGTTGACATATAGTGTTAAGTCGTAAATATTCATCTATGTCTCCTGTGGTGACCTCTTTGAGTCATTTACCTCTATTCGGTCATAACCAAACCCCCTCCGAAGAGGGGGGCGGAACTACTTAGTCTTTATAAACTTCTTCAGGCGTACGACGCTTTTGTGTCTTATTTAAGACCGCACTCTTCATCAAACGTTGAGCGTGCATTGCGTGAATTTCAGGAACTTGGATAGTTTGTGCAATTGGAATTTCAACACGAACACCGTTGACACTGAATTGCATTGGATTTCCGAAAGCCGCTTTATAAACTTCAGGAATATAGATGTCTACCATCTTAGAACCTGTTGCTTTTGCAGCAAGTTCTAATTCCTTTTTAAGCTTTGCTTCTGGTTTCGTCACTTGACCTTCACGAAGTTTGGCAGTAGTATTTATATTTTTTTCAGTTGGCATATTTTGCCCTCCCTTTAGTTACTTATTAAACGATTTCTAAGAAGAATTCGTCAGCAGCAGTTAATTCAACAGTCGCTAAACTTGAACCAGAAGCCGCTAAAGTGAATGGAGTGATTGTACCAGCACCCGTGTTATTCACTAAGACACCAGCAGCAACGGCACGAGCGATAACTGACGCACCGGTTTCACCCTTATAGGCTTTAAAAGTTCCTTGTTTAATAGACAAGTCAGCAGCGGTTTCAGCGGTACGTAATGTAAACGTTACAGTCACCACTTCATTCTTGTCTAAGATATCACCGGCAGCCAAGGTTTGGTTAGCAGGAACTGACCAATAGTTGACGACAGCTTCGTTGTTAAGAACACGAACACCGAAACCATTGATTTTCCAACCCATAGATTGACGTTGGTTGAGTGGGTCTTCGACACCAGCTGAACCTAAGCCTTTCGTGATGATGGATAAACCAGCACCTTCAAGCTTCGTAATCGCATAGGCTTCTTCACCGATAACAAGCGAGTCGTGAGTAGTAATAGCATCGTTTTGTGCGGTTGGAGCATTTAAAACTTCAACGAAACGAATACCAAACATTTCAACAATCATACCATCACCAAATGGAGCATTAGATTGTCCAAAGTTCATATAGTCTTGCATTCTTTCATCATCGAATAAGTCGAACATAACTTCAGGCGAGACTAAGGCAACATATTTACCACCAGCTTTGCGGTTTCCGCCTAAGAAGGCTTTCTTCATCGCAATAGTGATTTTACGGAAGTCATCAATTTTAGGAACGTCGCCATTAGCAAGGGTTCCTATACCGTCACGGCTCGCAGCAAAGAAGGCAGAACCTTCAGCAACAAGCACGTTACGAACGATTAAGTCTAAGGTTTCTTTTGCAAGATAACCTAATTCAACGGCATATTCACGTTTGACATCATCTAATTGTTCTAATTCGACTAAGTCGGATAGATACATAACGTCACCGAATTGAGCGATGACAGCAGTGATAGACGAACCACTGATTTCTTTCCCTTCTGGAGTAATACCTTCAGTTAAAGGTAAAACAGATGGGGATAATTTAACATAGCGTCTCCAGTTAATGGTATCGCCATAGTTACGAGGCAAGGATTTTTCGACAGCATACTTTGCAAATTCAAAGTTAAGTTGACGAAGCATTTTAAGCAATAACTTATCGTAGTACGCATCTGGTTTTAATCCAGCACCAGAAGCAGTCACTACGGCAGTTGTTTGTAGATTAGTAACAGCCATATAAATCTCCTATAGATTTTATTTACCGAGTTTTTCTTTTAAGAATGAGTCTATTTCAGCATCCATATCGGCAACGGATGTATCGACATTGCCACCTTTTGTGCCTAACGAAGGACTGGCGGTCGTTTCACGACGTTTCTTTGTTTCTTCAAGTATTGCTTGACGACCCTTAGTCAAAGCTACGTCATAATTCAAGGCTTTATAAGCTACTTCTAATAGCTTGGGGTTTGCTACGACATCCAAACCTAACTCGCCAATCTTTTGGAAAACCGTTTCAATTTCTTTAGCTGGGATATTGTACTTTTGTACTAATCTTTCTGCTTCATAATTGAAGGTTTCTTGTTGATAACGTTGTTTGATAGTTTGAACTTCTTGTTCCAAGGTTTGCATCCGTTTGAATTGGTCTAACGGGATACCTTGTTTTTCCGCTTCTTTTTTAAGGCGGTCATCTTTAAATTTCTTCATTAGCTCGTCTTTACTAACGCCGTATTGACCTGCTAATTCAGCAAGGAATTTATCAGATTGCTCTAATCGTTCCTTTTCTTCACGGAGCTTTTTAAACGCTTCATTTCGTTTATGCAAGTCAGGGTCGTTGACTGGTGCCGCATCTTCTTGATTAGGTTCTTCAGCTACTGGTTCTTCCACTGGTTCTTCAGCTTGTGTTTCTTCAGGGAGTGCCTCATCTTTGGGCTCTTCAACCTTTTCTTCTGCTTCAGCGGGGGCTGGTGCAGCTTGTTTAGTGTCCTGTGTCTCAGGAACGGCTGGTTGTGGAGTTTCTTTTGCTTCAAACTCCTTATCAAAGTCTGCTAAAAACGAATTTGCATCAAACTGCTCTCTGTCATTTGCCATTTGGGTGGCTCCTTCCCTCTACGTCTTGAGGATACACGTCGGACGACGACACCAACGCAGAAATATGTTGTTCATACACTAATTTACGTGGATTGGACTCCACACAACATCTTCTATCTATATTATAGCAAGAAAAGTACTATTTTACTACTAAAAAAGTGCACCGAAGTGCACTTTCTTATTATTTGATGTTACAATTATCGTTTTTACACTGAGCTGTTAGCTCTTTATAATCAAATTCCTTATAACATTGCGTACATTTTAGCATATGGGTAGGTTTGTTTTCAATTCCGATTATAATATCTATAAAGTCGTCGTGCTTACAAATTGGACAGATAATCTTAACTTCCATTACATCATACCTCCGCCTTGCGGCTCACTCCCTGGAACGCCTTGTTGGCGTTTTTGAACATCTCCAATACCTTGTTTTTGTGGGTTAAGGGCTTGGAATACTATTTGAGTAATCACTTGCATTGGGTCGAGTTCACGTTGCTGTGCCATTTGCATTTCTGGGGTCATTGGTTGACCAGCTTCCATACCACCACCTTCCATCGGTTGGGGTTGAGCAGCAGCTTGAGCTTGTTGCATCTGCATTTGCTCGATTTGGATTTGTTCCATCGCTTGCATAATTTGTTGTGCAATCGCTTGAGCATTTTCCATCGACTTTTGTTGTCTTTCTTGCTCAATACGAGCTAAAATGATGTCACGGTTTTGTGGATTAAACGCTTTAATCATATCTTCTGGTGTGACAATCGACACATCAGGAGCATATTGTAGCTGCCACTCGGCAAGCATCCGCATCTTTTCTTGGTTGCTTTGTTCGGTATGCTTTAGCTTTTGCGTAATATCAATACTGAAGTCCCAGGCAATGTCCTTAAAAAACTCTGCGGTAAATGGGATGTATTCATATTCAGCATCACCATTTGGGTCTTCGGATTTCATACGCATTAAGCGTTCATCCGTATAGTATTCAATCGCTAATGTAATAAGGATATAGCTAAGTTTTTCTAAGAACTTTTCAAACGCTACATATTCACTTTGGTTACCAACCAGCGAACGTTCAATTAAACTATTGACACCTGCAGAGGTTTGAAGTGAACCTGAACCTTGACCAGTTGCAATATCTGTTAAACCTGTAAATTCTTGAATATCTCGTTTTAAGAACTCAATGTAATTCATTAATGTCACAGGAATTTCAGACACGTCCACGTTACGAATAACGTTTTGTAGGTCTGGGTGTTTAGATAAGTAGACTAACCCGTAGGCGTTTCCGTACTTGGAGACGATACGTGGGTCGATACCTGCACCTTCATACACAATCTTTTGTGGATTTTGATATAATGTAGCAAGTGTACCAATAATAGATTGGACTTTATTAATCATCTTCACATTTGGTAAGATGAGTTGGCAGTCGCTAATGCCCCAGAAATCTTGACGAGCTTGATGTTGTCGTAAGATAACAAACGGGAACATATTTGGCTTAATACCTTTGACTTCTTTTAAGATAATACCATCGGCAATGTATGTAACGTTAATCGAGAAACCGCCAGCTTCATTCACTACTTTTTCATAATATGTAATCAAATCAACTACATCTTCTTGATAACTTGAGTAGTCACGAGCGTAGATTTCACCTCTGGTTGCTTGGTCTTCAGAAGCATAAGCATTGTTCTTACGATTTTCTAAGAATTTCTTTTTCGATTTATCTTCAATACTTGTATCTGCTTTAATGTGGTCAACGGTAGTACGTGTGTAGGTACCGCAGTATAACGCTTCTTCTAATTCAAACGCTTGTGGGTCTACAAAGAAGGTTGATGGTTCGATAGGAGTAATCATAATCTCACCTTGATACAGGTGATTACGAGTTCCGCCAATATAGTTTTCATCCCAACCGATATAGAGGATACCAGTACCTAATAAGCGAGATGTCGTAATGACATCTAACAACTTAAAGCGAATGTTTAACTTTTCCCAAAGCTGTTCATAGGACTTCTGTAACAAGAAGATGTTATCTGCTTGCTCAGGAGCTAATGGTTTAAGTTCGCCAAGATAATTATCAACAAGTAATTCACCTGCTTTTAACTTCTTAACGTGGTTAACATAGTTACTGGATGGTTTTGGTATCCAGCTTGGCATACTGCCTTTATCATTCCATTGGTCTCCACGGTCAAAAGAGTCTAACTCTTTCCAGGTATTGTCCTTGCGTTGTCTACGAAAGTCAATCGCATCTTTTGCTTTCTGCCAAATCTTTTTTGCTCGTTCTTCGTATTTCATATTACTTTAAATCCTTGGGAATACCATAATCTTTGTTAATGTCGGCAGGGAATAAGTCCGACTTTTGGTATTGTACCTTTTCATCCTTGAAACTTGCAATAAGTTCATTTAACTCCTTGAGTTTCTTATCATAGTCTTCTTTCTTTGAGAATTTCACATCAATCTTAAAAAGACCTGATAAAATGAAACCCGCAAGGAAACTCGCTATGCTTATTACTATAAAATCCATACTACCTCCTAAAATCCTGTGTACCATTCCGTAACAGGGGTGTCATCTTCTTGTAATTCTTTTGGAAAATTGAATGTTTTTCTACCAGCAGTCTTTGTCGAATTGAAGTAAACTTCGTTGACTAAGTCTTCTGGATTATCTGGCAGCTCTTGAATTACATAACGCAGAGCGTCCATTGCGTGGTTGTTCGAGTCAATCGGTTTCTCCCCCCGATTTTTCTCTATGTCTAATGCTCCACTACTATATTTATACTCACGACCTTCCCGAATTACATTAAAACAATTTGACATTATCTTCAATTTACCCAAGGCAAAGTAGGTAAATACCTTCATAATCCCTGCATCTATGTTATTTATGCCCTCTTTAAACCACAATCCATACTCAGAATAGTGCCCAAAGTAGCTCTTTCCATTGGTTCCCCGACGGGTCTTACCGCTTGGGTCGGCAATGATTTGACTATAAATCATCCCCGCAGGCACCTTATCAACCATCGCCCGCATCTTGGTGGCGTGGTGGTTAACTGGTTTTTCCGCCTCATAGTGCTCGTCGTAGACATAAGCAATCCCTTTATCGGGGTCTATTGCTATCCCTAACATAACCGTTGGGTCTCGTAGCCCAAAGTCAACGCCGAAAAGCCGCTTCCAATTCGCTGGAATTGAAAACGGTTCTACAATATGTTCTAAAAACGTAGGATAAACTAACCCTTCGCTATATTCAAAGCTACCGTAGATATATCTTTTTACCCACCAGTCTGGTTTACCTCGCCCAATACGGGTTTGGAAGTCTGGGTCTAAATATTTATTTTGGAAAGAGCTATGCAAATGGCAGCTAAGATAAGGGTTGTAAAAAGGGTCTCGAGGATAATTGATAGTAGCATAAACTTTATCCGACTTATACAAAATCTCAGTTCTAATCCAACCACTATCGGGGTTAGAACAAAGAATTCCTAACAGTCGAGATTTTTTAACCTTCCTTTTCCCTTCTTCGTCGACTTCATATTCAACCGCTGCTTCGTTTCTTAATCGAGCAGAAAGTTCAACATACACTTCGTACTTAGAGTTACTCGCTTCTTCTAAATAAAATCCAGTCAGGTTTAATGACCGTATCTTATCAGCATCGTTGCTGGGCAGTAGCATAATCTCGTGCCCATTCTTCATTACTATCTTTTCTTCACCCTTGGTTTTGGTCTCATACTTAATATGACCTTCGGGTAAGAACTTCATTAATTCGTTATAACTGGTTTCCTTCAATAACTGCATTGTTGGTGCGAGCAGTGCCGTCCTGCCGTGAGGAACCGCCAGGACGTGCTCGACAATGGACATTACAGCAGTGGTGGTTTTACCACTCCCATACGCCCCAAATATTGCTTTAAATGTGTGAGGGTCTTTATGAAATTGTGCTTGGTGGGGTTGCGGCTTATAATGAATTTCAGTTGCATTACAAATATTACAAACAGAATATTTCTTTCCATCTGGTTGTATCATTTCCCCCGCACTACACAATTTACATTTTCTATTCAATGAATAACTCCTCGCAATAGCGATGTCCTCGTTCGGCATTGAATACCATCATTAGTATCCCCGCCTTAGAAGACAAGTTCTTATCCGACTCATAATTCGACTTGACCGTGGACATACTTGGTGCATAGAACACTTTTTTATTACAGCCCTTACCTTCGTATAGTGTGACCTCACGGTAGTGATGGAAATGCCCAAACAATCCGTAGTCAAACTGAATGCCCCGATAATACGCTAACTCTTGTAGATAACCTTCTTTCTTATTCCCAATTAAATGCCCGTGAGCAACAAACATCTTATGGTTAGCCGTCACTGGAACAACCAGGTCATTACCACCCCAGACCATTACATTTCTATTGTTCTTAACACTTTCTTTAATATAATGATAGAACACGTGCATTAAATCTTCTTCAACTAACTCGTTCCTATCGGTGCCGAGTGGACGTAGCTGCGTATGGTTTGAGCTTGTAATACAATAGAATTCAACCTTCATTGTCTTAGACAACTTCTGGATTAAATCCGCATACACTTTCGACACATCAACAATCTGAAACACCATCCCCTTCTTAATCGCCATTAACTGACTTGTCCGTAATGCCCCACCGTCAATGGTGTCGCCTAACTCCAGCAGTTTAATTCGCTTGAACTTGAATTGCTTTTGCTTTTGGACAATATAGGCATACACTTTAGCAAGATGCTGTAAAAGGGTCTCGTCCCCGTTATAGTGAAAGTCACTGGTAACAAAGACATACTCATCATCCTTTGACGTCGAATTGTCTTGTACAAATTTAACAGGCGGCTTTTTCTTTTTGATGGCTGACTTTAATTCTTCCCCGAACAAAGTCTTGCTTGTCAGAACCTTCAGGTCTTCCTGGTTACGGCTCCGCTCGAAACTAAGATACTGCTTCTGCAAACGTAATTGTCTTTTGATTTCTAAATCCATAGAAACCTCCCTGATTATTTTATATGCACATATGGCTAATTTTACGCTAAATTTTTTGAGTTAGTGTGTGGGTAGGGGGTTGCTATCTATAAAGGATAAAGACACGGACTACCTACCACCCCAACATTTAGGGGTCTCCCCTCCGCCCTCCCCCCCTCCCCCGTAGGGGTACCCCCCTCCCCCCGTGGGGTATTAGCACTCCCACCCCTTGACCGCTAACCCCTTTAGCACTCCGCCCCCTCAAGTGCTAACCGCACCCCACCCCCCACCCCTTAGCACTCCCACCCCTTGAGTGCTAAAAATACCCACCGCCCCCCACTACTAAAAAACTACTAAACCGCAAAACCGCCAAAACAAAAACAACGCATTAGACGAGCGAAAAACAGCGGGAGGATATAAACTACCACCCCCACCCCTTCCGTGCCTCCTTGACCCCTTTACGTGATTTCGCATTTTATCGCATTTTTTTAGCACCCCAAAAAATCCCCGTATTTATCGGCATTTTTTACCCCCAAAAAACCCCGTGTTTAT
>Ga0172367_10001860_pt1 | contig 29842 bp, 22 predicted proteins | sample Lak10m_FD_114542 | JGI IMG/M metagenome (GOLD analysis project Ga0172367, IMG submission 114542) | Freshwater microbial communities from Kabuno Bay, South-Kivu, Congo - kab_022012_10m | ecosystem: Environmental > Aquatic > Freshwater > Lake | place: Democratic Republic of the Congo: South-Kivu...
GGCAATCTGATGAAAGCTGCAATAGATGCAGTTTACAACCGTTTCATTGTGCTTTTGGTTGACGAACGCACAGCTCAGGCAAGCGGCTGCGGAATTGATAAATCAGTTCGATTTATGCAACAGTTGGAGCAGGATTATAAAATCAATCTGTTCGATCGCATGCTTGTTGCGTATCGTGATGCGGAAACGAAAATTCACACCGTGAAGTTGTATCACTTTGAACAAATGATGGAGCGCGGTGAATTGACAGGCGAGAACATCATTTTCAATAACCTGATAAGCGATAAAACGGAATTCCTTTCGAAATGGGAAGTGCCAGTGAAGAACAGTTGGCACGCAAGAATGATTCCTGCGTAAGAAAAGTTATTGATGTTTCAGTATATCTCTCACACGCATCGGCCTTTCTTTGCCTCTCCACTTGAAATCTTTAAGTAAAGCTTCATTGGACGATAATTCGCCCGGCGGATAAAGTTGTGCTTCCGGCTGACTGTAAAACGAAATGGATTCCACTTTCTCCTGATTGAGATAAATGGTCAGCCTGCTGCAGTCTGCACGGTTAATTCCTATGAATTCCTTTTCTGATTGCGCATAGTACAACGTCTGGCCATTGCCGTCAACATTGATTTTTCGCAATTCATTATTGGCGAAAAATCCCGTCATGGATTTGCCTTTTATCTGATTGAACTTTGCACTGTCTTCTTTGGAAATAATGAAGCAATTCACATGCATGTCCAATCGGTGAATCGCTCCTTCAGAAATAATGATTTCCATTTTTTCTGCTGTCAATTGACTTTCTTCCGACCACAAAACCGGCGCACCGAATAATTGCATTGTGGAGTCAGCAGACGTCCACACGAGAGAATCGCAACGTCCCTGCATATCGGTTTTATAAAAAGCTACATGATGAAAGCCGTACACAACTTTTTCGGCAAGACTATCAGCATAATTGAGTTTGCCTTTTTCATCTTTCGGGCGAATAGTAATCGATTTCAACGTATCGGCATGCAGATACAATGAATCTTTCTCAAACTTCTGCACGAGAATAGCATTGCCTGTAATCAGAGAAGTTTCCGTTTTCTCATAATGCTCTGCGTACATTCCGTAAATCGTTACGTTCTGCGCTGTATCTCTGATCTCAATCTTACCGAATGCTTTGCCTAAGCCGTTCTTTCTGTCGTACCATAAGCTGTCTCCACGCAACGTTTGAGTTTGAGAAACGATAAATGCATTCTCTTCAAATTGCGCAATGTCTTTGTACGTGTCGTAGAATCCGTTCTCACAATAGATGTAATTCTTGCTTTTGGTTGAACGGATTGTTGTTGGTCCGAGGAAGTACGCGATCTTCGGACCGGGCAGATAACGCAGTGTATCGCATTTCATTTCGTACTGCGGATTCTTCAGTACAACATTGTAGCGGAATGCGAGAATTTTTCCTTCGGAAAAGTAACTGCCGTTCTGACTGGTCAGCACATTATCCTTGTTAACGATTCTTCCGCCGGTGTTGTAGTAACCGTAACGCAATTTGGTGTCGTATGTAATTGCATCGCAGGTCAGCGTCATATCGGCTTCCACTAATCGCACATTCTTGCTCGCTACTGCAATTCGTGTGTTTCCGTCGTAAGTTAACAGATCGCTCCACAAACGAAGGGAATCTCCTTGCTGAACGAAAACATGTCCGAACGCATCAAGTTTATTCAACTCCATGTAGAAATGCGCACTATCGCAATTCATGAGCATTCCCTGATGTTCAAACTGAACATTACCGATCAAACGCTGGTAACCTTTGACTTTATCGCCAATGAGTTTATCAGCATGTTTCAGATTTATCAGTTTGCCTTGCTGCGCGAATACCGCGAAACCGTTCAGCAAAAAGAAGAGAAGGAGAATTCGTTTCACGGTTTGTGAAGACACAATATTCACGCCATGAGAACCACTTCGTTGCATGGAAATGTTAAACTGTTTAAACAGCAACCTGCTTACGCATTAGCGTTTGTGTGCGATCAGGACCAACAGACACAACGGAAACCGGCACACCGATATATTTTTCGATGAACTCGATATACGAATGCAATGAAGCGGGCAACTCTTCCGGTGATTTCACGCCTGTAAGATCTTCACTCCAACCCGGGAGTTCCGTGTAAACAGGAGTGAGCAATTCAGGCGAATAATCGAAAGGCAAGTGATCAATCTGCTTGCCCTGATAATTGTATGCAGTGCAAACCTTGATTGTTTTCTCGCCGCTGAGTACGTCAGCTTTCATCATCAGCAATTCAGTTACACCGTTGATCATCACTGCATATTTCAACGCAGGCAAATCGAGCCAACCTGTTCTGCGCGGACGTTTCGTAACAGAACCATATTCGTGACCGCGATCGCGAATTCCTTGTCCGATTTCATCGAACAACTCAGTAGGGAAGGGACCGCTTCCGACACGAGTGCAATATGCTTTGAAAATTCCAAACACATTGCCGATACGGTTCGGAGCAATTCCCAATCCGGTACAAGCTCCTGCGCAAATTGTGTTGGAGGACGTGACGAACGGATAAGAACCGAAGTCAATGTCGAGTAACGATCCTTGAGCTCCTTCTGCAAGTATAGACTTGCCGCTGCGCATTGCTTCATTCACATAGTGTTCACTGTCGATTTGCTGAAATGCTTTCAGCTCTTCAATTGCAGCAAACCATTCCGGCTCCATTTCAGCGAGATTGTACTCGAAGTTATGGTGACTCAGAATCTGTTTGTGCTTTTCAACCAGCGCGTCGTATTTCGCTTTGAAACCGGGAAGTAGAATGTCGCCTACACGAATTCCGTTACGTCCGGTTTTATCCATGTATGTCGGACCGATTCCCTTGAGTGTAGAACCGATTTTCTCTTTTCCTTTGGACGCTTCTGATGCAGCATCAAGCAAACGATGCGTTGGCAGAATCAAATGAGCTTTGCGTGCAAACAGAAGTTTCGATTTTACATCAACACCCATTTTCACGAGTGCGTGAATTTCGCTCATCACTACAACAGGATCAATAACGACACCGTTGCCGATAATGTTAATGGAGTTCTCTCTGAATATTCCTGAAGGAATTGTTCTCAATACGTGTTTGATTCCGTTGAATTCCAAAGTATGACCGGCATTCGGTCCTCCCTGAAATCGTGCAATTACATCGTAACGCGGTGTAAATACGTCAACGATTTTCCCTTTTCCTTCATCGCCCCACTGTAAGCCTAACAAAACATCTGCTTTCATTACTGTTGATTTTCATTGTTATAATGTTCCGCTGCTTCCTGTTCGGTATCAAACACACGGAATATTGTATTCAATTTACTGATTATAAAAAGCTGGTTGATTTTCTGCGATAGTCCGCAAAGCACAACATCACCGCCCGTTTTTCTCGCCATCGTTAACGTGTTCACAAGAATATTCAATCCTGTGCTGTTCATGATGCGCAAGTCGGAAAGGTCAAAAATGATATTCACTTTGCCATCGTCAGTAGCAGTTTGCAACATATCAATCATCTCGCGGCATTCATCACGATCAAGTAACTCACCGTACAGATTAACCACCATGACGGGCGATTTCTGCTTAAGATTATAAGTGAAGCTCATGATTTACGTTTTAAACTTTGCTGCATGTGATCACATTTTCCGGTTGTTGCCAGTTTGGTACAACGACCGAAAAAATTCAATGCATGTGAAGTGATTTCGAATTCAAGAAACTCTTCAGTTGTCTTCTTGATCTGTTGAATACGCGGATCACAGAATTCATGCACGAAAGAACAATCCTGACAGATCAGATGATCGTGTTGCTTGTATGCATAAGCACGTTCAAACTGCGCCTGATTTTTTCCGAACTGATGTTTGGTTACAAGCCCGCATTCAAGAAGCAACTCGATGGTATTGTACAATGTAGCACGACTTACACGGTACTTTTTGTTCTTCATGTGAACGTACAACGACTCAATGTCGAAGTGTCCGCCTTGCGTGTAAATCTCGTCGAGAATTGCGAATCTTTCGGGTGTTTTGCGGTGTCCCTTCTTACCGAGATGTTCGGAGAAGAGATTCCGTACGGTTTCCCTGATATTATCAGCCATTTATCCTTCTGATACTAAAGCGTAAATGTACTTAAAACCGCCACAGTTTCACTTGCGAAATGCAGATTTTTCGCTCTTGTTAGTGATATGTGAATAACATTAAGGAAAGCCTTGGGCTTAATTCGGATTGATTCTGTTAACGGAAATCACACCATTCACTTTTCTCAGCTTTTTCATCAACTCAGTCAAGTGCTGTGTGTCGTAAACGAACAACATGATTGTTCCTTCAAATGTACCGTCGTGTGTATCGAAACTCAGTGATCGCATGTTCACATTATGTTCGCTTGAAATAATCTTGGTTACATTATTTACAAGACCGACTTCATCAATTCCCTGAATCTTAACACCGGCAAGGAAAGATATCTGTTCCTGATTCGTCCAGCGTGCTTTTACAATGCGATACGCATAGTTCGACATCATCTGAACAGCATTCGGACAATTCACACGGTGAATTTTAATGCCTTCATTGATTGTGATGAAACCGAAAACGTCATCACCTGCAATTGGATTGCAACACGGTGAAAGTTTGTATTCAATCTTGGTAAGATTGTCGCCAATGATCAACGTGTCAGCACTGGCTTTGTTGCCACGTGTTTCTTTGACAACTTGTTCAAGTGTCGGTTCTGCTTTACCGGTTTTCTTGGAAGGCTTGTCTTTTTCCTTTTGCCACGCCTTCAGATGTTTTAACGTCAGAACATTTTTTGCGTAGCGATAAAACAACTCTTGCGCACTTGGAAGCTTAAGGAAATTCTGAAAATCATTAATATTCTGAATGGTGAATTCAATCTTTTGGTGATCAAATTTTCTTTCCAGAATTTCGCGGCCCTCATCGGAAATCTTTTTGCGCTCTTCTTTCAGAGCATTCTTGATTTTCGATTTCGCACGCGCGGTGATAACATAAGTCAGCCAATCTTCTTTCGGAGATTGTTTAGAAGAAGTAAGAATCTCAACCTGATCGCCGCTTTTCAATGGATGACTTAACGGAACCAGTTTGTGATTCACCTTCGCGCCGATGCACTTTTCTCCGATTTTGGTATGAATGTCGAATGCAAAGTCCAACGCAGTCGCTCCGAACGGAAGTGTGCGCATATCACCTTTCGGTGTGAAAGCGAAAATCTCTTCAGCAAAAAGATTCAGCTTGAAGTCGTCAATGAAATCAAGCGCGTTGTCTTCCGGATTGTCAAGTATCTCGCGAATCTTGCGCACCCATTCATCCAATTGATTTTCTCTTTCGTTGCCGTCTTTATCCTTGTATTTCCAATGCGCGGCGTATCCTTTCTCCGCAAGTTCTTCCATTCGTTCGGTGCGGATTTGTACTTCAACCCATTTCCCTTCCGGGCCCATAACGGTTGTATGAAGCGATTCGTAACCGTTGGCTTTAGGTGTTGAAATCCAATCGCGCAATCGATCAGGATTCGGATGATAAAAATCCGTTACAATGGAATAAACTCTCCAGCAATCTGCTTTCTCTTTTTCAAGAGGCGTATCTACGATAATGCGTATCGCAAAAATGTCGAAGATCTCTTCGAACGGTACACCTTTATGACGGACTTTGTTGTAAATCGAAAAAATGGACTTAGGTCTTCCGTAAAGACGTGCATTGAAACCTTGTTCTGCAAGAATTTCCTTAATCGGGAGAATGAATTTGCTGATGAATTTCTTTCGCTCCGGCTCAGTCTCTTTCAGCTTGTTCTCAATGTCAACATATTCATGATTCTCGGTATATTTTAATCCGAGATCTTCCAATTCTGTTTTGATGGCATTGAGCCCGAGACGATGGGCGAGTGGTGCATAGAGAAACAATGTTTCAGAAGCAATCTTCAACTGTTTGTCGCGCTTCATCGAATCCAACGTGCGCATATTGTGCAAACGGTCCGCGAGTTTGATAAGAATCACGCGGATATCATCTGACAATGTGAGCAACATCTTGCGGAAGTTTTCCGCTTGAATAGAATTGGTTTTCTGGTCGAAAACTCCGGAGATTTTGGTAAGCCCGTCAATAATCTTGGCTTCTTTCTCTCCGAACATGCCCCGAACATCATCGAGTGTGATTTCAGTGTCTTCTACTGTATCATGAAGCAATGCACAAACAACGGAAGTCGTGCCTAAACCGATTTCTTCGGCGCAAATCTGAGCAACCGCAATGGGATGATAGATGTAAGGTTCTCCCGTTTTCCGACGCATGTCTTTATGCGCTTCGAGAGCAACGTCAAATGCTTTACGTATGAGCTGCTTGTCACCTTTCTCAAGGCGACGTTTACACGCTTTCAGCAAATTGCGGTAACGCTTCAGAATTTCCTTGCGTTCCGCTTCGAGATCAATGTTGGCAACATTAAATTTTTCACTCATATCTGTCTTCGTCCTTCGGCTTCGGATATGAAATTACGAAAAATCACTCTTCAAAATGAATGCTTTCAATAGCAGTTTCAAACACTTCCTGATACTTGAGGAATTCACCTTGATAAGTATTCGGTGCTGTGCAACTGATCACGTAGACATTTAAACCGCGGACGATTATGGCATCAAGAAAGCCGGTTTGTCCTGCAGGATTCGAATACATTCCGTAGCGTTTGAATCCGCAATTCCCATCAATATTGAAATAGGAAGTGTCAATGGTTTCAACACGACCTACAGAACTGTGAAGTAGTTTCAATTGTTCATCGGCAAGTTGGTCAAGCGTTTCCCCGGTTTCAATTTCACCTTTGCTGATATTGATGGACGGAACAAAAAGTGAAGTGTCATTCTTTCCCCGTTTCTCAATTGTAACAAGCGCCCAAGGATTTTTCGATTCCGGAACGAACCATTTCGTCGGGACTTTAACAACAATTCCCATTTGATGCAAATGCAGCGGCTTGGTTTCAAAATCAGTAGCGTCCAGCTGATGAAGAACTTTTCCTTTGGAATATTGCCATGCTGCAATGATTTTTCCTTCACGATTATACTTCAACCATGCACCGGTTCTTTCTCCGTTAAGCATGCTTCCGCGATAAACTGCATAACCGCTTTTATCGTAAATGGTTGCGGTTTCTAACTCATCATATTCATGATGTGTCAGAATTATTCTGCCGCTGTCGGTTTCAATTGATCGCGTGTAAGTTGAATCAGTTACCGACACAATTGAATCTGAATGATCATGATGCTCTTCACTCTTGTGTTCATTCCCGTTTTCGCAGGAGAACAAGGCCAGAGAGAGAGACGCAATCAGGAAGTGCCGCATTTTATTTAGTTGGCAAAACAGTTGAATCACAATCACCGAAACCGATGCGAACGCCATTCTTCTCCGCGTAGCCGCGAATGATTACTGCATCTCCATCGTTGATGAATTTGCGTTCTGAACCGTCTTTCATTTTCAACGGCTTTGTACCTCTCCAGGTAATTTCCATCATTGATCCGAATGAACCTTCCTCCGGTCCGGAAATAGTTCCCGAAGCCATCATGTCACCAACGTTTATGTTGCAACCGTTTACGGTGTGATGTGCGAGTTGCTGCTCCATTGTCCAATACATGTACTTGTAGTTGGATTTACAAATGGAATTTTCCGTCCCATCCGGAGTGCGAATCAAAACTTCGAGGTTGATATCAATGTTTTTATTTCCGCTGTACTCAAGATAAGGAAGCACTTTCGGTTCCTGTTTGTATCCTTCCACGCGGAAAGGTTCCAACGCGTCCATCGTCACAATCCACGGAGATGCAACAGAACAGAAATTCTTCGATAAGAACGGTCCGAGCGGAACATATTCCCACGATTGAATGTCGCGTGCCGACCAATCATTGAACAACACCATTCCGAAAATATGATCCTGCGCTTCCGCTGTAGTTACGGAATCACCAAGTTGCGTTGCTTTACCAATCATAAATGCAGTTTCCAATTCGAAATCCAGCAATTTTGTAGCACCGAAAGTCGGAACTTCTGCATCTGCCGGTTTCAATTGTCCTTTTGGTCGGTGGAAGCTTGTGCCGCTGACACAAATGCTGGAAGCGCGTCCGTGGTAACCTACAGGAATATGTTTCCAGTTCGGCAATAATGCGTTTGCAGGATCACGGAACATTTTGCCCATGTTCGTTGCATGATCAATGCTTGAATAGAAATCCGTATAGTCAGGTACGTGAATCGGCATCAACATTTCCACATCGGACATCGGGATAAGACAGTTCTGTCGTGCAGATTTTTGCCCTTGCAAAGCCTGCGATTTTTCATCCAGCAACTCGGAAACACGCTCACGCACATTGCGCCAATTCTGTTGTCCTGTTGCAATAAATGCGTTCAATGTATTCTGAGAAAAAACTTTTTTATCGAGTGTGAGCGAGTCGAAATAACCGAACTCTGCAACTGCCGCAAGGTCAAGAACGAAATCTCCAATCGCTACGCCAATACGCGGATTGCGGTTTTTTGTGCGGAATACTCCGAAAGGAAGATTCTGAATTGGGAAATCATTTCCTTCAGGAACAGGAACCCAGGAACGTAAAGCAGGATCGTTTGCGCGCATAAATCTGAAAATTGTTGCCAAAAGTACAATTTCCCTCAGTCTCTGACACGGTGTTTACGGTTGAATTTCACAGGATGATGCGCCTTCATTTTAGTTATATTTGTTATTTAGCAATGTGATCTCACTTTATGAAAAAAAATACTTCATTTTTCGCCGCTGCTTTGATTTGTTCCGGGTTGTCTGCACAGATGCAGGTGTTTCACGAGAATTTTGAAACCGCTGACTCTGTAGCGGCTTCCGGAAATCCAACGTGGGTTTCCGACAATACATTGCAATCAGAAGGATTAAGAAGTTATCGCAATCAGGTTGCGGTGAATGATTCATCTTTCCTGATTACAGATGCGTTCAGTACAGTCGGCAATACATTTGTGATGCTGGACTTCGATCACATTTGCAAGATTGATTACTTTGATATCGCTCGTATTCATGTTTCGAATGACAATGGAAACACGTGGCAGTTGGTTACTCAAACGCATTATCTGGGGACTTCCAATTTCGGTGCGTTAGGAAACTACTTCAACTCGGCCGCTTATGCAACGTGGCAACCTGCGAATAACGCATTGGTTCCGAATAACACATGGTGGAAAAGCGAAAGTTTTGATATCTCAGCTTTGTGTTCAAACGTTCCGCAAGCTAAGATTAAATTCACTTTGAAGGACGGGAACTCCAACGGAGCGAATGGTAACTACGGTTGGTTGATTGACCATTTGCGTGTTACTGCTGCAGCTTCTGAATTGTATCCGCCGCATATCTCGCCATCACCTCCGTTATGGTCAGGTTATGTTTACAATTTGGGACCGTTCACGGTTAACGATACAATTACCGATGTATCAGGAATTGACACAGCAACATTGTACTACAGTGTAAACAACGGACCGTACACCGGTGTGGGAATGTCGAACACAAGCGGAAATATTTGGTCGGGAATTATTCCTGCAGTAACAGATTCTGATACTGTATGTTTTTACGTTCAGGCATTTGATGCTTCTCCTGCAGCAAACATGGCGCAATGGCCGGCTTCGGGATGTCAGCAATTCATAGCATTCTCCGGAATTACATTCCCGTTCTTCGACGATTTTGAATCTTCTAATTTGTGGACAGATACAGCTCAAAATCTTTCAACCGTTTGGGATTTGGGTATGCCTGCCTTTGGCGCAACAAATAGTACGCATTCCGGTAATAATGCATGGGATGTTAACCTTACAACTGCTTACCAATCGGGAGCTGCATGTGTGTTGCAATCTCCGGTATTCGATTTCTCCTCTACCACAAATGCCACGATGAGTTTCTGGCATAATTACAACACTGAAAACGGTTGGGATGGAATGCGCGTAGATTACACAACTGACGGAAACACGTGGCAGGTTTTGGGTGTTCAAAATGATCCAAACGGAGTGAATTGGTACAATTCCAATTTGTCTGCTACCGGTCAGCCGGGATGGGCAGGAAACTCCGGTGGTTGGGTCAAAAGCGAGTATGATCTTTCATTGCTCAACAACGTGGTAGGGCCGGTTCAATTCCGCTTCTGGTTTCACTCTGACGGTAGCATAAACTACGACGGTTATTCGTTCGACGATTTCGCCATTCTTCCTCCGTTCGCCAATGACGCAGAAGCAATTTCAGTTGTAGCTCCTGATGCGAGCAGCTGTTTGCCTGTAGGAAATATTCCATTGTCGGTTTCATTTTCGAATGAAGGAGCAAACACAATGAACGGACCTTTTGATATTGTTTATGTTCTCGATAACGGAACTCCTGTTGTTGAACAATATGTAGGAAATGTACTTCCGGGTGTTACCGATACGTTCACATTTGTAACCTTGCTGAACAATACCGCGGGTACACATACGTTGACTTGGTACATCGATTATCCCGGCGATGGATGGAGTCAGAACGATACAAACACAATTATTTATAATACTTCTGCAGGTGTAACAGTTCCGTATATCAATGATTTTGAAAGCGGACCAATCAGTACAAACGATTTCTGTTTGTCGAACACCGCACAGGGACAAGTTCAGTATTCGACAGCGGCTGGAAATAACGGTACTGCGGGTCTAGCTTTTGACGCAGTGTCTTCACTCGGTTGGGATTTCGGAGCAGACACAATTACAACTTCTCCGTTCTATGTGTGGAGTCCGTCTATAAGCGAGACTCAACGCGCAAACGCTCGATTGATTGTCAATACAACTGGTTACAACGAGCTTGTATTGGAGTTTGATTCTGAATTGCGTTGGGCATTCGATGATCAATACACAAATTTCCGTGTTAAGGTTAACGGTCAGATGATCACACCGCACATGCGTCCGAATTTCCAGACTACGCCGTATCAGCAGTATCGTTACATGCTCAATTCATTCCTGCCGGCTCCGTATCTCATCATAGATTTCGAATCGAGCGTTGCGTATGATCTTCCGAATACCGGAACAGGAGTTCTTCTCGATAACGCTCACATTTATCGCCCCGACAGTCTTGATGCGGCATGTATCGCAATAACTCAACCGGGTTCGATGTCAATGTCGGCACAGGCTACAACAGTTTCGTGCATTCTGAAGAATTACGGAACGGATACATTGACTTCTATTCCTGTAAATTATTCTGTGAACGCAGGACCTGCTACAACAGGAACCTGGACCGGAACGTTACTTCCTAATGCGACAACGACATACACGTTCTCAACAACGTATGTTTCACCAACAGGTGCTCACGATTTGTGTGTGTGGACTTCGCTTGCAGGCGATACAGCATTGTGGAATGACACTACTTGCACGACAGTTATTGGAATGCAATTAATGCCGGTTCCATACTATGATGATTTTGAAGGACCTCAAACTTTCGCAGCAGTTACTACATATGCAACTTCTTGGGAGTTAGGAACTCCGGCAGCACCGCTCATCACGGGAGCAGCTTCCGGTGTGAATGCGTGGGAAGTAAATCTTAACGGACCTTATCAGAATAACAGTAATGAATATCTGTATTCTCCGTTCTTCGATTTTTCACAGGCAACGAACGTTGAATTGCGATTCAACAACTGGTACAATTGCGATAATTACAGCGACGGAGGTCGTGTTGAATACTCTACAGACGGAGGAATAACCTGGATTGTACTAGGAACCCAGTTTGATCCGAACGGTGTGATTTGGTATAACCAATTATTCCTGAATAGCTCCGGCTTACCGGGATGGAGTGGAACAGGCGGATCTTATTTCCAGTCGAAGTACAACTTGACAATGTTCAATAACTATCCGACACCGATTCAGTTCCGTTTCGTGTTTACTTCGGATCAATACTCTTTCTCTCCGGTAGATGGTTGGGCAATTGACAACTTTGAATTGTACATGGACGTGAATGCGGCGACCAACACAATCAAATTCGGAAATACATCTCCGTTACCATTGCCGGGCAACAACTTCGTGAAAGTGAATATCCAGAATAACGGTACAATGCCGTTAACTCAGGTGAATGCAACGTTGAATATTGACAATAACAACATCGTTACAGATAACGTTACACTTTCGCCTGCGTTGCAGCCCGGACAAGCAATTCAACACCAGTTCTCTCAGCAATGGACAGGCGCAACTCCTGGTTATCACAACGTGAAATGCTGGGTAACAGCTCCAAACGGATTAACAGATACGCATGCAGGCGACGACACAACTTTCTGGCGTTTATCAGTTATGGACACATTCGCAACGTATCCGTATTGTAACAACTTTGAAAGCACAAACGGTATTCCACCGCTTACGACAATGAATTCAGTAGCATTCACAGATACGAAGAACAGTTGGGAGCAAGGAACACCGCAGAAGAATATCATGCAAGGTGCGCATGCGGGAACAGGGGCGTGGGTAACGGACTTAACATTGAATTATCTTCAGAACGACAGTTCCGGATTATTCCTGCCTGTATTTACTGTGGACACTGTGAACTGTTACCACATTGAATTCTACACATACTATCTGACTCCTGCAGGAACAGATGGCGGCGTGATTGAATACTCGCACGACTACGGTGCAACCTGGACGCTACTTGGCAGTTTAGCAGATCCGAACTGGTACGATCAGTCTGTATGCACGGGATTAGGTTCCGGATCTCAACCGAATATGGGAGGAACTTCTCCGGGCTGGGTTTTGAAACAACGCGACATCCGATTCCACACTGCAGGACCGGTGATCATGCGCTTCCGTTTCGGATCGAATGCAAGTCTTCAGTCTGAAGGTTGGGCAATTGATGATGTGTGCTTCTCTCGTATCCCGCCGTGCAATGTGGGTATGGATGAGCAGGCAGGCAATGGCTTGATGCTTGATGACGCTTATCCGAATCCGACCGGAACAACAACTACAATCGGTTACACACTTCCTGAAAGCGGTAATGTAAACCTTGTGCTCCGCGATGTACTCGGAAACGAAGTGCAGTCGCAGCAGGCAGATCAGCCGCAAGGTTATAACACGTGGACAATTGATGTGAGCACCCTCGCAGACGGCGTGTATTTCTACGAGTTGCAATTTGGCGATCAGCGCGTAGTTAAACGATTGGTTGTCAATAAGTAATAACACTTTAATTCAAGTAAAGAACAGACCTGTAACTGCTTGCAGGTCTTTCTTTTTTTTCGAATGTATCTTTTCAATCGGGACGCGTTATAAGAGCAAATAAGCAGTTGCCAATGCGGTCCATAACCATGAAACCACCACATATGGAGGTTGTTTCGAAATACCATCTAACCAGAGAGGATATGCTGAAGGAGCAGCATCTCGTAGAGGCTGCGCAACGGGATCCGGAGCAGTTCCGCTCGTTGTACAACCGGTATTACGAAAGAATTTTCCTGTATGTATGGCAGCGGATAGACGACAAGGAAGTTGCGCATGATGTTACTTCTCAAGTCTTCCTCAAGGCCATGCAGAATCTGTACAAGTACGAATTCAAAGGAGTTCCTTTTGCGTCGTGGCTTTACAGAATAGCGAAAAGCGAAGTGTACACTGTTTTGCGTAAGCAACAGGTGCAGCGCACGGTGAACATCGATTCCGCCGGAATGGGGAACATGGTACAGGAAATGGACGAAGATCCTTATGCAGAGTGGATGCCGGTTCTTTCAGAAGCGGTAGCTGATCTGAATGAAGAAGATCTTCAGATGATTGAAATGCGGTTTTTTGAGAAGCGTCCGTTTAAAGAGATCGCGGATATTCTTGAAATGACCGAGAATAATGCCAAGGTGAAAACCTATCGTATTCTCGAAAAACTGAAAAAGATTCTCATCGAAAAAAAGAAAAACAGAGCGTAGTCGCTCCGCATTCATAGCAACATTGCCATGAAAAACTATAAAGTGAATATCGACAAACCGAAACCTACGCAGGAAGAAATTCTTTCCGGCAGAAATTTCGATGCATTATTGAATCAATACAAAACACTGCCCGGCAACAAGCCGGTGAAACCGCTGTGGAAAACCGGCGGATTCATCGGAACCGTTGCAGCTGTTGCAGCTACTGTTGCCATTGTGGCTTTTGTAATCACCGGAAACGATGATGCACAGAATAATTCCACTAACGGTAACAACATCGCAGGTAATGAAACAGTGCGCCATCCTGATGAGGAAATTGCTTCATCATGGACGCCAACTAAACGCAGTGTTACTCCGCCTTTGGCAGATATGAATGTTCCTTTTGCAAAATTCAAAGTGAATGCACGCAAAGGCGGAACATTGCAGTATTCCAGCGGATCAAAAATCACATTCCAACCGGGCGCATTTGTTGATGCCAACGGTAATGAAGTGAAAGGAAACGTTGAAGTGCAGTATCGTGAAATGCATGATGCTGTTGACTTTATCCTCGCAGGCGTTCCTATGGAATACGATTCAGCAGGCCAAACGTGGCAGTTACATTCTGCAGGAATGATGGAGATTGCGGCTTTCGTGGATGGAAAAGTGGTTTACCTGAAGAAGGATAAACCAATGCAGGTTGAAATGGCTTCTGCTTATGAAGGAACACAGTACAACCTGTATCACTTCGATACAATTCAGGGTAATTGGGTTTTTAAAGGGAAAGATGATATTGCTCCGCGGGTATTCGAACAGGATGAAGTAAAGCCAAAAGCAAAAGCACCTGCAGCAGCAATTGAAAATGGAATGGGATACGTTGCCGACTTCCAAGGTCAGCCTGCGCCACAGGATGTTACCGCTCCTGTAAAAGCAGATCCGAAGAAGCATCGTTTCCGTGTTGACATCAATAAGAATGAATTCCCTGAAATGGCTGCTTATCAAAACGCACTTTTCGAAGTGGATGAAACACGCGAGAAGTTTGATCCTGCCAACTACAAAGTAGTTTGGGAAAGTATTGCATTGTCGCGCAGCGATGGAAATCAGCAATACATGATCACACTGCGTAAAGGAATTACCGTTGTGAAGCTGGATGTGTATCCTGTTCTTGAAGGTGCTGATTTTGATAAAGCGTTTGCAGATTATCAGGCGAAGCACGAAGAGTTTCTTCGTAAGCAAGCGGAATACGACAAGTGGCTTGATGCGCAGCGTAACGGTGTAGCAAAAAATAATCAAGCCGAAGTGAAAGTTGATGCGCCTGCGCCTTCTCCCCGTCAGAATGAAGGCTGGGTGTACACTGCAGGAAATGATAAAGCGAGCATTGACATGACTAAAGATGTTATGCGCACGTTCGCTGTCGACGGATTCGGAATTTACAACTGTGATGTTGCCGGCAGATTGCCTCAAGGATCGAAAGTGAATTTGGGCGTGCGTGATACAGACAATTCCATGTTCGCCGGATTCACTGCAGTATATCACGTAGATCGTAACCTGAATACGGTTATGACGTATCACAATACAAATCCTATGACAGGATTCAGTGTGAATACAGCTTCATCGAATTTGATTTGGGCAGTGAAAGAGGGACAATTGTATTATGCTGATAACGATCAGTTCACAGGATTGCCGAAATCCGGAGATGCGGAGGTGAAACTCGCAAAAGTTCCTGTACCATTGGAAACTGCTGATGATATGCGCCGGTTTTTCAAAATCAATAACGCAGTAGCTTCGAAGTAATGCTGTACAGGTTTACGGTAATCAATTGTTTTATGTTGTGGTGTTCAACTTTGTTGAATGCGCAGAGTGTTGCCGTTGCTCCTGATGTGAATCCGGGTGTAATTACTGTGCGTAAACCTGTAATGCGCCCTTACTTCAAAGTGGAATATTTTCTTACAGCGGCTCGCGTTACAGAAGTTGAAATACTTGTTCCTGCAGCTTCCGGCATTCCAGGAGTAATGGAGCGCAATAAAGTTCCGGTTTTCGATTCTTCGATCAGCATGCGCAATGAAAGAATTCCGCCGCAGAAGCTCGTATTATTATCACGACTTTTCGCTGAAGAAATTTCATTTGCTTATCCTTACGGCGATACCGCCAGCATCGATACATTGCCGGTAGAATTGTGGATCGGAACGAACGGGAAAATAAAATGGCGAGCAGCTGATACTGCTTACAACGGGAATATGCCTCGCGCATTGGAGCAGGAACTCACCCGCATGATTAATAACATGACGGAGTGGGGGAAAGGCGGCGGTTACATGACGCCAAAGAAATTTCTTCAACAAAGAAAAATGGTTCCTTCCAGTTACTACTGTGTAATGTATATCATCACGTCCGCGAAACCGCTTACTCCGGAACAAAAGAATACGGGTACTCGTTATACGCTTTTTGATATTCCCGTGAATTCCGCTCCTGATAATGCCGAACATCAGAATTACCTGGAGAAGACGTATCACATCGATCCGGCGCTTTCTGAACAACGAAAACGATGAATATTTCCGCTTCGGTTTCGCAGTTGATCATCACCATGTGCGTTCTGCTTACGTGCGGAATTTCTAATGTTTCAGCGCAACAACAGGATTCCGTTGCAACGGGTGTTGTGACTGTGCGTCGCCCTCCGGTACCTTCTTCATATCAAGTGAAGCTCAGTTATCAATATTCATCAGGAAGAAATTCAGGTTTCGTTTCTCATTTTTTAGGAAGACGCAAACGTGATCGTGAAGCAATGGAGATGGCTCATGAAAAACGGAATCTATATCCGCCTCAACCGGTAACGCTGCCGAAGCGTGAAGAGGATACATTAAGTTCTTTGCAGGACAGCAGTTTCATGATTCTGTACAAACGGAAGAATGATCGTCCTGCTGCGGATTATGATTGGGAAGCATGGCTCAATCAATACGAGCATTATTTCATGTGGAGCGATACTGCCGCAGTCGATAGCGCTGTTTTCATTTACAAAGTGAATCGTAACGGACATGTGGAAATGCGTCCTTCTCCTGTGGATGCCAAAGACACTTCTGCTCAACGTTTACAGCGAAATCTCATTCCGCATATGCGTCGCTTGTGGATTTGGTATCCGGGCGTTTGGATTGTCCGCGAGGACGGAAGACAGCGACAAGTGAACTGCACGGTAACCGTGAAAGTTTACGCGATCAGAGACGAAAGCGCGCAACGCCTTCCGCTGAAAGTGGTGAAGTGATTACTTCGCGAAAAGCTGGTATTTCTTCATCATGGTATTCACCTGCTTCTTCACAGCAAGAATCTTCTTCTCGTTTTCGTGATTACTCAAAACGGAGTGAATCAATTCCGCGATTTTCGGAATCTGCTTTTCTTTTAAGCCGCGAGTGGTAATTGCCGCCGTACCGATTCGGATACCTGAAGTAACGAACGGTGATTTATCATCAAACGGAACCATGTTCTTATTCACGGTAATGTCCGCACGAACAAGCGCATTCTCAGCTTGCTTACCGGTGATGTTTTTATTGCGCAGATCAATGAGCATGCTGTGATTGTCTGTTCCGCCGGAAACAATATTGTAGCCGCGTTTCATAAGTTCATCAGCAAGAACTTTTGCATTCTTTACAACCTGCAAAGTATATTTCATGAACTCATCAGACAATGCTTCACCGTATGCAACAGCTTTTGCTGCAATAACGTGCTCCAGCGGTCCGCCTTGCGTTCCCGGGAAAACAGCGCCATCGAGCACAGCAGACATCATCTTCACTTCTCCTTTCGGTGTTTTCAATCCCCATGGATTTTCGAAATCCTGCCCCATCATGATCATGCCGCCACGTGGTCCGCGCAATGTTTTATGCGTTGTAGTGGTAACGATATGACAATGCGGAAGCGGGTCGTTGAGAATACCGCGTGCAATCAGTCCGGCAGGGTGCGAAATATCGGCCATGAGAAGCGCTCCGACTTTATCAGCAATTTTTCTCAAGCGTACATAATCCCAATCACGCGAGTAAGCAGAAGCTCCGCAGATAATCAGTTTCGGTTTTTCTTTTTTCGCGGTTGCTTCAACGGCGTCATAATCAATGCGACCTGTTTTTTTATCAACTCCGTAGAAAGTTGGACGGTATAATTTCCCGGAGAAATTAACCGGAGAACCGTGAGTCAAATGTCCGCCGTGAGAAAGATCAAAACCGAGAATTGTATCTCCCGGATTCAGGCAAGCGAGCATTACTGCAGCGTTAGCTTGAGCACCGGAATGCGGTTGCACATTAACCCATGCAGCATTAAATAACTGCTTTGCTCTTGAAATTGCCAATTCTTCAACCTGGTCAACAACTTCACAACCTCCGTAATAACGTTTTCCCGGCAGGCCTTCTGCATATTTATTGGTAAGAACTGAGCCCATCGCTTTCATTACCTGATCGCTTACAAAATTTTCAGAAGCAATGAGTTCAATTCCGTTTTTCTGACGGTGATGTTCTTCAGTAATGAGTTTGAAAATGGCAGTGTCTCTTTTCATGGCGATTTTAATTTACGCCACAAAAGTAAAGATTCTCTGTTCAGTTGCGTCTGATAATTGTGAACGCTCCAACCAGAATTATCAGCAATGCGGGCGATTCAGCAAGACCGGCAAGAAATCGTGCAATGGCATAGGTTGTTTCAGTGTTGCCAAAGAGCGCGCCAATGAGATAGAACAGGAATGATGTTGCGAATATCAAAAGATAGGTAAGGATTGAAATGCGAATCAGTTTCTTATCCTGAAAAATCAGCTTCACGATCACTGCCGCCATTCCTGCAAAAATCAGAATAAAGACCGCAGTCAGAATCCATTTGAGGTAATATAACGATGTATAGGAAATGGATCCCAGCCAATGCATTGATGGTGAAACGAAATTATCAGGCGAGTTGTAGTAAGTAACTCGCATCTGTTCGTTTACATTCAGGAAAACAAACTCTCTGAAGAATCCGGTAAGGATAAATAAGAGAACGAGTAACGCTGTGATAATTTTAGCGTTGCGTGTCATGCGATTCTGTTGTGCTGAATTTCCTGATCCACACATACCATAGTGCAAAAATGAAAAGGTACATCAACGTCTGAAACAGATAGGTGTGGTTGAAATTGAGCCACTGCGGTGATTTGAGTGTGATGATGCACAGTGCTGTAATACGGACTACATTCATGAAGTGAATCAACGTAACGCCAAGCGGAATAAACCAGAGTTTATGTTTCCATTTGCCCGGATACGTCGCAATGAAGAGTGAGAAAAGTGCGAACAATGTCAGCCCGTTACACGGGTCGCCGATCCAAAGTCCATGCGTTCCCTGAATTCCTATAGTACGGATGGTTTCGTGATTGCCCTGAAAAGTATCGAAGCCGAATACTTCCAGCAGCCACATCGACCACAATGACGAATCATTGATAAAAAGTGTGTCCAGTTTTCCCCAAGGATGAATGACCCAATGGTAAAGCATCATCCATACCAGGTACAGACCGATAAAGAGGCCCAGAAAGCGAATCAGTTTCTTTTCGCGCTCCTCAAATTTCATGAATTATTCCCCTTTATTTTTCTTCAGGGAATTATAGAGTTTTTTACCGCCGAAAACTGCAGCTGCGCCTACGGCAAATACAATTCCTCCATCAACAGGAACACATGGCGGTGGCCAACATGGCGGATCACCAGGTGGTGGTGGAGGAGGTGGTGGTTGCGCATGAAGTGTTGCTACTCCTACAATGAGAAGCAGAACAAGTGATACGAGAATCTGATATTGCAATTTGGTCATTGCGGGAACTATTAATAATAGAATTTCTTACTTACGGCTTCTCCGTCTTTCACAATACGAACAATGTAAATGCCGTGTGCTTCAGGAGCAGTGAGAGGAACTGTTTGATTAGAAACACTCATGTTTGTTTCGCCCATCACTGCGCGACCGTTCATGTCGTACATGCTGATTGTTACCATTGATTCGTCAGCAAATCCGAATTGAGCATAAACATTTCCGGAATTAACGTAAATAGATGTCTGAGCTTCAAGTGACGGATCGACACGTTGAAGATCCATTTCGCAATCATTCGTGCGTTCGAGGTGAAGGATAAATTTGTGTTCCACATCAAGTGCTTCTTCTTCGAACGAGTACGTATCGTTCATGTTCAGGTTGATGCGTTGACCATTTTCGGTGTCTTCCAGCCAGGCACAATTATAAGCTGTAACCGAGTTGAGATCTTTAAACATAAGTGATTGCACTCCGATTGTGGAGCTAACTACTGAGAACGGAATCATCAAATGCTCTTGAGTCGAAGAAGTTCGGTTAAGAATAAACTTATCGTTTGCGGAGTTTGTTGTCCAGATATGAGTTGCAGTTTCGTAAGGTGAAGGAAGGTAAAGAAGATCATAATCAGACTCTATGGATTCAGTGGCAGCAATATCAAGCTGAATAACCACTTCTTCTCCAAGACCATTCACATCATTCCCGGCTTTAATTTTGATTTGGTTCTCAGGTGCCGAACGAATAACGCTTGGTGTTGATGTCGTGGTTTTTGCGCTTTCTGTAAACTGTACATTTCCTGAAGAAGTAGCAGCACAAAGAAAACCTTGGCCGGGAGGAATTACACCACCATTGGGACTTGTTGCATATGTTCCGTTTTCCTGCAATACCAGGAAATTTGCAAAGAGATTGCCGGAAGTTGCAACAACAGTTGCAAAGTTGATTGGACAGGCATACGGGTTTCCAACCAGATTATATCCTCCACCTGCACCTCCTGCAGTAACAGCACGATTTACGTTGCCTTGGTTTGGCGTGGTTCGCGTGTCATAAATGAGTGGCGCTGTAAGTGTATTTAAATTGTCTGCCATCCAAACCATGTAACCCGCCCCCGGAGTCAGAGCAGTTCCCACTGAAGTAATATTCGTGTAAGTATTTGTCGGCTCATTGTAAGTTCTGACAGAATAGAAAACCGGGCAACACGCATTACCGTCATTTCCGCCTACACCACTCATATAGAAACGAGTGTCGCCATCCCAATCCTGCAGGGTTGCACTTGCGGTTGGTGTAGAACAATATTGCCAGTTTGCAGTCGCGGGTCCATTGACATAGGTTTGCACCTGCCATGTTCCGCCGGTCAGTGAACCACCTGCTCCAAGACGGGCAATGCGTCCGTATGTTGTTGCGTTAGTTACGGAAATGATCACGCTTCCGAAACCGCCGGGGCCGAAGGCTCCGTTCTGAACGTAAAGAATATTGTCAATTTCCTTGGTGAAGCTCACCGAAACACCCGCAGCGTTATTGATGGTCAGATTATAGAAGTTGGTTTGTGAAAAACCATCAATCGTTTGAGCGACACTCCCATCCATAAAAACTGTCGCAGCTCTTCCGTTAAACGTTCCTCCATCTACAAAATCGCCATCAATATGAAGATTGTAATTCGATGCCGAAACATCCAACGTTCCACTGTTAATATTGAGACTACCCGTAAGGTTTATTGTATCCGCAAGTAAAACGGTTCCTGTCCCGTTGAGGTTGACGTTATTGAAAGTTTCTGTATTTCCTGCTCCTCGGCTGATTGTTTGTGTTCCGCTGCCGATTAAATTCAACACACCAATATTCGTACCTGTTGCATTTGCTGTATTTGTCCAGTTGCCTGCGAGATTAATTGTGTTCGAATTCCAATTGAGCGTTGTAGTCGTCAACTGCATGTTTCCATTAACCGTGATGCTTCCTGCCATTGCAGGTACTGTTGGGTTAGTTTCCTGGATTGTTAAGTTGTGATACGTTTGAGCTTTGATTGTAGTTACCGGAGTTCCATTGTAAATTACTGTATTCGGGTTCGCAGAACAGTTTAAAACTCCGCTACCTGTGATGTTACCGCTAACCTGCAAAGTACTGTTTGCGGCATTCACCCATTGTGCGGTGCCGGAATTAAAACGGAGTCCACCGCTCGTCAATCGAAAATTACCGTTGTTCGTTACAACAGAGTTGGCAAACATAATAATACCATACGCTTTCTGAACTATTGTTCCCGCTGCTATCGTTATGTTTGATCCTGACGTAAAGTACCAGATGCCCGAGTTAGTGAACGTACCTGTAATCGTCCCGGGATTCGCATAAAAATTCCACGTCCCGGTTCCGGTAATGGTTCCACCAGTTTTTGTACAGTTTCCGTAAAAACGCATTGTTCTGTTCGCCAACGCTAAACTCCCGCCCGAAATTGAAAAATCACGACAACTGTTATTCGCAACTGTCAACGTAACCGTGAACCCGGGCGTAATGTTAACGTCGTCATTAGAATCCGGAATTCCATCGGCATCAACACCAACTACAGACCAAGTAGAAGCTGTAGACCAGCCGGAAGAAGCTTGAGACGTAAATGTTGCAGCATAAGAAGCAACTCCAAGACAAGCGAAAAACGCAGAAAGTAATATTTTACGCATCGTAAAACAGATTAGGATTAAGGGGTATTTTCTTTGAATAGCAAATGTACGTTTTATTGGTGAATTTGGTTTCAATTCAATCCATCTCTTCATTAACATTTTAACAAATGCTGCCGGGCCTAACTCATGATCCGGCTTCGGGTTTATAGGGTTTCACCCGGATGTGAATATCGTAGGGTCATCACAGTCACACGCATTCTCCTATTTTTACGTAATTTCACCGAATTATGGCTGTAGCAGATACTCTCGTCAGTGAAAAAGATGTTGTCCGGGCGCTGTCCGTTGTCCGGAAAAATTGGTACATACCGATTGTTCTTTTGGCATTGGCATATGGTATTGGAAGCTTTTACACTTATCGTCTGACGAGTATTTACGCTGCAAAAACGCAGGTTTTGCTCAAATCCAACGATCAGATTAATCCAGGGGCAATTATTTCTGATAATTCGTACTATGGAAATACTTCAAAAACCTACATCGATAACAGTAACGAGAAGCGGGTTATTCTATCGTACGACTTGATTCGAAAAGCAATCAACCGCTTGGATTTCGACGTGTCGTATTTTCTTGTGGGTCGTGTTCGAACTGAAGAAATGTTCCGGACAACGCCTTTTATTGTAAAGGTAAATTCCATCAGTTCGGATTTGTATGAGCAGAAGATGGAGATTAAATTTCTGAGTTCATCAACTTTTGCGATTACTTACGTTAAGAACGATAAGAATGTTGTTGTAAAAGGAGCATTCGGTAAAGAGATTGTCACTTCAGATTTCAGTTTGAAAGTTTCTCCTCGCGGAACTTTAAAAGCAAATAAGTCCAATGCGATGAAAGTAACGGACTATCTATTTCAGGTGCATTCGACAGACTTTTTGGTGAAGAATTTTCAGGCCAATATGAAAGTGGAATCTCCGGATTACACGAATATTCTGGAGATTTCCGTGAAAGATGTAATCCCTGGAAGGGCCGTAATGTTTCTGGATACATTAGTTCAGGTGTATGTCGAGAATTCAATTCTTCAGCGCCTCGAACTCAACCAGAATACACTTTATTTCATCGATCGTCAGTTAGCTGAGGTTGCGGGTACTTTGAATATGATTGAAGATACGCTTCAGGAGTTCAGAGAAGATGAAGGCTTTTTCGATCTTGAACGGGAAGGAGAACAGTATTTTCAACAGTACATCGGTTATGATTCCCGTAAGAGAAGTTTGCAAATGCAAACCGCCTCACTGAACGATCTTGAATCTTATATCAGAGATAACAAGGATCCTCAGTTCCTGCCGCCTTCTGCTTACTTCTCGTATGGCGATCCTTTTCTAGATCGTTGTGTTTCCGAGTTATATGAAAAGCAGGTAACGTACGTTGATTTCCAATCTCGTGGAACAGAAGAAAACCCGGAAGTTATCTTGCTGAAACAATCAATTGATCGTCTGAAAAACGATATGTTGGTTTACATCAGCAACAACCGTAGTGCTATCGGAAACAGTATCCGCAATGTCAACAAGCAAATTGATACTGCACAGAGCAATATTCAGACGCTTCCGTTGAAGCAACGCGGTCTGATTAACATTACCCGAAAGTTAAAGGTGAACGAAAACATGTATTTGTTCCTTCTGCAAAGAAAAGCGAATACGGTAATCGCCCGCGCCAGCATTCTTCCGGAAACCAAGGTAATTGAAAAAGCGAGATCGCAAGGCATTGTTGAACCGAACCGACAGAATATTCTTTACTATTTCCTGGCTGTTGCTTTGTTGCTTTCTGCGTTGATCATTGCGACAAGAGTCCTGCTATTTGAGCGCATCGAATCATCAGAGGAATTGCGCACCATGACCGGTTTGCCGATTGCAGGAGAAGTGCCGCTCTATAAAAGTCCGGATGAATTACGGATTGTTGTAGATGTCGACCCGAAATCGTTTATCTCTGAATCCTTCAGAACTATACGTACGAATCTGCAGTATATGCTGCATGAACATAGCCGAGGTCGGATAATAGTTACATCCAACAGTCCCGGAGAAGGCAAAACGTTTTGTTCGATTAACCTTGCTGCTATCTTAGCAAAAGGCGGCAAGCGCGTAGTTTTGCTGGAACTTGATTTGCACAAGCCACGTGTTCAAAAAGGTTTGGGAATGACGAGTCCCACCGGCTTCAGTACCATTGCAATCGGTAAATGTAAAATCGAAGAAGCAATTCTTCCTACCACAATTGAGAATCTTGATGTAATTCTTTCCGGACCGTTACCACCGAATCCTTCAGAGATTATTGTATCTCCACGCTTGGAAGAAGTTCTCGATTATTGTAAAGAACATTACGATTTTACAGTAATTGATACTCCGCCGATCGGTTTGATCTCCGATGCTTTGGTGTTGATGAAAAAAGCAGATTGCACACTTTTCGTTCTGAGTACAAAAGTGAGTTACCGAACGGTACTTAAACGTGTGTTAGGATTGTTCTCGGAGAACAAGATTCCAAACGTAAGTTTCGTGTTGAATTACGTTAAACGAAAACGTTCCCGCTACTATTACGGCGGTTATCGTTACGGTTATGGAAATTACGGTGGCGGTTACGGTTCTTATGGCGGTTACGGTTCTTACGGATCGTACGGCAATCAAGGAGATGATAAGAAATCGCGGGACAAATAAACTTCTGTAGATCATGAGTACTGATAAATGGGACATTGAGGTTGATGCCAACAAGAGCGGAGTTTCACTTCAATTGAATCAGCTGTGGCGGTATCGTGACTTGCTTGTACTATTTATAAAGCGTGATTTTGCTGCGCAGTATAAACAGACCGTCCTGGGGCCGTTGTGGTTTCTTTTGCAACCTGTATTAACGGCAGTTGCTTATTCTATAGTTTTCGGTTTGGTGGCAGGAATTTCAACGGGCGGTTATCCGCGTGTGATTTTCTATTTATCAGGTGTTACATGCTGGGTGTATTTCGCCGACTGTGTGAACAAGACCGGATCTACATTTGTGACCAATTCGAATCTTTTCAGTAAAGTTTACTTCCCCCGATTGATTGTTCCGATTTCCGTTGTGGTGTCGAGTATGCTGCGCTTCATTATTCAATCTCTTTTGCTTGCGGGATTTATTCTTTACTACAATTTCAACGGAACATCAATTTATTCTAATAGCTATGTTGTGCTGATTCCCTTGTTGGTTCTGTTAATGGCGGTGATCGGATTGGGAGCAGGATTGCTTATTTCGTCATTGACTACCAAGTACAGGGATTTGCAATATCTCGTTCAGTTCAGCATCACTTTGCTGATGTATTTTTCACCGGTGATTTTTCCTTTGAGTTCGGTGAAATACAAATGGCTGGAAATTGTGATCAGCATGAATCCGATGACATTTGTTATCGAAACTTTTCGCTATGCTGTATTGGGTCAACAAGGTCCGTTTTTATATTGGCCGCAATTGGGTTTAACGGCGTTGTTCGCGATTGTATTGCTTACCGTTGCGCTGCTCGTGTTTAACAGAGTGCAGCGATCATTCATGGATACAGTTTAATTGTTGAGAGATGAGCAACGTAATTGAAGTTAACGGCATCAGTAAACGGTACAGACTCGGGAAAATCGGAGCTGATACTTTGGTTGACGACTTTAAACGTCTTGTTTCTAAAATCAAAGGAACCGGAGATCCATTTGACGCCGATGCGGAAGTTAATGCCCGTAACGTGAAAGGTAACTCGAAGTATGTTTGGGCATTGAAGGATATTACATTCAATGCAGAACAAGGTTCGGTGGTTGGAATATTGGGGAGAAACGGTGCGGGAAAATCAACTTTATTGAAAATATTATCCCGTGTTGCGGAACCATCACGCGGTTCGTTCCGAATCAAAGGAAGAGTTGCAAGTTTGCTTGAAGTGGGAACCGGTTTTCATCCTGATCTATCCGGAGCTGAGAATATTTTTCTGAACGGAGCCATTCTCGGAATGAGCCGCAAAGAGATTGCTTCGAAATTCGATGAGATTGTGGCCTTTTCAGGAGTGGAAAGATATATCGACACTCCGATCAAGAAGTATTCTTCAGGAATGAAAGTGAGATTGGGATTCGCCGTGGCAGCGCATCTTGAAGCTGAAATTCTTATTGTAGATGAAGTTTTGGCCGTTGGCGATGCAGAGTTTCAGAGCAAGTGCTTGTCTAAAATGCAGAATGTTGCCGGCGATGGTCGCACAGTGATTTTTGTAAGTCACAATTTGAGTGCGGTTCGTAATCTGTGCACACGCGGAATTGTGATCGAACACGGAATGATGTCGTTTGAAGGAACAGCTTCCGATGCAATCGACGCTTATAAAGGCGGCAGTTTAAAGGCGTCAGGATTCGAACTGACTGTTGATGAACGTCCGTCAGTACCTTTCAGTTTCAGAAGAGTTGCAATGATGAACGGATCAGGAAATATTTCAGGATCGTTTGAGTTTACGGAGTCCGTAAATGTTGTTGCAGAAATATATACAAAAGATGCTTTAAGAGATTCAGTTATCGGTGTATTGGTCGAAGATGTTACGGGAAATTCAATTTTTGTTTCGACCAGTGATGAATCTGAAGGATTGAAAGTTGCGCAGGAAGCGGATCAGGTTTCGGTTGTAAAAGTTGCACTTCCGACTTCACTGCTCAAACCCGGCGTTTATTTTATCACGTTAAGCGCTCGCGGAAAAACAGATAAACCTTATCATAAATTGGAGCGTTGCTTACAATTCACAATAAGCGACACAACAACTTATAGAGGTATGAAAAACCTGTACAGAAAAACTGCTGTAGTGGCTCCTGAAATTGGATGGGAGAGTATTTCGTCTTTCCCGAACGCTTCAGTTTGAGTACGCGCCCTGTCTGTTTAATAGTTCTTCATATTGACTACTTTAGTAAATAACTAATTGTACAATTAAACAGACTTCGTTATGACTAATTCAATTTTTGTACTTGGCGACAGTCACGCGCGGTCCTTCGCTTTTAACAACAGTTTTACTCCATTGTTCCTGGGGCAGGGCAAAGAAATTAATTTTACATCCGAGCAAACACTTTCAAAGGTCATAAAGGCATCTTCTACAATTCTGGAACACTTAAGTTCGCAAGATAGGGTAATTACATTTTTCGGAGAACCAGATACACGTTTCTATCTGAATGCAGGTTGGTATCCGTGGGATAATGAAGCTGCTGTTGACATTTCAGGTTTTGAAGTGAAAGTGGAGGCTTCAATTCAGCGTTATTCACAATACATCAGGACAATTACTACAAAGTTTAGTGGTCAATTATTCATATTGAATGTTATTCCTTCAAATCGAAGGGAACAAAATATTATTGTTGACTTTTATAATCGCAAATTGCGGGAATTGTGTAATGAACTTGGTTTATGTTTTCTTGGCATTAATGATGAAATTTATACTGATTTAACTCATGCTTCTATTAATGGAGAATACGTTAGTGATCATGTACATTTGAACAATAAAGTTCAATTACTTGTACAAAATGAACTTCGCAAGGCAGGAACAAATATTGAAGATGGGTATAGCCAAGCAGTTCAATGGAATAATTCCAGTGTACAGCAATTGTTCTACTTTGATGAAAAATTCGGATGCTATAAAATGAAAACACAAGAACATTCAACCTCCTTGGCGGATATTTCAACTCCCGTAGAAGACTGGAACGGTAACTTCAGTAAGGGTCTGGAAGTACTGAACAAAACCGGCGTCGTTCGCATTCCCGGTTATTTCAATTCTGAAACCATCGCAGCGCTGAATCAGAATTTTGAGCAATTGCTGAATATGAATTCAGACGGTGTCCGAAAGATTGATTACTCGAATGGCCGTGCGGTTACTGTGGACCTTAATGCTTTGAGTACTGTGAATTTTCCTGTAATGTTTGAGGTTTTCAGAAACGAAAAATTCGACGCCATTACTAAAGCATATTTGAAGCGACAGGATGTTAAGGCAAACAATTCAGTATACGTTGTAAATGATGTTGTAGGAACACGACATATGGCCAACGATCTTCATTTTGATGTACAACGAACCTTGAAGTTCTTCGTCTACCTGAACGATTGTAATGCATCAAACGGAGCTTTTGCATGTGTTCCGGGATCGCAAACGCATACAGCACAAGTGCGATTATCTGAAGGCGACAAAGTAAATTATGAGAACAGAATGATGTCTCGTGATTTGCCGGCGAAAGAATCTGAGATTGTTTCGGTTGATGGTCCTGCTGGAACATTGATTATTTTTGACACAGATGTCTTTCACAGAACAGGAACAGTTACGGAAGGGGAAAGATGTGTAATGCGTGGTCAAAGTAATTTTATTGATGAACTGAATAATCCGAATCTGAGCAAAAAGAAGAAAGGCTGGCTTTCCGGACTGTTCGGTAAATAACCCATATGGCAAAAAGTTTGTGTCTTATTCCTGCAAGAGGCGGTTCGAAAAGAATTCCGCGGAAGAATGTACTTCCATTGAATGGTGTTCCGCTTCTGAGCTATACAATCAGAGCTGCAAAAGATTCCGGTGCTTTCGACAACATAGTTGTTTCGTCGGAAGATGAAGAGATTCTCGCTTTGGCGAAGAGTGAAGGTGTTGAAACGGATCAACGACCGGCAGAACTGGCAGCAGATAATGCAACGAAAGTTCAGGTGGTTCGGGAATATTTGAGTCGCCCGGGAATGAGAACGGAATACCACTATATAACTGCTTTGTTGCCTACATGTCCGTTTCGTACTTCACAGCATTTACGGGAAGCGTTTGATATGCTGCGCAAAGGAAATTGTCCGTATCTGATCGGAGTTACTGAATACGAATTCCCGATTCAATTGGCATTGTCGCCATTAGACGATTCCCGAATGAAAATGACTTTTGAAGACGGGTATAACGTAACCCGCAGTCAGGATATCGCCAAGCGCTATCATCCAAATGGTGCGATGTATATGGCAACTGTTGAGGCGTTTCTCGAAAAGGGAACATTCTTCAATGAAGAAATGCTTGCGTACCGTATGTCGGCAATCCGTTCGTTTGATATTGATTATCCTTACCAATTCGCAATAGCTGAAATATTAGCCAAGAATATTGATTCCTATGAATAGAAAATCTCCTGATGCAATTACTGGACCGGTAATTCCGTTGCCTACTCCGTTCAACTCCAAATACGAAGTGGATTACGATTCACTTGGGAGTTACGTGAAGTTCCTTGCGGATGCCGGCATTCGCAATGTAATGACAACTGTGGGTACAAGTCGATTCAGTTTGCTTACTGATGAAGAAGTGAAGAAGGTGAACGAAACAGTTGTTCGTGCTGCAGAAGGACGCATGGTTACAATTGTTGCCAATCCTCAGGTAGGAGGAACTGCCCGTGCAATAGATTTTGCAAAGCATGCTGAGCAGATCGGAGCTGATTATTTTCTCGCGTATTTCCCTGAACGTCATTACGGTGCTGATAATACTTATGCTTTTTTCAAAGCTATTGCGGAGCAGTTGACATCAACCGGAATTTTGATTCATGAAATGCCAATGCGAAATGGGTACGGAGCCGGAAGCGTGCAGTATTCTCTTGATCTGCTTGATCGCCTTTTGGATTTGCCATTGGTGAGCGGCGTGAAAGAAGAAGCATTGGATGCGGA
>Ga0172367_10001862_pt1 | contig 29831 bp, 23 predicted proteins | sample Lak10m_FD_114542 | JGI IMG/M metagenome (GOLD analysis project Ga0172367, IMG submission 114542) | Freshwater microbial communities from Kabuno Bay, South-Kivu, Congo - kab_022012_10m | ecosystem: Environmental > Aquatic > Freshwater > Lake | place: Democratic Republic of the Congo: South-Kivu...
GAAGGCGCAAGAGGTGCGGCCACAGGCGCGTCCGTGGACGCGTGGGCCAGTGCCACCACGGCGGGGGACTCAGGCGAGGCCGGGACGGGCCTCAGACGAGGGGCGGGCGGGGGAAGTGGCGTTTTTTTTTCCTCCCCGGCGTCCACACGGCCTTCCGTCAGGGTGCCCAGCCGCTCCGCCGGCACGCCGGCCAGGGCGCGCAGCAGGTCCTGCACCTCCACGCTGCGCTCCATGCGCACCAGGCGCAAGAGGGTGAGTTCGAAACGCAGGCGCGGATGCCCGCCCTTGCGGATGGCTTCGATCTGCCCGCCCAGATAAGTGAGCATGCGGATCAGCTCCTCCTCCGCGAAAAAAGGGGCCAGCGCCTGCAGGCGCTGCAGGGCGTCCTCGGGCAGTTCGGCTGCAGCGGCGGCGGGCTCCAGCTGTAGCAGTAGCACATGGCGCAGGCTGTCGGCCAGTTGCAGCAGGAACTCCGCCACATCCGTGCCGGCCGCGCTCAGGTCCCGGGCCAAGCGCAGGGCCTCGGCGCTGCTGCGCTGGGCGAGGATGTCCAGCAGCTCGTCCAGCTTCTCCTGCCCCACCAGACCCAGGGCCTGCACCACTTCTTCGTGCGCCACCTGCTTTTCGCTGAAGCTGAGCACCTGGTCCAGCATGCTCTGGGCGTCACGCATGCCGCCGTCGGCCCGCCGGGCGATGAGACGCAGGGTGCGGGCTTCGATGCCCACGCCCTCGCCCTGGCACACGCGGCCCAGGCTCTCCTCGATCTCCAGGGGTGTCAGGCGCTTGAAGTCAAAACGCTGGCAACGCGAGAGCACGGTGAGGGGCAGTTTGTGCAATTCGGTGGTGGCGAAGATGAAGACCGTGTTGGGCGGGGGCTCCTCCAGCGTCTTCAGCAGGGCGTTGAATGCGCTGGTGCTCAGCATGTGCACTTCATCGATGATGTACACCTTCCAGCGGGATTCGCCTGGACCGTACTTCACATTGGTGCGCAATTCGCGGATGTCGTTGACGGAATTGTTGCTGGCGCCGTCGATTTCGATGACATCGAAGTGGGAGCCAGCCTGCACATCCTGGCAGCTGCGGCAGGTGCCGCACGGTTCAGCCGTGGGGCCCGTCTCGCAATTGAGGCTTTTGGCAAGAATGCGGGCGATGGAAGTCTTGCCCACGCCACGCGGGCCACTGAACACATAGGCGTGGGCAATGCGCCCGCCGCGAATGGCATTCTCCAGGGTGCGCACCACATGGCGCTGGCCGATCACCTCGCTGAAGCGCTGCGGCCGCCACTTGCGGGCGAGGACCAGATAGGACATGAATTCTCCCGGGAAATGGGCGCCGTGGCCCGGCGGTTTCGACCGGCCGAAAGCAGATGACGGGTCGCCGCGGCACAAGGCAGTATCACTTGCCGCTGCTCCCTTCCGGGCCTGACGGGGTTCGGCGACCCACCATCGCACGGTTCCCCATCACCTGCTTCCGGCCGGCCGCGCCTGTGGAGCTTGCCGGACCTGGCCACTGGAGGCTGATTCAGTCGGTTGAAGACCCGGCCCTGCCAGCCTGAAAGAACAGGATCCCGCACGCATCCAGCGTGGCCGATGGCCCCCACGGCTCACGCGTGCTTGAACCCACTGGAATATAGCAAGGAAGTGGGCCGAGGAACCAGAGGAGGAGGCAAAAGTGCGCCGTCAGGGCCACTGCCTCCTGTTCAGGATGTGCGGCGCGGCACCACCCAGGCGTTGGTGAAGCCCAGCCGGAGGGCGCGGCGCTTCAGTTCCTGTGCCGCCTCCATGGTGGCGGCTCCGCCCACGCGCACCTTGTAGTTGGGGGGATCCCACACCACCTCGACCACATCACCGGGAAAGACCAATTCCGCCTGCAGGCGCATGTCCTCCGCGCCCTCAGGGTCGCTGGTGCTCATGATCTGCACTTGAAAGCGCGCTTCCGGGCCCAGTTTCGGGCGCGCCGTGGGCCTCTCTTCCACTTCCCGGGCCTCCTCCTCGCTTTCCACCTGCTCCCGCAGCGTGGGCAGGGCCGCCATGTCCCGATCTGGCATCGGCTCGGATGTGGAGGCCGTCACGGGCCGGGCGACGGAGGGATTGCTGTGGGGCACATCGGCCACCTTTGGCCTTTCCACCGGCGGTGGGGGAGCATCTGTGTGGCGCGAGCTTTCCTTCTTCACCACCACCGGGATCTCGGCGGGAGAGGTGTCCCGGTGCCCCTGGGCGAAGACCGAGGCCGTGCCGTGCTTTTCATCCGCCGCGGGCGTGGGTTGTGGTGCCGGAGCGTGGATTTTCTCCACCGGCGGTTCCGCCAAAGCCTCGTTCGCTGCAGCTTTGGGCACCGTTGGTTTGGACGGAGCGTGGGCCAGCTCCTGCGCCTTGTTCACCTGCGGATCCCTGCCCCGTCCCACATGACGCAAGCCCGCAGCAAGGGGCATTTCCCGCAGCGGCAAGTGCTGGGCCTGCAGCCATTCCACCTGCTCCACCCGGGACTCGTCCTTGTGGCCTTTGTGATCCCTGGCATCAGGCCCGGGCGCTGCCGGCTCCAGGGGGGAACGCAGGCATCCCGTCGCGACCAGCAGAAAGAAGCAGGCGCCCATCAGCGTCCGCGGACCGTGCCCGATCATGAATCTATCCTCCCTCGGCGTGCCACCGGCAGCGCCACCTCCTCCATGCCCGCGGCAGGCGTCCAGCCGCTGCGGCCGTCGGACAGGGCCACCTCGCGCCAATCCCCCTCGCCTTCCCGCAAAAGGGTGACCACTGTGCCCGCGTGCAAGTCGAACTGCGCCACAGCGCCGGGACTTGGCGCGGCGCGGACTTCGATCTTGGGGGCCAGCACCACTGCCCGGGGCGAGGCGTTCAAGCGGCGATCCTGCAGCAGCAGCACGCCCAGACCCACCAGCGTCGGCACCAGGAGAAAAGCCAGCAGCAGGCGTCCAACGGCAGGCAACTGCCGGTCCGCCCGCAGCATGCGCCAAGCCCCCACGGTGCCGCTGCCCAGAGCCGTGAGCAAGGTCAGCCAGGCCACCCATGCCGTGGGAAAGGCCACCAGCACCGCGTCCAGCCAATTCCACAGCGGCAGGCGCACGGGACTTTCAAACTGGTCCGCCAGCCGGGGACGGATGAGGTCCAGGTTGGCGCGGGCGTCCCGCTGACGGGGATCCAGCCAGAGGGCGCGCTCCCAACCCAGCACCGCCCGCCCCGCATCTCCCAGGCGAAAATGGGCATTGCCCAGGTTGTAAACCAATTCAGCGCTGCCATGGCCTTCGTCCAGGAGGGCCTGCCATTGGGAGGCGGCCACGGCGAAATCCCCCTTGCCATAGGCGGCCAGGGCCTCAGAGAAGCGCTGTTCCGGAGTGGCGGCGCGCACCGCACCGGCCAGAAGGAGGCCCAGCACAAAGTGGAAGAAAGGTCGCGTGTCCATCAGCGGCGGCCCTCCTGCTTGAACCAGGCTTCCAAATCGTCGGCCAAGGCCAGCAGCTCCTTTTCAGGCAGCGCCTCTCCGGCACCGTAGCGGGCGAACTCCAGCCGCCGCCACAGATCTTCCACCCGCTGCACCAGGGCGGCGGGGGCCTGGTGGAAGCTGAGTTCCCGCCGGCAATCCTCCAGCAGCAGACCCGTGGCACTGCGGCCCAGGCGGTCCGCCACATAGCCGCGCAGGGCCTCTTCCTGGGCGGTCGCCTGGCCGGGGGCGGCCTTTAGGCGCTGCTGCAGACGGCGCCGGGCACCGCGCACGCGCAAGGCGGGAGCCAGCTCCTCCTGTCGGCTGCGCCAGGTGGCCAGGGCGAGCGCTCCCGGCGGTAGCAGCAAGGCCAGCAGCATGCCCAGCAGCCAGGGCCAGCGGTGATGCACCGGGGCCTGGCGACGGGGCAGGGGATCGGGTCCGGGCAGCACCAGTCCAATGTCGGAGCCGTAGCTCTGCACTTTGCCGCCGTGGGCCGCGGACACGCCCGGGTTGGCGGTGGCGCCCGCCTCGCCGGGCGTCACATCCAGCTCCCACGGCCCTGCGCTGGCGCTGCGGTAAGCGCTGGTGGCGGGATCATACCAGGCGAAGCTGATGGCTTCAATGCGCTGGGGACCTGGCAGGCGGGGAACGATGAGAGTCTTGAATCGCTTGCGACCGCTCTGTCCGCGGACCCCGGACTTCACGCCGGATTCGGTTTGCGTGTCGTAGCGCTCCAGGTCCGGGCTGTGATTGAAAGCGGGCATCTCCACGCCACTGAAATATCCCGTGCCTTCAATGTCCACGGTGAGGGTGAGGGCCTCACCCGCTTTCAACTGGGTGCGATCAGGCTTGGCCTTGAAGGTGAAGGAGCCTACAGCGCCGGTGAAGGCCGCCGGGGCGCCGCCGGGCAGGGCAGCCACTTCCAGGTTTAGCGCATCCGTGGTGAGGGCCAGGGTCTTCAGTCGGTTGAACATGCTGCCACCGAAAAAGTCGAAAGGATCCCGGCCCCGCCGACGCTGCTGCTGCTCCTCCACCTGCAGATTGAGGACCAAGGGGTCCAGGCGCAGGCGGCCCTCCTTCACAGGAAAGAGCACCCACTCCGCCAGGATGGCCGTGTTCCAGCTTTGTCCGTTCACCGTGCGCGAACTCACCTGGGGCGTCTGGGGACGCTCCAGCATTTCCGCCACAAAGCCCTGGGCGGAGGGCAGCTGGGGCGGGTCGTAGCCCCGCACATTCACATTGAAGTCCAGCCGCAGTTTGAGGCGCACGGGCTGGCCCACAACCGGGCGGCGAGGTTCCACCTCGAAAGAGAGGCGCGCCGGCCGGCCATCGCCGCCGCCCCCGCCTCCTGCGCTCTGCCCACTGGCGGGGATGATGACGGGTTGGCTGCTAAGGGTCTGGCCATCCACCCGCAGCGTGGCGGCACCCAGTCTCACCGCCTTGCCGGTGGGGTTCACAAAGGTCATGGTCCAGGATTTCTCCCGGGAGGCCCTGCCGTTGACAATGTTCATGCTCGTCACCACCGAGGGCCCGCTCACGCGCTTCAAGCCCTGGAAATCCGGAAAGCGGGGATCGCCCTCCGCGTCGCCACCCGAGAGAGACCAGGTGACCTGGGATTCGTCGCCGTCCACATCCAGGCGGGTGGTGAAAGTGGCCGCCTGGGCTGCCACCGCCAACCACAGCAGCAGCGCCCACGCCCCAAGGTGCCCGCACCACAGAGAAGGGCGGCGCCCAGCCTTCGACAGCGGGCTCACCAGTCCTTCTCCACTTTGCGCGGGCGGCCGGGAATGCGCTTCAGTTGCTTCTGCAGGCTCTGGCGTTCCTGGGCTCCCACATCGTTCAGCAATTGCTGCAACTGGGCTTCGTCGATGCGCTCTTCCCGGGCGGCCTGGCCTTCCTGGCCCTCCTGCTCCCCTTGCTGGCCCTGCTGCCCCTGCTTCTTGTCCGCCTGTTCCTTGTTGTCCTCCTGGCCGGACGCATCCTGTTTCTGGCCCTGCTGGCCCTGTTGATCTTTGTTGCCCTGCTTGTCCTGGGATTTGGACTGCCCGTCCTTGCCCTGCTGCTGCTGCTGCTGATCCTGCTGCTGCTGGCGGCGCAGGGCCAGTTCCAGGTTGTGGCGAGCCTCCTCAAGCTGGGGCTGGCGCGCCAATGCTTCCTCCAGTGCCTGGCAGGCCGGCTCCAACTGCTGCTGATCCAGCAGCACGCGGCCCAGATTGGCAAAGGCGCGGGCTTTCAGGGCGGGATCCGCGCCGGATCCCTCTCCCGTCACCAGGCGGTACTGGTCCGCCGCACCCTGCAAGTCGCCACTGCGAAACAACGCGTCGCCCAGGTTGAAGCGGGCCTGGGCGTTCTCCTGCTGGGACAGGGAGCGCGCGAAGCCCTGGGTGGCGGCGCCGTAATCCCCTTTGCCATAGGCCCGCACGGCGCGGTTGTTCTCCGTGGCGTGGTCCGCCCGTGCAGAGCCCGCCCACAACAGGCCGGCGGCAAGCCACAGCGCCGCCCCCTTCAACCGACGGCGGCTGGGCCACAACCAGGCCAGCAGGCTGAGCGCCATGCCGGGCAACAGAAAGGCCGCGTAGCGCTCCTGCCAGCCGGTGTACAAGTGGCTGCCCAAATCCCGTCCCTCCATTTCGCCGATGCGCTCCAGGATTTTCACCAGTTCATCCCCGCCCGGCGTGCTGCGCATGTATAGGCCGCCGCCATCCGACGCCAGTTGCTGCAGCACCTCCTCGTTCAGTCGGCTGAGCACGATGCTGCCCGCCGCATCGGTCTTGTAGGCGCCGGGGCGCTGGGGGTCGGGTACCGGAGCGCCCTCGGGAGTGCCCATGCCCACGCAGTGGATGGTGACGCCGGCTTTCCGCGCCTCCGCCAGGGCCTCCTTCCAGTCCTCCTCCAGGTCCTCGCCGTCGCTGAGCAGGATGAGCACGCGCTGGCCGGGCGAAGTGTCCTGATAGACACCCACCGCCTTGCGGATGGCCGCTCCCAGATCCGTGCCCGGGGTGGGAATGAGGCCCGGCCGCAGGAGGTCCGTCATCACGCCGCTCAGGGCGTAATCGCTGGTGAGGGGATGCTGCAGGTGGGTGCCGCCGGAAAAAGGCAGCAGGGCCACGCGATCCCCCTTCAACTGCTCCAGCAGCAGGCGGATGCTGTGGCGGGCGCGAGCCATGCGGTCGGGGCTCAGGTCCTGGGCGGCCATGCTCTGGCTCACATCCACCGCCACCACCACATCCACGCCCTTGCGCTCCACCTCGATCTTGCGCGTGCCCAGCTGCGGGCCGGCGGTGGCCAGGATGAAGCACCCAAGGCCAAGCAGGCCAAGCAGGCCCTTCACCACCACCCGCCCGCGCGACCAACCCGGCACGAGGCGCTGCAGGGTGTCGGCACCGCCCCACTCGCGCAGCAGGCGGCGGGGACGCGTGGCCTCCATCCACAGAATCCAGGCCAACAGTGGCAACACGGTGAGCAGCCACAAAACCCAAGGGTGGGAGAAGCGCATCATGCCGCCAGCCTCCCCGCCCACAGGCGCAGCAGGCGCTCCAGCAGGAGCAGGCCCAAGGCCGCCACCAGCCAGGGGAACCAGCGTTCCTCCACCAGCCGGTATTCCTTCACCTTTATCTCCGTGGTCTCCAGCTTGTCAATCTCCTCGTAGACCTGGCGCAACTGGGTCAACCCCTTGGCGCGGAAATAGCGGCCGCCGGTTTGCTGGGCCATTTCCCGCAGCAGCTCCTCGTCGATTTCCACTTCCATCTGCTGGGTCATGCTGCCGAAGGGTGTCTGCACGGGAATGGGCGCCATGCCGTCCTGCCCCACGCCGATGGTGTAAACGCGCAATCCCAGGGTCACCGCCATGTCCAGCGCCGTGCGGGGATCCAGGCCCCGGTTGTTGACGCCATCGGTCAGTAGGATCACCACGCGGCTCTTGGCCTTGCTGTCCTTCAGGCGCCCCGCCGCCGTTGCCAGGGCCAGCCCCACCGCCGTGCCGTCCTCCAGGGTGCCCAGCTCCAGGTCGTCCATGAGGGTGGAGAGCATGGCGTGGTCCAGGGTAAGCGGGCACTGGGTGAAGGCCTCGCCGGCGAAAACCACCAGACCGATGCGGTCTTCAGGGCGGCCCTTGATGAAGTCCTGTGCCACCTTGCGCGCCGCCTCGAAACGGTTGGGCTTGAAGTCCATGGCTTGCATGCTGCCCGACAGGTCCAGGCAGAGCAGCAGATCCCGCCCTTCCGTGGTGAATTCCTGCTCCGCGCTGTTGCGCACAGGTCGGGCCAGGGCCACCACCGCCAGCACCATGGCCGCCGCCAACAGCACTTCGCCACCCCAGACCTTCAGCCAGGTGCGCCAGTCCGGAGGCAAGGCCTCTGGAGCCTGGGCCAGGCTGTGCAAGAGGACAGGCTGACGGCGCTGGCCGCGCCACAGGCGCCAGGCCAGCAGCAAGGCCAGCACGGGCAAAAGCCAGAACCACTCCGGGGATTGAAAACGCGTCATGCCGCCGCCTCCCCGTGTCGGGACAACAGCAGGCGGTGGCGCTCCAGCAGCACTTCCCGGCGCAAGAGGGCCCAGGCCCGGTAGCGCTCCACCTGGCGGGCGCTGGTCTCCCCGTCCGGCCAGCGGCGGGCGTACTTCACCCAATCGTTCTCTTCCAGCAGGCGCAGCAATTCCGCAAGGTCACCCTCGTTCAGCGGCGTGTCCCGCAGCAGGTCGCGCAGCTCCTCGGTTGAGCGCTCCCGGCAGGGAAGGCCCAGGCAGTCCTCCAGCAGGCCGCGCAAGGCGAGGCTCAGCTCCGCGTAGTGCTCCTCCGTGCGCTGCACACGCCACAGCGCCGCGACTTCAATGCGCGCCAATGCCGCTTCGAAATCCCGCCAGGGATCCGGCGGCACGGGAGGCTGGTCCTTGGGGCGCGCCACGCGAGAGCGCCAGCGCCGCCACGCCCAGCAGAGCAGGAGAGCCGCCGCAAGCCCCAGGGCTATGCGGATCACCCACCAGCCCAGGCTGTGGGCCAGACGCGCTGGTTCCAGGATGTCCGCCGCCTGGGCGCTGTCCGGCAGGGTGGCGATGACCGTTACGCGCAAGCTGTCCACCTGGGCCGTGCTGTCCGCATTCAGGGGCCCGGGGGTGGGCAGGAGCGCCTCGCCCAGGGTGTAGCGCGCCAGGCTGAGCACGCGGGTGATGCGCCGTCCCTGGATGGTGTTCTCTTCCTTCAGGGAATCCGCACCCAGCAGCCGCCAGCCTCCCAGCACTTCCCGCCCGGGAAGTGGCCAGGACACCGTCTCCCCGGCAGCGGCGGACACGGTCAGGCTCAAGCGCACGGGATCGCCCAGCCGCAGGCTGTCGCTCTCCGTGTGGCGATCCTCCCATTGCCAGGCACGGGCGGCGGGAAGCTGCCACAGAAGGGCCAGCCAGAGACACAACACGAAAGGAAATGAAGGTGTCGCGCGCCTCATGAGCGTCGGCTCCGGCGCAGGAAGAGCTGTTCCAGATGGGGGCCGGGGTCCTCTCCGGCCCGCAGGGCCACATGGTCCACCCCGGCGGCGCGAAAGCTCTGCTCCAGCTGGTGGCGACGCAGGGCGAAGCGTTCCCGCCAATGGGCGCGCACAGCAGGACGGGAGGCGTCCACCCAGCGGCGCTGGCCGCTCTCCAGGTCCTCCAGCTGCAGCAGTCCAAGTGGTGGCAAGGTCTCCTCCAGGGGATCGCGCACCCACAGGGCCACCACATCGTGCCGGCGGTTGAGGCTGCGCAGCATGGCGGGGTCCACCCCGCCCAGGAAGTCGCTCACCAGAAAGAGCACGGCGCGCTTCTTCTGGGTGCGCTGCAGATGGCGCAGGGCCAGTTCCATGTCCGTGCCCCGCCCCTGGGCCTGGTGCACCAGGAGGTCGCGCACGAGACGCAGGCCGTGGCGCGAACCTTTGGCGGCGGGCACATGGCGTTCGATGCGATCGCTGAAGAGCAGCAGGCCCGCCTTGTCGCCATTGCGCATGGCGGAAAAAGCCAGCACGGCACCCAGCTCCGTCATCCATTCGCGCTTGCTCTTGACGCCGCTGCCGAAGAGGCCGGAGGCGGACACATCCACCGCCAGCACCATGTTCAGCTCGCGCTCCTCCTGGAAGACTTTCACGAAAGGGCTGCCCATGCGGGCGCTCACATTCCAGTCCAGGGCGCGTACCTCGTCGCCGGGCACATACTCCCGCACTTCGGCGAAGTCCATGCCCTGGCCGCGGAAGGCACTGTGATATTCGCCGGCAAACAAGGTGAGCACCCGCCGGCGGGTGCGGATCTCGATGCGCCGGATGCGCTCCAGCAGTTCCCGTGGAATCACTGTGCTCCTCAGGCCACTTCGATGCGGTCCAGCAGCCGTCCGATGAGTTCGTCGGCGCTCACGCCCTCGGCCTCCGCTTCGAAACTGAGACCCAGGCGGTGGCGCAGCACATCCCGGGCCACGCGCTTCACATCGTCGGGGGTGACAAAACCCCGGCGGCGCAGGAAGGCCTGGGCGCGGGCGGCCCGGGCCAGGTAGATGCTGGCGCGGGGACTGGCGCCCACCTGGATGAGGGGCGCCACATCCTTCAGGCCGAACTGGTCCGGATAGCGCGTGGCAAAGACCAGATTGAGGATGTAGTCCTCCACGGGCTTCTCCAGCAGGATCTCCCGCGTGATCTCCCGCGCCGCGAGGATGTCCGCCACGCTGCACGCCGGGCGGATGGCCTCGGGCTCGGCGCCGCTCACCCGGCGCAGGATCTCGCGCTCTTCCTCCCGGGCCGGATAATCCACTTTCACCTTGAGCATGAAGCGGTCGGCCTGGGCCTCCGCCAGCGGGTAAGTGCCTTCCTGTTCCAGCGGATTCTGGGTGGCCAGCACGAGGAAAGGCGCAGGCAGGGGGTGCGTCTCGCCGCCAATGCTCACCTGGCGCTCCTGCATGGCCTCAAGCAGGGCGCTCTGCACCTTGGCGGGGCTGCGGTTGATCTCGTCGGCCAGAATGAGGTGCGAGAAGATCGGCCCCTTGCGCGTGCTGAACTGGCCTGTGGCCTGGTGCCAGATTTGCGTACCAAGAAGGTCCGCAGGCAGGAGGTCCGGCGTGAACTGGATGCGGCGGAATTCCGTGTCGATGGCCCGGGCCAGCACACTCACCGCCGTGGTCTTGGCCAGGCCGGGCACGCCTTCCAACAGGATGTGTCCATCGGCCAGAAGGCCCACCAGCAGTTTCTCGAACATGTCCCGCTGGCCCACCAGCACGCGCCGCACTTCGCGCTCCAGGTTTTCCACAAAGGCGGAAGCGCCTTCCACGCGGCGGGTCAGTTCCATGGCATCCATCTGCATGCAGCTTCTCCAAACAGTTCATGTGAAAGGGAAAGGTCCCCGTGGGAACCCGGGCGCCGGGAATGCGGCGCGTCGCCTCAAACGGCGCGGGAACCATTCAGGTTCCCGCGAAAGATAAAGATGGACAGGCTAGGGTGATGCCGGCTCAGGGCTTGGCGGGTTCCTTCTCCGCCTCCACGGGCGCCAGGAAGTCCAGGGTGCTGATGTCCTGGCCCAGGTGCTTCAGCTCCCACTCGGCGGAGCTGCGCAGGCCGGCGTCCGCCGCCGGAAACTGCTTGAGGAAGGCCGTGTAGGATTCCCGGGCACGCAGGGTGTCCTGGAAGTCGTTGGCGTAGATGAAGCCCACCATGAAGGCGCAGCGGCCTGCCTGGCTGCTGTCGGGATAGTACTCCACGAACTGCTTGAACTGGTCAAGGGCCTCCACCAGTTTGCGGTCCTTGTAGTAGGCCTCTCCCTTCTGCAGAAGATCGGCGGCCGGGGGCTTGTTCTCACCACAGTTGGCGGTCAACAGCAGGCACAGGGTCAGGCTCAGTCCAAGGTGAAGGGCGCGCATGTGCAATCTCCTCAGTCCATGTGAATCGGGGCACAAAGTCGAAATGTGCCCTTCCATTCGCAAGCCGTGGGGCCGCCGCTTGTCCCGCTCTCGCCAAGCTTCTATCTTCACGCGTCACAGAAAGGAAGCGTTGCGGCCGATGATGCACCCAATCCCTTCCCCCGTCCACCTGCCCGCCACTGGCGTGAACACGGTTTATCAGGGGGACTGCCGCGACCTCTTCGCTCTTCTGCCAGACAACAGCGTGGACCTCGTGCTCACCGATCCGCCCTACAAGGATTACCAGAGCAACCGCCCCGTGGCCCACGAAAAGGTGACGGCCATCTCCATGGCCACTTTCGACCTGGAAGGCTTCATCCGCGAGTCCGAGCGCGTGCTGAGACCCGGCGCCCACTTCTACTGCTGGTGCGACCACCTGAGTTTCCCGGCCATTTTCGAAGCCATTCAGGCCCGCACCCGTGACATGTCGGCGCGCCAGGCCGCCACGCGCCTGAAGTACAAGAACTGCCTGATCTGGGTGAAGAACAACCACGGTTCCGGTGATCTGGCGGGCAACTACGCCCCCCAGCACGAACTGGTCATTTATGCGTCAAAAGGGCGCACGCGGCCCCTCCTGAGCGGTCGCCGCCCCAGCAATGTCTTTTTCGAGCGCGATGACCAGGGGCGCATCAGTTTCTATTCCAAGGTGAGCAACTACCGCTTCCAGCACGGCACCAGCAAGCCTTTGGCCATTCTGGAGCGCATGATCGCCGCCAGCGCCAAGCCCGGCGAGGTGGTGCTGGATCCCTACGGTGGCAGCTTGTCCACCGCCGAGGCCGCCATGCGCCGGGGGTGCCGCTACATCATGGGGGAATTGGATCCCGACCACTGCCGCCGCGGCGTGGAGCGCCTGGAACAGGTGCGGGATGAACTGCTGGCGGAAGGCTATCGCCCGGAAGTGCTGGACGGCCCGCGCTTTCATGTGTTGGAGGCCCGGCCCCCGGCACCCAAAGAAAGCCACAGCCTAAGCGCCGAGGAGCGTCAGCGCTTGGCGGCGGCGCGCCAGGCCCGGGAGGACCGCCAGCGCGAAGGCGAAGCCGTGGCCACGCCCCTCTTGCCAGACCTGCTGACCGGCGACTGATCCGGCCCGCCCGACAGCCAGCGCCGTTCGCGGGCCGAGTCGTGTGGAGTGAAGGATGATGGCGCGTCCCGACCGTCCCGTGCAAGGCGCAGTCCCCCAGGCATAGCGGGGCAATATCAAGGGGCTGCAACGCGGCAAGTTGTGGTCTGGGCGCTTGCCATAAGGACAGAATCAGCACTGCATCTGTCGAATCATGTGATTTGTTCCACTGGTCGTGCCGCCCACCAGGCACGCAAGGTGACAGCCCCCAGCACGATGAGCCCCCCCATCAAAGCCCGGAAGCCCGGCCTTTCGCCCGTCACCGCCAGCACCCAGAGGGGGTTGAGCACGGGTTCAATGGCCGCCGCCAGCACGGCGGTGGCGGCGCGCACCTCGCGCAGGGCAAGGGCGTAGCAGATGTAGCCCAGACCCAGCTGCCCCAGTCCCAGGGCCGCCACAAGGGGCCACTCGCCAGCCGGGGGCAATTCACGCAACCACCAGGGCGACAGCCCCACCAGCGCCAGGGCACTGCCCAGCAATGGCACCAGCAGGGGATCGCCCTGAGCCTCGTCGCGCAGCGCCAGGATGATCACGGCGAAGAAGAAACCTGCAGCCAGGGCCAGAGCATTTCCCAGTCCCGCGCCTCCGCCCAGCCGCTCCGACAGCAGCAGAGCCAGCCCAAGGAAGCTGAGGGCAACGGCCAGCACATCCGCCTTGCGCAAAGGCTCCTTCAGCCACAGGGCACCGAAGAGCAGCACATAGAGGGGCGCCGTGTACTGCAGCAGGATGGCGTTGGCGGCGGTGGTGAGCTTGTTTGCGCTGACGATGCACACGGTGTTCAAGGCGAAGGCCAGCACGCCCACCCACAATCCCGGGCGGGCCAGGGCGGCGCGCAGGGACCCCGGCGCGGGCCGCAACAGCAGACGCGCCACCACCAGGACCAGCGTGGCGAAGAGGGCCCGCCAGCCCGCCAGGGCCGGTCCGCCCACATGCACGGCCTTGATGAGCACGCCGCTGGTGGACCAGAAGAGATTGGCCCCCAGCAGGAGCAGCATGGCGCGCAGGGTCACGGATCAGCGCGCGGTGCGGCGCCAGATGCTCCAGCCCCAGGGCGGCAGCACCTGTTCCAGAGCACCGTCCAGCTCCTGCACGGCTCCATCCTCCCACTGGTGCCAGCGGCCCTCCAGCAGGGGATCCCGCACCTTCACCCGGCGCTCCTGGGCGCTCAGGTTCACCACCACCAGCAGAGGCTGCTCTTCGTGGGGACGCACATAGGCCCACACATCGTCCTGGCCCGCGCCCGCGTCCAGCCGGCGGTAACTGTCGGGGCCCACGCCCATGTTCCACAGCGCCGGACTGGTGTGCTTCAGGCGGTTCAAACGGGTGTAGAGTCCTCGGCGCGCGTGCTCCGCCCAGCCGATGCTGTCCTTCTCGAAGAAGGCCAGCCGCCGGTTCAAGCCGCTCTCCTGCCCATTGTAAAGCAGGGGCATGCCCGGCAGGGTGTGGCAGATGACACCGAAGGCGTCCGCCGCCGGGCCCAGTCGCTCGTCCTCCGTGCCATTCCACGAGTTCTCGTCGTGGTTGGTGGTGAAACGCATCTGGAGGTGGCCGGCGGGCCAGCGGGAAGCTTCGCCGCGCAGCAGCGAGTCCAGGTGCGCCACCGTCGCCTCGCCCTTCATGTAAGCGTTGAAGGCGCGGTGCAGGTTCCAGGCGTAGCTCATGTCGAAGGGGCCGGCCAGAGCGGGATCGTCCCACTCCGCCAGCATGAAGACGGGCTTCACCGCATCCAGGCGCGGGCGCGCCTCCTGCCAGAAATCCACGGGAATCATCCCCGCCACATCGCAGCGGAAACCGTCCACATCCGCCTCGCGCAGGAAGTGGATCATGGACTCGATCTGGTAGTCGCGCAGGCCCGGCTGATTGAAGTCCAGGTCCAGCACATCGCTCCAGTCCGCCACCGGAGGCACGGGACGGCCGTCCTCGCCCCTGGTCATCCATTCCGGGTGCTCGGTGACGATGGGATTGTCCCAGGCGCAGTGGTTGGCCACCCAGTCCAGGATCACGCGCATGCCCAGACGGTGGGCCTGCTCCGTCACCTGGCGCAAATCCGCCATGGTGCCGTAGGCGGGGTTCACGCCACGGTAGTCGCGCACGCTGTAGTGGCTGCCCAGCCCGCCCTTGCGGTTCAACTCACCGATGGGATGGATGGGCATCAGCCACAGCACATCCACTCCCAGCTCGCGCAGGCGGGGCAGGTGGGTGGCAAAGGCCTGCAAGGTTCCCTCAGGGGTGAACTGGCGCACATTCACTTCGTAAATCACCTGGCGGGCACTGTCCCGGGATGGCCCCAGCAGCGGAGCGGCCACGCTGCCCATGGTCAGGCCGGCCGCCAGCAGCAGCGCGGAGGCGCACAGTGTGAAGCTTGGCATGGCATGGTCTTCCTTTGATTCGTGATCACGGCGGTCAAGCCCCGCCGGGCAAGGCGCCCAGGGCCTTTAGGCCCGCCTCCAACCGGGTGAGATCCGCCTCGCTGTTGTAGGGGCTCAGGGACACGCGCAACAGACGGCGGCCCTGCAATTCCATCATGGGCACCTCCACGCCGTGTTCCTCGAAGAGACGGCGGTGCAACAGGTGCACGGGCATGGGGCTTCCCGTGGCGGGCAATTCCAGGGCCAGCATCTGCAGGCTCTCGTCCCTGGGCGAGATGCGCGCAAAACCCAGACGCTGCACCAGGTCGTCGCCCCAGGCCTGCAGGCGCTGGCGGCACAAGGCCGTGCGCAGGGGCCAATCCCAGCGGGCGCGGAAGGACAGCGCGGCGGGCAGTGCCAGCCAGGGCGTGGGATCCATGGTGCCCGCCCATTCCAACTCGTCAAGAAAGGAGCCCAGGCGCTCCTCCTCCGGGCGGTTGGTGGCGCCCCAACTGGTGATGAGCGGCTGCATCCACCCACGGGCCGCCGCACTGGCGTGAAGGAAGCCGCAGCCCTTGGGGGCGAGCAGCCACTTGTGGCAATTGCCGCCGTAGACCTCCATATCCAGGCGGCTCAGGTCCAGGGGAATCTGCCCCGGGGCGTGGGCACCGTCCACCATCACGCGCCAGCCGCGCTCCCGCGCCAGCGCCAGCAAGTGCTCCAGTGGCAGACGCAGGGCAGTGGAGGAACTGATGTGGCTGACGAAGAGCAGGGTCTCCGGCGCCGCCGCTTCCTCCGCCGCCCGGTCATAGGCCTGGGCCACGCTGGCACCGTCCCCCACCGGCAGTGGCAGCTGCACCGGAATCAGACGCAAGTGACGGCGGCCGCACTCCGCCTGCCAGGCGCGCACCAGGGCGCCGTACTCGTGGTCGGCGCACAGGATGCAGGCCCCCTCGGCCAGGGGCACGCTGCGCAGGGCCGTGTTCAGAGCCGTGGTGACATTGGAAGTGAAAACCACCTCCTCGGCTGCGCAACCCAGTTCCGAGGCCAGCTCCGCCCGCGCCTCCGCCAGCCGGGCGGGCAGGCTGCGGTGCAGGAAACTCACCGGCTCGCGCTCAAGCTCCGTGCGCAGTTCTCCCTGGCGGGCCAGCACGGGACGAGGACAGGCGCCGAAGGATCCGTGGTTGAGGAAGGCCACGGCGGGATCCAGCAGGAAGTGGCCGCGCAGCTCCGGCGGCCCTTCCCAGTCCCGACGCGTCGTGCTGTCAGCTGCCATATTCCTCCGCATAGTCCGCCATGGCGGCCTCCACCACCGACAAGGCGTGCTCCACATCGTAGATGTGCTCCGCCAGGATGTCGGACTCCTTGCCCGGAATGAGTTTGTAGGTGGCGAAGTAGTGGCGCAGGCGCTCGATGAGCACCTGGGGAATGTCCGCCAGGGTCTCCGCGCTGCCCCAAATGTTGTCGTTGGCCAGCACGGCGATGATCTTGTCGTCCGCCTCGCCGCCGTCCACCATCTGGATCCCCCCCAGCACCTTGGCCTGCAGGATGACTTCGCTGCGGTTCACCGGACGCTCGCTGATGACGCAGATGTCCAGGGGATCCCCGTCCCCCCGCGTGGCACAGGGGCTCAGGGCCCCCACGCGACGGCCGCAGTAAGTGCGCGGCACAAAACCGTAAAGGGCCGGCGGCTGGCTGGATGTGCGCTGGGGCCGATCCACGCGCAGATAGCCCGTGGCCTTGTCCACCTCGTACTTCACCAGGTCGAAGGGCGTGATCTCGATGTAGGCGTTCAGACGGCGCGGCGGCTCAGGTCCCGGTTCCAGACCGTGCCAGGGATGGGGACGCCAACGGTAGAAGGGCGGCGGAAAATGCATGGCACTCTCGTGAAATGAGTGGCCCGGCGCGCAAGGGGCGCCGAGGCCCGATGAAAATTTGCAGGCGGTTCATGGCAGCTCACGGGCGGCGATCTCGACGCGCAACAGGCCCAGCAGATCGCCTTCGGCATAGGCGGGTGGTGCGCTTCCCCGGCTGGCCAATAGGGCTCGCACCGTGTCGGGCATGGCTTCCGCCCCACCGTGGCAGGCGAGACAGGGCCCACCCGCAGGAATGGGCAGATAGGCCCGGTAGCGACGCTGGCCATCCTGCTCCAGGCGCTGCACCCACTGGGTGGGCAGGACGCGTCCGGCGGCCACGGCGCCCTCGAAGTGCTCGAGCGCCAGGCGCTCCCACACATCCGGGGCGTTTGCTGCCTCCAGGGGGCGCCGCGCCACACGCTTCATGTCCAGTCGCGGGTCCTCCTGGCCAGCATCCTGCAATAGACGGGGAGCCAACTGGGTGCAGGCGGCGAAAGCACCCGCCGGGCCGCCAGACTCCAGGGCGCCCATGAGAGTGCTGCGCAAACGCTGCTGAAGCTCGGTGGCTCTTGGAGCACACAAGGCCATCACCTTGTCGCTCTCCTGACGGGTGGCCGGGCCGGGGGTGGTGGAATCGCAGGAAAGCAGCCCCGTCACCAGAGCCGCCGGAAGGAAAATGTGCAGGCCGAACAGGGCTCGCTTCACCATGCATCCCATGCTTGACGGCCCAAGGTAGCAAGGCGGAAAGGCTCCACCACAGGAAGCATCAGGAAGATGCAGCCAGAAGGGCCACTCCCAGCACAGCGAGCAGGGAACCCAGCGTTCCCCGCCAGCCCGGGCGTCGCCCCGCCAGGGCCGCCAGCGCCATGGCAAAAAGGGGAGCCGTGGCCAGCAGCGTCTGGGTGACTCCCGCGCCCAGGCTGGACAAGGCCCTCTGCTGCAGCCAGATGCCCAGCCAGGTGCCAAGCAGGGCCGCCCCGCCCACGCGCCACCACAGGCCGCCACTTCCCATCAGCAATAGCGTGGGCCGACGACCGCCTTTCAGTAGCAGAGTCAGCAGGAGAAGCTCTCCTCCCCACAGGCGCCACCACGCCGCCTGGGCGGCATCCACCGGCGCAAGGGAGTAGGCCGCCCGCGCCAGCACCACACCCAAGCCTTGGCAGATGGCGCTGACCACGCCCCACACCACCGCCTGGCCACGGGCGCGGGATGCAGGCTCGTCCCGCAGCCCGCCCACCGCCAGCGCCACTCCCGCCAATGTCACACCCAAGCCAAGCAGGGCACCCACGGCGAGGGATTCCCCCAGGGCCAGCCAGGCCAGCATGGCGGCCGACGGGGCCGCCAGCAGTTCCAGCAGCAGCACGCGACGGGTGCCCAGGGCGCCCAGGGCGCGGAAGTAGGCCGTGTCGCCCAGCCCAATGCCGATGGCACCGGACAGCAAAAGGAGGAAGACCAGCGCCGGCTCTCCCTGGGGCGGTCCCCATCCCTGCCCTTGAACAAGCAGCAGAGCGCCAAAAAGCAACAGGGCCACGGCGCCCTTGGCGGCATTCAACTCCATCGGCTCCACACGGGAACCCGCCCCCTGGAAGAGACGGGTTGCCAGGGTCCACAAGAAGGCGGCGGCCAGGGCCGCCGCCACACCGCTCAGCATCGGTCTGCCCGCGTCAGCATCAAGGCTGCCCGTAGATGGCGATCAGGCGGTAGGAACGGCGCACCAAGAGCGGCGCCTGGCTGTCCGTCCAGCTGGTGCTGGAGGCGGATGGCGAAGCCAGGGTCTGCCAACTCTGGCCATTGGTGGAGGCGCTGAGCTCATAGCCCTGAAGAGACCAGCCCGCCGGGGCAGGGGGAGCGCTCCAGTTCAATTGCATGCCGCCGTCGGCAAGGCGCAGGATGAGCAGGTCGTCCACCGCCTCCCCATCGGGCGGGACAAGGGTGAAAGGCACCCACTCCGTCGCTTGCACGATGCCGTCGCCATTGCCCGCCGGGGCCTGCGCCTGCAATGCGCCACCGTCCGCCGTGGCCCAGGCGCCCAGGGCCAGCCACAGGGTGGAAGGCAGGCTGCCCAATAGTCCGACAGGATCCACGCTGCCCTCCAGCACGCTGTTGCGCGCCAGGGCAGGAGCGCCGCCGGAGGCTTCGAACCAGCCCGCCCAGCCGTTGCCCACCTCGTTGGCCAGATAGGCGTTCCAGTCCGCCACCTGCCCGGCCTTGGCCCAGGGCGCGGCCTGCGGGGCACCGGGTTGGGCGGCGAGGAAAATGAAATGGTCCCGGGCATTCTGGGCCGGGGTTGAGGCCAGGTAGAATCGGCTGCCATTCCAGCCCGCCCACACCTGCAGCCCGGCGTTCTCCGCCACCAGGGTCGCGCCCTCATCCAGCTGGCCATCCATCACCCAATCCACGGCGCTGCCTGCCACGGGAAGGTGCCAGTCCAGGCCGCTGTTGTTGTCCCAGTGGCCCAGGTTGTCGGTGAAGACGAAGTCCAGCATGCTGGCGCCCATGGGCAGGGTGAGCGTGGCGCGCCAGGCGGCGCTGTCCGCCGCCCACGCCATGGCCAGATCGCTCACGCCCGACCAACCGTTGGTGCCGTGGTGGAGGTAGACGGGGTTGCTGCCCGCCGGCAGCGGCCCGCCCTCAAGACGATACTGGATGGTGATGGGCTGGCCTGCCTGGGCGGGCTGGGGCCAGGTGTCCACGCGCTCCCCGGCACCGCCTCCGGAACCCGTGCCTGTGCCGATCCAGGTGTGCTGGATGGGGCTGCGCTTCACATGGCCCCGGGCGTCCACGGCTTCCACATAATAGTCGATGAGCAGACCGCCAGCGTCCACCAGTTCGGGTTCCGTCACATGGATCCAATACTCGTCGGCCATGGCCGCGGGGCTGATGAAGAAGTTGATGCCGGGATCGCTGTAGACATTGCCCGGGGGAAAGATGCGCCGGTTCATGGGCAGGCTGCGCCAGCTTCCCACCTCCGCGCCGCCGGCCCAGGTTTCGTTCTGCACGCTGGCGATGGGGTTCACGCCGTCGCCATCGATGCGGTAACGGAAACGCACGCTGTCAATGCCCGACACATCGTAAGCGAAGGTCCACACCCAGAAATCCCGGTCGTGGGGAGTGGCCTGATAGCCCCACAGGCTGCCGAAACCCGTCCCGCCCGGGTTGTGGGGCAGCTGCTGGGGCACCCACAGGGTGGGAGCCGTGTTGTCCACCAGCCCGGCTCCAATGACCTGGTTGGCGTAGCTGATGGCCGAGTTGCAGGCCACGGTGGGCTTCACCTCCATGTCCAGCGCCGAGCCGTAATACATGTAGCCGCTCTCCAGCGCGGGCAGGAAGTGGTGCCAGGCCAGCTCGGCAGGGCTGGCGGGATAGGCCACCGGGTCCATCACGCTGGCCGGATCCACGGCGCCGTCCAAGTCGGCGGCGTGCTGCACGCGGTTCTGGGCCGCCGTGATCACCGCCCAGTTGCGCTCGTCCTCCGCCCAGCCGCCGGCGATGTCGAAGCCATCGGGACCCGTGAGCGGCCAGTTCCAGTTGATGAAATCCGGGCTGCCGAAATCCCCGTCGGCATTCACCCAGCCGCCGTCCTCCACATGCACCACATCCGTCGTCGCAACCGGGTGATTGGCCAGGTACTGCTGCACCACGGTGGGCACATGTCCCGCCGCCACCGCCTGGCTGGTGAAGGAGGGCACGCTCTCCATGTAATAGCTGTAGCCGCCCCCCCAGGCGTTGTCACCGTCATGGCCCAACACGATGAGCATGGGTTGGCTGGCCTCGCTGTGGGCGGCCACCTGGTTGATGTCTTCCAGCCCGTACATCTGGTAGCCGTCCTGCCAACTCATGGCCATTTCCATGGGAACCACCGTCAGCCGGCTGGGTTGGCCCGTGTCCGGGTTGATCCACTGGGCCTTGTGCGGACGCATGGCGAAGGGCACGGCGTTGGTGGGCGTGCAGCCCCGGCTGATGGTGCGGCTCCACCAGGTGCTCTGGTCGGGGTTGATCTGATCAGCGCGGTTTGGCGGATCGCAGTTCTCCCCACCGGTGCCCAGTATCAGCGGGAAGTTGGCGCAGGCGCGGCTGAGGTGGTTGTTGGGCACGAAGGACCACTGGATGCCTTCCTCCGCCAACACGGGAATGATGCGCTCGCTGAAGCACATCTCCGGCGGGAAGAATCCCTGGGACAGACCCGGCGAGTTTCCCCAGGCGCGGCTGTGGGCCAGCCGGGCGATGCGGATTTCCATGCGCAGGGCTTCGTCGTCCAGCAAGGGGGCGATGCTGTGGTGGTAGGGCGTGAGCACCATGTCCAGGCGTGGAAATCCGCCGGGCGTGAGCCAAGTGCGCGCCTGGCGGATGCCCTGATTCCAGGAAGGGCTGTAGCCCAGGGAAGTGTGCGCACCCAGGCTCGCCACATTGTCGATGAGGCAGCCTGCGTAACTGGCCTGGGCTCCGCTCTGGCTGCCGCTCATGCCCGCCACGGCGTCGCGCATGCGGCCCTGGTAAGCGGCCTGGCGGTCGGCCAGGCTGAAAATCTGGGCCACATCGTTCTCCGGGTGGGCCGCGCCCGCATTGCGCCTCTGCACGCTCTCCCAGGCCGTCTCCACCGCCGGCGGGCTCAGGCTGGAGGGCTGAGGCCAGTAAATGGGCTGCTGCTGGTGCCAATGGTAGGTGGTGTAGACCACGGCCATGGCCGGGGCGGCCACCGTCATGGCAAGCAATTGGTGCATCAGGCGATGTCGCACGGGAGCCTCCTGCAAAGCTGAGGCAAAGGTGGGGATGTGAAGGCCGGAGGACAAGGGGACACCCGCACTCCCCTCGCAGAGAAAAGCGTCCCCCGCCGCAGACACGACGGGGGACGCGCTTGTTGCATGGTCGAATTCTTCAGCGCAGACTACTTCTTGTCGTCCACCACCTCGAAGTCGGCGTCCACGGCCTTGCCATCGTTTCCAGCGGAAGCCTGACCTGAAGGATCCCCCGCCTGGCCGCCGAAACCAGCCCCCGGATTCCCCGCTCCCTGGGCCTGGGCCTTCTGGTAGAGCTCGGTGCTGACACCCTCCCAGGTCTTGTCCAGGGACTCCGTGGCGGATTTGATGGCGTCCAGGGAACCCGCCTTCAGGCTCTCCTCCAGCTGCTTGGCGGCATCCTCCAACTTCTGGCGGGCCGCGTCGTCCAGTTGCTCCTTCAGCTCCTCCATCTGCTTGCGCGTCTGGAAAACCTTGGCATCCGCCGTGTTGCGGGTCTCCACCTCTTCCCGGCGCTGGGCGTCTTCGGCGGCGTGTTCCTCCGCTTCACGCTTCATGCGCTGGATCTCACTGTCCGACAGGCCGCTGGACGCGGTGATCTTGATGCTCTGCTCCTTGCCCGTGGCCTTGTCCTTGGCTTTCACGCTGAGAATGCCGTTGGCGTCGATATCGAAGGCCACCTCGATCTGGGGCACGCCTCGGGGGGCCGGCGGAATGCCGTCCAATTGGAAGCGTCCGATGGTCTTGTTGTCCACCGCCATGGGGCGCTCACCCTGCAGCACATGGATGTCCACCGTGGGCTGGCTGTCGGACGCTGTGGAAAAGACCTGGCTGCGGCTGGTGGGAATGGTGGTGTTGCGCTCGATGACCACCGTGCACACTCCACCCAGGGTCTCGATGCCCAGGCTGAGAGGCGTGACATCCAGCAGGACCATGTCCTTGCCCTTCATGTCCCCGCCCATGATGCCACCCTGGATGGCCGCGCCCAGCGCCACCACTTCGTCGGGGTTGACGCCTTTGTGGGGCTCCTTGTTGAAGAACTTCTTCACCGCCTCCACCACCGCCGGCACGCGGGTGCTCCCGCCCACCAGAATCACCTCGTCGATCTGGGAGGGCGTCTTGCCCGCATCGGCCATGGCCTTGCGGCAGGGCTCGATTGAGCGCTGGATGAGGTCGTCCACCATCCGCTCGAACTGGGAGCGCGTGATGACCATCTCCAGGTGCTTGGGGCCATCCTGGGTGGCGGTGATGAAGGGCATGCTCACCTGGGTCTGCTGGCTGCTGGAGAGTTCGATCTTCGCCTTCTCCGCACTGTCCTTCAGGCGCTGCAGGGCCATGGGATCCTTGCGCAGATCCACGCCTTCGGCCTTCTTGAATTCATCGGCCATGAAGTCGATGATGCGCTGGTCGAAGTCGTCGCCGCCCAGGTGGGTGTCGCCGTTGGTGCTCAGCACTTCAAAGGTGCCGTCGGCGATCTCCAGGATGCTGATGTCGAAAGTGCCGCCACCCAGGTCGTACACGGCCACGCACTCCTCGCCTTTCTTGTCCAGGCCGTAGGCCATGGCGGCGGCGGTGGGCTCGTTGACGATGCGCCTCACATTGAAGCCGGCGATCTCGCCCGCCTCCTTGGTAGCCTGGCGCTGGGCATCGTTGAAATAGGCCGGCACGGTGATGACCGCGTCGGTGATCGTCTCGCCCAGGTAGTCCTCCGCCGCCTGCTTCAGCTTCTGCAGCACCATGGCGCTGATCTGGGGCGGGGCGTAGGTGTTGCCGTCGATCTCGATGCGGGCCACGCCGCCTTCCCCCTTCACCACCTTGTAGGGCACTTCCTTCAGCTCCTGGCCCACCTCGTCGTAGCGGCGACCCATGAAGCGCTTGACGGAAAAGAGCGTGTTCACCGGGTTGGTGACGGCCTGGCGCTTGGCTGGGGCACCCACAAGGCGCTCGCCATTCTTGGCGAAGGCCACCACGCTGGGAGTGGTGCGGCCACCCTCGGCGTTGGGGATGATGGCGGGTTCGCCGCCTTCAATGACGGCCACGCAGCTGTTGGTGGTGCCCAGGTCGATGCCGATGATCTTGCCCATGTATTCCTCCTGTTGGGTCTGTTGCCATCATGCGCGGATAGGCAAGCCTTGTGCCAGTTCAGAAATGTCACGAATTCAGTTCATTCACGACCTATTGTTCACATCTCCTCCGGCGGACGACGGGAATTCGACAGTTGGAGGGATAGAACCTGTCACTTTGGCTGAAATCTGTCAGACCTGGCACACCCTGTCAGCATTGAAAAGCCCGGCATTGCAGCCGGGCCGCGTTGTGGCCTGCTGTGTGCCGATCGTCAGGCGGGGGGAAGGCCCACCTTCTGCGCCAGGGCGAGCACCGTGCGCACATAGACCTTGCTGTGGTTGTAGTTGTGCACTGCCCTGCGGCGCTTCTCCTCCGTCATGCGCCCGCGCCAGCCGTTCTCCTTCAGGTAGCGTCCCACACTGAAAGCCGCGTCGCGGAGATGGCCCAACTCCACCCGGCCATTGCCGTCGCCGTCATCGCCATAGGCCGCCAGACTGGTGGGCATGAACTGGGGCAGGCCAATTGCGCCGGCGATGCTGCAGGGCAGGGTGTCCCAATCCTTCACCGGAAAGAGGCGGGCCACGCTGCGCATCTCCTTGGCGGCCCACCGGGCGCGGCTGCGGGCCTTCTCGTCAAGGGCCTGTGCAAGCTCGGCACGCGAGCGCGTGCCGCCAAAACGGGCTTCGCGCAACTCGGCGCTGTCCAGCGCCGCAGCGGAGGTGGATCCTTCGTGCAGCATGAGGGTGAGAAAGAGATCCGGGGCACGGAAGTGGCCCATGGATTCGCCCAGGCGGGTTTCCACCATGAGGATGGCACCCACCACCTGTGGCGGCACGCCATGGCGTGCCTCTACGGCCCGCAGCAGTTCCGCCTCCCGCGCCAGGAAATCCCGCAGGCGCTGCACCGTGACGGGTTCCAGATACTGGGCGAAGCTGCCCCACTTTTCACCGTAGTCCAGCTTCAGGCGCAGGCGGCTGGGATAACACGCCAGAGTGTCCATCCGCAGGTCGCGCACCAGGGTGGCGTCCACGCCCAATCGCAGGAGGCGGGCCCGCAGGGTGTCCTGCTCGGTGGGGGTGAAGGGGCGTGTCTCCAGGCCGACAACAGAAGCCGATTTCCCGGTGCCTGGACTGCTGGGAGGCGCGGCGGCACATTGCACCAGCACCAACAGCGTGGGAAGCAATAGCCAACCTGCCCGCCGCAGCAGGCCCCAAAGGCCTTTCAGGCCACGCGCGGAATGCACCGTCATTCCCCGTCCTCCACGGCACGCACCACTTCCAGACTGCCAAGCCCCGCCGCCGCGCAGCACGCGCCCGCAACTTGAGCTGCCAGGGGCAAGGCTTTTTCCACTTGCCAGCCCGCGCCCAGCGTGGCCAGCAGAGCCGCGCCCAGCACATCCCCACAGCCGGTGGTGTCCACCAGCGAGGAAAGGGGCCAGGCATCCTGACGGCGGGGTCCCGCACCGTCCACAAAAAGAAATCCCCGGGCGCCGTCGCTGATCACCACCCGCCTGCAACCAGCCTTCCGCAGGCGCAGGGCAAGATCCACCGCGTCCTCCAGCCGTTGCGGCGGACGGCCCACCACGCTGCCCGTCTCGTGCAGGGTCATTTGCAGCAAATCCAGATCCTTCACCCAGTGGAACGCATCCGGCACGCGGCGCAGACGACGCGCTCGACCTGGCTCCCAGTCCAGGCTCAAGGAATGCCAGTCCATCTGCAGCCAGCCCGTTGGGTGGGCCTCACGCCAGCGCCGGCGGAAAGTGTCCCACTCCCGGGGGTCCACATCGCGCCCGCTGGTGCAGTTGAGCAGCAGGGTGTCGCAGCTCAGGGCCGCTTCCAGATGGTGGGCGGCAAGTGGGGCATAGACCAGACGGGCTTCTTCGGGCTTGTCCTCCCGGCGGCAATCCAGCGTCACGGCATTGCCCTCGCCCGGCACGCGCACCAGGGCGGAAGCGTCCACGCCCGCCGCCGCCAGCACATGGCGGAAGAGGTCTGCGTGGCCATCAGCCATGAAGGCCACCGGACGCAGGTGCCACTTTGGCCTCAGGCGTCCCAGGGCCATGAGGCTGTAGGCCAGCCCACCGGCTTCCTCGCGCAGGAGCGTGCCGCACCCGGCGGGATCGTGATGCACCAGGCGGTCAGCGTTGAAGGTTCCCACCAAGGCCACCACGCGTGGGGCGGGGTCCGGCCCGGGAGGACTCAGCGGGCGTCCTCCTCGTCCTCCTCGTCAATCCAGCCTTCCTCGTCCTCATCCTCTTCGGACTCCGTGCCGTCCTCGTCGGGATCAAAGGGGGCGTCCTCGTCTGGATCCCAGATGAGAGGCTCGCGCTCCTCATCCGCGTCCAGTTCCTCGTCCTCGTCTTCTTCCGGGCGGGGGTGCCAGCGGTTGCCCTCATCGGAACGACCGAAGCCGTCGTCTTCGATCTCCCAACTGTTCTTGCGCCCCTCGTCCTCGAGCAGGCCGTCCTCACGCATGTCCAGGTCCTCCGGTGGAATGGGTCCGAACGCATCCCGGAAATCCCCCCGGCGGCGGAAGTCCAGCCGCACGGGCACCCCGCGCAGGTCGAAGGCCCGGCGCAGGCGTTTCTCCAGGAAGCGCATGTAATGATGGTCCACGGCATCCGGGTGGCTGCACCGGAAGACCAGCCAGGGGGGATTGTCCCGCACCTGGCGCAGGCCATCGATGCGCACCCAGCGTCCGCCATGGGAGGCGGGTGGCCGCTTGGTGATCTCGGGCAGGATGGCGGCCTCCAGATCCATCCGCCGCAGGTGGATCTGGTGGCGCTGGTGAATCTCCCAGGCCAGGTCCAGCAAGCGGCGGGAGCGCTGGCCTGTCAGGGCAGAGATGAAGACCACTTCCACCCAGTCCAGGGTGGGAATCTGGTCGCGCAGGTTCTTTTCGTGGTCCCTGGCCGTGTTGGTCTGCTTGTCGGGCACCAGATCCCACTTGTTCACCGCGATGAGCACGCCCTTGCGCGCCTTGATGGCCTCCTCCAGCACCTGGATGTCCTGATGGGTTAGGCCCTCTTCGGCGTCCACCATGAGGATGCACACATCGGCACCGGTGATGGCGGCCTGGCTGCGCAGGGTGGCGTAGAACTCCACATTTTCCTTGATGCGCGTGCGACGGCGCAGACCGGCGGTGTCCACCAGCACGAAGAGCCGACCATTGTGTTTGAGCAAGCTGTCGATGCTGTCTCGCGTGGTGCCGGCCACTGGTGTCACCACCACGCGCTCCGTGCCCAGCAGGCGGTTCACCAGGCTGGACTTGCCCACATTGGGCCTCCCGATGATGGCCACGCGCAGATCGCCCGTCAAGCCCGTACCACCGCCAGCGGGCAGCTTCTGCACCACCTTGTCCAGCAAATCGCCGCTCTGGCGCCCGCTGATGGCGGACACCGGCACCGGTTCGTCCAGCCCCAGTTTCCAGAACTCCGCGGCCTCCAGTTCCAGGCGCTCATTGTCGGCCTTGTTCACCACCAGCAGACAGGGCTTTCCCGTGTCGCGGATGTGGCGGGCCATGAGCTGGTCCACTTCTGTCACACCGGTCTTGGCATCGGTCACCAAGAGGATGAGGTCCGCCTCCGCCAGGCCCAGCTCCACCTGCTCGCGGATGGCCACATTGAAGAGGTCCTTGCCCTCGGGCACGAAACCGCCCGTATCCATGAGCATGAAGTCCCGCCCGCCCCAGGAGGCCTCGCTGTAGTGGCGGTCCCGCGTCACGCCGGGCTGGTCGTCCACGATGGCCTTGCGCTCGCGCACAAGGCGGTTGAAGAGCGTGGACTTGCCCACATTGGGGCGGCCCACCACGGCCACGATGGGGAGATGCGACATGCCGTTCCTATCGTCCTTTGAACCATGCCCGGCCACGGAAGTGGCTGAGCGGGCCAGAAGGTAAGGAGTGCTGTGAGATCTGCGTCATCCTGTCCACGAAAGGCCGCGCAAGTTTTTTTGCAAAACCGGTCTTCGAGGCTTGCACACCACCTTGTGAAGTGATACTCTTGGACCGTTCGACATCCAATAGCAAACGCAGAACCCAAGAGCAGATTTTGTGAACCCCGGAGGTTGACGCTTCCTCACATTCGTGTGAGTGACCATAGACTCCTTCTTTTTACTGCTTTACATCCCCACAAAGCAGGTTTTAGGGCACATCGGGAGGGCTGACCAACAGGTCGGCCCTTTCGACTTTTTGGCCTTCACCTTCCTTCTTCATGCACTGTCGGGCCGTGCTCGTTCACGGTCCACTTCGCGACACAGGCTGGGCAACACGCGCAAGCAGCTTCCTATGCCAAAATGGAGGTGAAGTGGGAAGATAGTCTCATTGAATTAGTCGATTATAGGTTGAGTTTATTAATAGCGATAATTTATTGATGTTTACTGTTACAATTTTACTGTGCCACTTCTTCTTGATGCCGATAGCTCTGCAGGATGGAAATGAGGCAGGACTGCGATGTACGACCGGGACGGCCTCCACCAACACAGGCGGATGATGCTGATGCTCAAGGCGCTCCGTACTTTCAGACCTCGCCCTTGGCTCCAGGTTGAAAGTGCTTGCACGAAGAAGCGGGAAGCGAGTGAGAGAGCTGATGCCGCAGCGAGTTGGGCGGGCTAGGCGTTCTGGATCTCCGGCAGCTGTTCCGCCACCAGATAGAAGCGGCCCACTTCCACCTCCACATCGGCTCCATCCTCCGCCACCATGTGGAAGGAACCCTCCATGGTGCCGAAGGTGGACGGCAAGGGGCAAAAGCTGGTGTACTCGAAGGATTCGCCGGGCTCCAGCACGGGCTGCTCTCCCACCACGCCCGGGCCCTTCACTTCCTCCCGGTGACCATCGGTGTCGATGATGATCCAGTGGCGGCTGAGCAGCATCACCGTGCGCTGGCTTTCATTGGCGATGCGCACATGGTAGGCGTAGACATAGTGGGATTGGTCCGGATCGCTGTGGTCGGGCAGATAACGAGGTTTCACGCTGACGCGGATGCCATGGCTGATGCGTTCCGAAGCCGTCTGACCACCCGAATTGGTGCTGGCCACAGCCACTCCTTTCTCCCGCGGAACCCCCAAGGACGCGGGACAAGGAAGCGGGCGCGGGGGCAATGGGCAAGGGCTCGGCTTGTTTTTGTTCCGACAGCCTCCAGGCCTCCGCCTTTGCGCACCGTTCTTTCAGTAAACAAGACTCAATGAGATCACCTGCAGCGCCGTGAAATGGCTCTGGGAAGTCCATGCGTAATCCAGTTCCAGGCGGCGCCCTTCTGGGAGTGGCAGGCGCAGGCCCAAACCCAGGGACGCCTGCTCCAGGTCCCGCCGCATGTGGCGGCCACCCCGCAGGAACAGGCGCTCCCGCCACGCATACTCCAGGCCCAGGCGCAGGTTCTGGCGGCTGTCGTTGGGGTGCTCGGCCTGCAGGGCGACATCCAGACGCTGCCCTTCCCGCTCCCACAGACGATCGCTCAGTCCCACGCGGTAGAGCAGGGGCAGTTGGAACTCCTGCGTCTCCAGCAGCGCGGGACGGCCATCGCCACCGTCCACCAGCAGGTCCTCCCCTTCCAGCCGCAGGCGCGGGCCGAAGTTGGCCAAGGCCATGCCCAGCTGCAGGTGGCGCCAGCCCGTGTCCAGCAGCAGCCCCACATCCAGGGCCGCACCCTGGGCGTGCTCCCGGTGCAAGTCCTGGCGAATCCACTTCAGCGTGCCCCCCACCGCCAGCCGGTCCGTGAGGCGCGTGGCCAGGGTGGTGCGCAGGGCCAGATCCCCGTAAGCGTAGGTGGCTCCCGTGCCCTCCGGCTCCTGCAGGGTGGTGATCTCCTGCTCCGGCGCCTGCAGCCAGGCGGCGCCAAAAGACATCGCCGTCTTCTCGTTCAAGGGCATGGCGTAGGAAAGGGCCCCGTGGGTGAGCTGGGCCATGCGGCGCTCGTGGGCAAAACTGAAAGCGCGCTGCAGGCTGCCGGCCATACCGGCGGGGTTGATGGAGGCGTTGCCCGCTCCGGCGCCCTGGGGCGTCCAGGCACCGGCCAGGGCCACGGTGGCTCCCGCCATGCCGGCGCTGCGCGCGTCCTCGGCCAGTTTCAGAAAGGGAGCTCCGGTGGTGGCCGCCCGACGGAAAGCGGCGGCAGGTTGCGCGAGCAGGAGCGAGATCAGCAGCAGCCCCAGGGTGCGACCCTGGCGAAGAAGTGTGGCGCGTGTCATCGGATCACCATGAATCGGCCCGTCTGCTCCCGCCCCTGGCGGTCGCGGACATGGAAGATGTAGAGGCCATAGGCCACCAGCTGGCGGTCGGCGTTGCGCAGGTCCCAGGCCATCGTGTCGGAAGTGGGATCGTCGTGCTCCAGGGTGCGCACCCAGTCGCCGGCCACCGTGTAGATGCGCATGATGC
>Ga0172367_10001863_pt1 | contig 29805 bp, 5 predicted proteins | sample Lak10m_FD_114542 | JGI IMG/M metagenome (GOLD analysis project Ga0172367, IMG submission 114542) | Freshwater microbial communities from Kabuno Bay, South-Kivu, Congo - kab_022012_10m | ecosystem: Environmental > Aquatic > Freshwater > Lake | place: Democratic Republic of the Congo: South-Kivu...
ACAGCATTAAACTTAGGTGCTAGTACTGGTACAACAACAATTAAGAATGATGTCACTATAGAAGGTGATGATCTTAAGACTACAAAGACTACATTTAATTTGATTCCAGATATTGCTACTACAGTAAATTTAGCCACAGCAGCCACTAATCTTGTAGTTGGTGCAATAACAGGCACTACAAGAGTAAGAAATGATTTAGATGTTGATGGTGACTTAAATGTAGATGGTAGTTTTCATATTGGCGAAAACTTGGATGTTGATGGTGATTTAAATATTGATGGCGGTGATATAACAGTTAGTGCTCCAACCTTTAATCTTGCCAATGCTAATGCTACTACAATTAATTTTGGTGGTCAAGCAACTGATATACAAATAGGATCAAGTACAGGTACAACTAATATCAATAATAATTTAGAAGTTGATGGTGATGTAGTTATTGATGGAGAAGATTTAAAGGCAAGTACATCTACATTTAATCTATTAAATGAATTGACAACCACTGTTAATTTTGCTGGTGCAGCAACCAATATTGAAATTGGTAGTGAAAGTGGTAATACTAATGTTAATAATAATTTAAATGTAGATAAGAATTTAAATGTAGCACAGAATTTAGATGTTGATGGTGATGTCAACATTGATGGTGGTGATTTAACAGTAAGTACAGAAGAATTCAACCTAGCAAATACAACTGCTAAGACAGTTAATTTTGCTGGTGAAGCAACAAATATTGAGATTGGTAGTAGTGAAGGTTATACCAATGTTAATAACAATTTGGCAGTAGATGGTAATTTACAAATTAATAAAGACTTGGCAATTGGCGGCAGTTTTGCAGTAGATAATAATTTATATGTAGAAGGTTCATCAAGAGTCAGTCAAAATTTAGAAGTTGAAGACAGCGTAAAAGTTGCAAATGAATTAGCAGTAGATGGAGATACAAATATAACAAAAGACCTTAATGTAGGTGGCTACATTAAAGGTGGACAGTTGATAGACACAACAATAGATTGCGGGGAGTACTGATGAGAAATTCAGTATTTTTGGTAAATAAAAGTATTAAATTTTTTACTTCAAAGGAAGATAAATGAGCACAAATATTAGATTTAAGCGTAGTGATATACCTGGCAAAGTACCATCACTAGAGAGTATTGACCTAGGCGAATTAGCATTAAACACAGCCGATGGTAAACTGTTTATGAAGCAGGAAATCAAAGCACCACCTGGAGTGGCTGCTATTCAAAAGATCATCGAGATTGGTGCAACAGAAGTACCTAATGTACTTTATGTGGCCAAGAACGGTGATGACAGCAACAGCGGAAGGACACTAGGCCAAGCTTTTTTGACACTGAAGAAAGCACTAAGCATAGCGACCCCTGGTACAACTATTTTCTTAAAGAGTGGGGAGTATATTGAAGATAACCCATTACGTGTTCCAGCTCGTGTGTCAGTTGTTGGTGACAACCTGCGTAATACCACAGTGCGTCCAAAGAATCCAACCAAGGATATCTTCTGGGTATACAACGGTGCTTATATTTTCTGTATGAACTTTAAAGGTCATATTGCCCCAAGTGCGGCAGTATGCTTCCCACCAGACGGTAGTGCTGGTGAGATTGTAACAAGTCCATACACCCAAGCGGTTACAAGTATTACAACTACTGGTACAGGTATGCGTGTTGACGGTGCAGTGACAACAGGCCTACGCTCAATGGTTTGTGATGCGTTTACACAGTACAACCAAGGTGGTATTGGTATTCACATGTTGAATAGAGGTAATACTCAGCTTGTATCTATCTTTACAATTTGCTGTGACATTAGCTTTATGTGTGAGAACGGTGGTTTCTGTTCAGTTAACTTGTCAAACAGCTCATTTGGTAACTACGGTCTTGTAAGTCGTGGTGCCAGTGAACCACTATATCGTGGTGTTGTTAAGAAGTCAGCTGGTCGTCAGATCACATTTAAGAATTTAGCAAGACGTCCTAACATTGGTGATGGTGTACTTTTTGCCGATTACAACCAAAGAACCTGTGATAGAGACAATGGTCTTGTAGTAGATAGTTTAGCATTTGACTTACTATACGAAGGTACTACTCAAAGTACATTTAGTGGCTTACGTTATTGGAAGAAAGATGATATCACTACAGGAATAGAACAACAAGAACAGACAGCAGCAGCTATCAAACGTGCTCAGACAGTTGCTAGAGCTGTGGTTAAAGATGTAGCATTTACAAGTCCAAGTAATAGTGTACAGCAAGTATTATCAAGTGCATTAGGAATTAGTGTAGGTAGTGACACAGCCAAGAGAATTATTACTGAAGAATTTGATATTATCAGTAAAATTGTAACAGATGGTCCAAATAGTCCAGCACTAGTTATTGGTCCTGACCTAGATGCAGCAGAACCAGAATATAAAAATTTAAGAGAACAAGTATTAGATAGAAAAGCTCAAATTGTTGATGAAACAATTACTTTCTTAAAGACAAACTATCCTACACTTGCTTATGTAACATCAAAGTGTAAGCGTGACGTTGATCTAATCATCGAAGCAGTTATTGATGATATGATTTTTGGAACAAATTATAAAACAATTAAGGCAACTCTTTCATATTTGAAAGCTACCGTTAATGAATATAATGTTCCAGAAAATCAAAGAGTAGCTACTATTGAAGCCTACAAGTTTGCTAGAGATCGTATTGTTCCTTTAGTTCAAGAAGATGCTACTCTATTAGCTAGAGTACAGGCTAACTTTGAAATCGTTACTAAAGGTTTAGAACAAAATGCAGCAGCACCAAATGCTAGAGGTCAAACATTTATTAAGAATTTATTAGACCCAAGTAATGCTGATTATGGTTTAGTATTCCCAGCTCAACAGGATACTGATGCTGATGTTGTTAACCTAGTTACAAACTTACAAGAAAATAAAAATTACGTTATTGAAGAAGTAATTGATTATATTAACAAAAATTGGCCAGAAGTTGTAGCCTATCAGTATAGTCAAGATACATGTAGACGTGATTTAGGTTATGCGATTGATGCAATTTGTTATGACATTATCTACGGTGGTAACAGTCAAACTTTAGATGCTGCTAAGAGATATTTTAACTATGCTAGTGGTCTAAGTGAACTACGTAGCAGTGAGGAAGTACCTGCCACAATTGATGCGTTTGGTCGTGCTCAATTATTAAGTCAACGTGTGGTAATTTTAGATGAAATTGAAGGAACTTCTGGAGCTACACAGGTATTAAATGACTTAACAGCTACTACCCAAACACAGGTAAACAAACTAGGTGGATTGTTTAGTGTGTTTTTAAAACAATTAGAAACATCAACAGTTGGTACAAGTGACTTTATTCAACCTAACGGTATGCGTTTAGCTGACTCAGGTTTGGATAACGCCTATGCTCTATTACAGGCAAATAAAGCTTTTATCAGAAATGATGTTGTAAATTATCTAAGCAGAGCATATCCTGGATTTGACTACGATAGAGTAAAATGTGCTCGTGATGTAGATTATATTATTGACAGTGTTTGTTTTGATCTAGTACATGGTGGTAATCGTCAAGCTGTAACAGCTGGCATTTATTACTATGATTTCAATGAAGAAACAAATGTGCTAAAGAGTGTAGTACCTAATCAGATTAAACAAACTGTAAATGCCTACAAGTACATGAAGGAACTACTACGTGATGTATTAACATGTAGCCCAGTACCAAATCCATGGCAGGGCAATGTTCCACAAATTACAGACTTACCAGCAGCTACAGGCAGTGAAGTTGTAGCAGTAGGTAATTTAATTGATATTATCAATGAAATATTACAAGAAGGTCCAAATAATACAGAAGACAGTATTCAGAGAATTAAACAACCAATTGGACTAACAGCAAGTGCAGATGCTAACAAGCTTCGTGCATTCAATTTATTGATGGCCAACCGTCAATTTATTCGTGCTGAAATGATTGCTTATATTAATCAAAACTGGTTTACTATTAGTGATGGTGATACACAGTTTGCTCGTGTTAACACAGCAACAGATCTAACACTTGGTACAACCACAACTGGTTATCCAACAGTTACATATCAACCAAGCTTATACAAATCAATCCGTGATGCAGTATTAGCAGCCAAAGAAGATATCAAGACAGAAACAATTAAGTTTATGGCTAATAGCTTCTTTGACAACTTTAGCTTTAACAAGCCAAAGTGCTATAGAGATGTTGGTCTTATTTTAGATGCTATCCTAAGTGATATGATTTTTGGCAGTAACTATAAGACAGTTACAGCCGCTATCAGCTACTTGCGTGCTTATGCCAGTGAAGTAGTAGGCAATCAGAAGGTTCAGACAGTGGCTAGCTTAAAAGCAGCCAAGGATATTACACTACGTAGAATCGTAAATCCAAATGCTAAATCAGAAATTAGCACAAGATTTGATATCGTTATTAACATTTTAGATGGTGCTAGAGTAAATGATCTTGGGGAAATTACAACTAATGCTACAGTAGATGGTCAAAGCTATACTCAATTATCTGGGTATGCTCCAGCACTAACATATCCAATTCCAGTAAGAAATAACGAAGAAGATATCGATCGCTATACAGCAGTTAATATTTTACGTGACAATATGGATTTCATTAAGGAAGAAATCGTTAGTTATATTGATGCTAACTTTACTCTAAATGAATTTGATAGAGAAAAATGTGCTCGTGATGTAGGATTTATTGTTGATGCTCTTGGTTATGACCTAATGTTTATCAGTAATTTCCGCAGTATTAGCGCAGGTCGTAGTTATCTAAGAGCTAACAGTGCTAAGGTTGCAGGTAGTCAGAAACTAGCAACATTAGGTTCATTTAGATATCTTAAGAAATTAGTTACAGAAATAGTTAAGAGCAACAACCTAGCAGTTAATAGTGTTCAACGTGGCATGGATATTATTATTGATATTCTTGACAAAGGTGAGGATGCAACACCTAAGTATATAATTCCTTTCCCAGCAACAGGACGTAATGTAGAATACAAACGAGCTCGTGATCTAGTACAAAAGAATAGAGAGTTTATTATTGATGATGTTCTAACATATATCAATACACCAGGACTAGAATTAGTTCCAGCAAGTGTTGAATTTAAATTCCTAAGTTCTACTGGTTCAGGTGCAACTCTAGTTAAGAGTTTCTTCACAGATGGAACATTTGTAGCAGTATATCCTGAAGAACCAACAAGTCGTCTAATATTAGATGTAGGTGATCTAGTAAGAGTAAGTGGTAAACTATTTGGAACAAGCACAATTGATGGATATTCAAGCCCTGCTGTTTACAAAGTTGCCAGTAAGGTTGATACATCTGTAGCAGGTCAAAATGCAACAACAGAATTTAAACTAGTAAATCTAGATGGTAGTCCATTAGTAGTATCAGGTGGTACAAGTGGTAAGACCACAACCATGAGATTTGAAAAGATAAATTCAAGTGCCTATGCAGATCCAGCTGGTTTTGATATTAGAAAATGCCGTCGTGATCTTGAACTAATTTTAGATGCACTTTATTATGATACAACATATGGTGGTACACTAGAATCAGAAGTGGCTGGTAAGAGTTATGTGGCTGGAGCATTAAGCCAACTAGATCCTCTAGGTAGTCAAGGTGATGAAGTTTATGCTACACTAAGAGCATATAACTATTTGAAATCAATTGTAAGCACAGTGGCCCAAGATATTGTATGGACACCAACAGTTGGTAATACTACTACACAGGTTCGCAGTCCAAACGGTAGTGATGGTAGTGCTACTGCTGCTAAAGAAATGGAAACCTGTGTCAATTTAATTACAAAATTAATTGATGATAGCGTAACTGAAAGCCCAGCATTTACAGATTTAACAACAATATCAAGTGCTCCAAGTACAGATTGGTGTGATCCTGCTCTTGTTAAAGCATACAAAGCTCTACAGGCTGGTAAGGAAGTTACAAAAGAACAGGTTACAGATTTTGTAGATGAAAATTATGTATTATTTGGATATGATCGTGCCAAGTGTGCTCGTGACGTAGGTTATGTTATTGAAGCTGTACGCTTTGATATGTTGTTTAACAGTAACTTCCGTAGTATTGTAGCTGGTCGCAGCTACTATCGTGCTATGGCTAGTACAGTAGTTAAGGATCAAAAGACAGCGACATTGGCCAGTTTCCAACACTTAAAAGATAAGTTGTTAGAAATTGTTAAGCCAGTTAACCCTGACAATCCAACAACAGCTGAATCTATTAGTGTTCAACGTGTAACACGTAGCATGGATATTATTCTTAATATCCTAGAAAATGGTCTAGCAGTTGAGCCAACAATATTATTGACAGAGCCAACTGGTGGTACAGATAACGCATTTGATGATGCTGATATTGCTCAATTACGTGATGATATCCAAGATAATCGTACTGCTATTGAAGATGATTTAATTACTTGGATTGATGGACAGATAACTACAGGTCAACCTTTTGCAGGTGTAACTTATAACGAAACAGCATGTCGTAGAGATGTTGAGTATATTTTAGATGCATTAATTTATGACTTGACCTACGGTGGCGATATGGAAACAACCGTTGCTGCTCGTGCTTATTATGGTGGTACAACTGATGTCAACCTAGCATTAGGCAGTGATGAGCAAGGTCTAACAATTGCAGCGTATGGTGAATTAAAAGATATCATTGATGGAATTACCGCCGTTAGTATTACTCCATCAAGCGATTTAATCGATGTAATTATTAATTATATTAATACAGGTAATGAAGTTGCTGCTACACAGGCAGATTATAGTTGGGTTGATAACGGCATTAGAGTGTTTAACGATAAGTTAGCATTAACAGCCACAGTTAACAAACTAAAAAATGCTGTAACAGATTTTGTAGATTTGAACTTTGCTTATAACAGAGACAAGTGCTATCGTGACGTTGGCTTCTTAATTGATGCAATGTGCTATGACTTGTTATATGGTGGTAATGTTGATACAACTCAGGCAGCTATTGCTTATTTTGACGGTGCAGTTACTCCTAAGAGTACTATACCTAAGCAAATTATTCAAACTGTAGCTGCTTATGAAAGACTAAAAGATGTTCTAGATCAAGTAGTACAATTAAAAGATGTTGTACCAAGTGGTAATCAGTTTGAAGCTAAGGCAAGAGCCACAGCCAATATGGATCTAATCATTAAACTAGTTAAAGATGGTCCTGCATTTACCCCAGCTAAGCCATTCCTAATGCCAGCTCCAACAAGTGGTGCAAATAGTGCTGCTGATGCTGATTGGTTAAATGCAACAAAGATGATTGCTGCTAATAGAGCATTCTTAATTGCAGAGGTTACATCATTTATTAAAACTGAGTATCCTACACTAAGTTACAATCAAGTTAAATGTGAACGTGATGTAGACCTAATCATTGATGCTGTATTATATGATTTAACATATGGTGGTAAGACAGCAACTACTCTAACAGCAGAAGCATATTATGAAGGTACAGTGAATACTGGTGCTGGTCCAACAAGTTTAGATGGTGAACTAACAGAAAGCCTAGCAGCATATGCATACTTAGGTAGATTGATGAAGAGTATTGCAAGTGCAAGCAAGGTTACTAGCACATTCACAGTAACATCAGGTACTGCATCAAATAATAGATTTACAACTACTGCTGATCATGGTCTAGCAGTTGATGATAGAGTAACATTCTATGGTGCTACCGCTGATATGACCAGCTATGGTCTAACAGGATATAGTGTAATTACTGCTATAAATGCTGGAAATGATACAATTACAGTTACAAATAGCAGTATATTCCAAGTAGGTAGTCAAGTAAAAGTTAGTGCTACTACTGGAAACATTACTACAAGTGACACATTGTATGTTAAGGCTATATCAGGAAATGCGATAACTTTAACTGCTGCTAGTTCTGGATTTGCTCTTGCAGCAACATTTGATATCACAGGAACATTAAGTGGTTCACCAAGTTTAATTACTACTACTGTAGTTCAAGGTACAAGTTATTTTGTTGAATCTGTTCCTACAGCAACTACATTTACTGTTAGTACAATTAAAGGTGGTGATGCTTTTGATATCAGTACAGATCAAACTGTGGATATCTATGTAACACGAAATGTATATCAAGGTGATAAAGTACAAAGAATTGGTACAGGTGATGCCAGTATAGCAGGTAATGCAGCAGAAAGAGCACGAGTTCTAGTACAGGAAGTATTAAACCCAATTATTGATGGTCAGGCTGGTACAACTGCTGCTGTTATTGCAGCACCAAGCACAACATGGGTTGATGAGAAACTTGTTGCTCTAAGTGATGCTATTAATAATTCTACATTTAGGGATGATGTCAAAGCAGAAGTTAACACACTGCTAACAACTAAGTTTGCTATTAATTATGCAGGTACTCAAAAGACACAATGCGAACAGGATATCGATGCAGTAATTGATGCTGTACGTTTTGATGTAATGTTTGGTAGTAACTATCGCAGTCAACTAGCAGGTAACGCTTACTATCGTGGATTTAGTGGTTTAGCCAACGTTCTTGGCGCACAGAAAGATGGTAGTGTAGCAACATTTGAACTAGTAAAAGATGCTATTCTAGAAAAAGTTGCACTGTACACAGTGGAACAAGATAAAGGTGGTCAAGCTGGTAGTACTGCTGCTGGTGATTTTGCTGCTCTTAGAATTCAAAATATTATTGATTTAATTGATAGCACATTAGGTGATGATCCACCAGAAGACGAAGCACTTGTTGATTGGGTTGATCTTGATCTACAAACATTAGGAACTGCTTTAAAAAATGCTAAAGATGGTACAGCTGGTGCTGATAATGTTCCATTATTAATTACTAATTATATTGATAATAGATACGAAGGCACATTAACTTATAATCAAGCAGACTGCCAAGCAGACGTGGCTAGTATTATTGATGCTGTAAGATATGATATGATGTTTAACAGCAACTTCCGTACTATTAGTGCTGCTCGTGCATATTTCCGTGCTCAAGCTAGCAAGGTAGTTGGAGAGCAAAAGGCTGCTACAATTGAAGCATTTAAATTCTTGAAAGAAAAATTAAGTGCAATAGTTAATACAAACGCTACAGCTCTTGAGCGTGTACAGGATAGAATGGATCTTTTAATCACAATTGTTGATAAGGGTGAAAAGGCTATTCCAGCTTATGTATTACCAAGCCCAACAGGCTATAATACAAGCAGAGCAGGTACAGTGAGCTTTGGTTATGCTAGAAACTTAATTGAAACTAACAGAGAATTCCTAAAAGCAGAAGTCCTCAAGTTTATCAGAACAGATAGCAATATACCTAATGCACTTGATTTTAATGAGTCAAAGTGTGCTAGAGATTTAGACTTGATTCTTGATGCTGTATATTATGATATGACCTACGGTGGCAATATGGAAACTATGGTTGCTGGTGGTGCATATTACTTAGGTAATTTTGCCAGTGATCTAAGTGGTAGTCAAACAGCTACATTACCAGATCAAGATGAAATTGATGCAACTCTCCTAGCTTTTGGCAGACTAAAAGATATGATCAAGTTAGTTGCAGAAGGTAAAGATGTCAGTGATCTACAAATCATTTATCCTCAGGTAGAAGGTGATGCAGGTAGTACAGCAGGAGCACAAACTGCTAAGAACTTGGCCTACGTAATTAGAAATCTAGTTAATCAGTCTGGTTCATTCAAAGTTCCAGCTCCAACACTAGCAGAGCCAAATATAAGTTGGGTGCCTGCTAATCTCAAGCAGCCAAACGATTTGATGGTATTAATGAAGACCAGTGATAATGCTGAAGGTGGTTACACAGGAAGATTTAGCATACAATCACAGTTAACTGAATGGGTTAGATTACAATTAAATGCAGCAAGAATTGGTACTTCATCAGTAGCTATTACAGGCCCAAGTTCAGGTCCTTTACAGGCTTACTATAATGAAAATGGCATTAGTGCTGTAGGTGATTGGACCACTTGGTTCAACGTAGTTAGTGCCAGCAGTATGGTAAGTGGTCGCACATATGCAATTGCATCATTAAATGATGGCAATGGTGGTGCTAACTCCGACTTTACTCTTGGTAGCAGTCTTGATAACAATATTGGTACTGAATTTACTTGGAATGGAACAAGTGTTGGTGGTACAGGTAGAGTAGTAAGAGTTGTAAAAGCTAGTGAAATTGTTCCAGGCAGAAGATATAAGATCAAGAGCTTGGGTAGCCCTGCAAGTAGTTGGGGTAGCTATAGCACAACAACATTCACTCCAGCTGTAGAAGCAACATTTATTGTAAAAACTCCAGATGATAATGAAACTATTCCTCCAGCAGCAGTAGCTGGTGAGGGTACAGCATATGAAATGTTTACATATGATATTGCCAAATGTGAACGTGATATATTATTGGTATTGGACGCTGTACGTTATGATATGATGTTTGGTACAACTTTCCGTACTGCTACAGCAGCTCGTAGCTATTGGAGACAACAGGCTAATGAAGCACTAGGTACAGGTAGTACAGGCCTAAGTACATATCCTCAGACAGAACAAAGTAGTAGATTGTTTACATTTATGAAGGATATAATTAGAAACTTACCAGCTAAGTATCCAAATAAAGCTTCAGCAGATAAAGAAATAGGTCTATTACCAGCTGTTAATGCAGTGAATACACCATTGGCACATACAAGACTTGGTCAGTTAATGGATCTAATTGTTAATACAATCAATGCTAACGACTTAGCTGCTGTAAATAATATATTACCTAAGAAGCCATTCCAACTACCTCTACCAACAGGTGGAACAAATAATAGTAGTGAAGATGGTTTCCGTGCTGCTCGTGATCTTGTTGAACTTAATAGAAGCTTTATCAAAGCAGAAGTTATAGCTTGGATTGATCAACAAAAACGTGAAAACAGAGAAGGATTCCAAAATAATCCAGATGGTGATTTTCCTGCTACAGATTTTGTATTCGATAGAGCAGAATGTGCAGAAGATTTAGACCTAATACTAGATGCTATCTACTATGACTTAACCTATGGTGGTAATATGGAAAGTTATGTAGCTGGTCTAGCATACTATTCAGGTATAGGTATTGAAAGTTTACCAACTGATGAGCGTGAAGCTACAATTCGTGCTTACAATTATATGGGTATGCTTATATATGATGTGGCAAGAAATATTATTACAACCAGCTATCAAACAGCTCTAGAGCAAGTTAAAGGTACAGCAGGTAGTGCAGAAACAGCGGCTAAACTAAAGAGTTTAGTGGATATTGTGATCAATGTAGTTAAAGGTGGTGTAAAACAGGTCCCACCAAGAGTTGATCCAGACTTCTTAGCTGGTGATGAAACTCTTGCATATGTACGTATCAGTGTTCAAGAACAAAAACAAGAATTACAGGCACGTATTGCTGATTATATTGATGCATTTATTCTACAATATAACACAGAAAAATGTGCTCGTGACGTAGGTTTGATCTTAGATGCTGCTATGTATGATCTAGTACTAAACAGTAACTTCCAAAGCGTAACAGCAGGTAGTGTGTACTTACAGAAGGCTGCTAATGTTGTATACAGCACACAAATTGGTCCACAACTACAGGCTATTAAGTTTATACGTGATCAGGTTATTGCAATTAGTCAAACACCTCCTCTAGTTAAGAATGAGGATGCTATTGGACGTATTACAAACTTGTTTGACACAATGTTTGATATTATTGACAAAGGTGTTGAAGTAGCTCCGCCAATTGTTAATGTTCCTCCAGTAGGTGCTGCATTTAATCCAAATGCTGTAAATGCTGCCAATAGTATTATTGCTAATAAGGAATTCTTGAAGGAAGAAGTAGTTGCTTACATTACAGCTAATTATAAGACATATGATCAAAGTCGTTGCTCAAGAGATGTTGGATTAATCATTGATGCAGCACTATATGACTTACTATTAGATACAAATTATAACAGTGTTAAGGCAGGTCTAGCATATCGTCGTGCTACAAGTAGCTTGGTACTAACAGATCAACTACAGGAAACACTAGGCGGTATTGATTTCGCCAAGCAGAGAGTAGTTGAACTATTAGATGATGCTGATGCAATCGCTAGCGTTACACGTAGCTTCGAGCTAATCAGTAGTATAATTGGCGGCGGCAGCGTTCCTACAAGTCGTGTTCCACTACCAGGTGGAAGTGTATATGCACTAACACGCCCAAGTGGTAGTAACTATCGTGATGCAGCTTTCCAAACTGCTGCTACAGCTCTAAGAACTGCTAAGGCAACCTTAAAGACAGCAGTTTCAACTTGGATCGCTTCACAGATTAGTGGTGCGTCAGCTGGAAGCACATGGGAGAATTTTGTATACGGTGTTGGAACTCAAGAAGGCGTAGATCGTCAAACCAAGTGTGAAGAAGATGTTGGGTATATCATAGATGCAGTTGCTTATGATTTAATCTATGGTGGTAATATGGAAACTCTAGTTGCTGGATATGCTTATTACACAGGCACAGCAGATGCAAGTTTACCATCTGCTACAGAAATTCAAAATACAATTGCTGCTTACACATATCTAGCTGATCAAGTTCGTGCTACTGTAAATGCTGCGTTTACTCTACAACCAAACACAGATGCACAAAGTGCTATAGAAGCGCAGAATCTTGTATTAGGAGTGAGAAATCTAATAGATAGTCGTGCTAATGCAGTGGCTATGACTCGTACACCAAGTCAGGTTTGGGTTGATCCATTGCTACAAGAAATTAATCAAACATTTATCCAAGATAAGAAGCGTCTACAAGATGTTATTATTGATTATGTAGAGGATATTGAAAGATTTACTGATGGTGCTGTAACATACCCAGAAGGTTATGACAAAGACAAGTGTCGTAGAGATGTTGGTCTAGTGCTTGATGCTATTCGTTATGACCTTATGTTTGGAACCAGTTTCAGAACTATTGTTGCTGGACGTAGTTATCGTAGAAGTTTTGCAAATGTAATTACAGGTGCAGCTCAAGGTCCTGCTAATGTCAGTGCTTTCAAAGAACTAAGAGAGCGTGTATTAGGTAAGAAATTGGCCAATGTAACCATAGTAAATACAAGTGGTAACTTTAGCTGCCCAATTCCAGTTACAGAAAGAGTTGATATGTTAGTAGAAAATCAACCAGTTCGTGTAAGTGGTGTATATGCAGAAGGCGCAGGCACTATTGCAGGATTTAGCAATATTGCCACACAACCAAAAACTTACTATGTAATAGGTACTCCTACTCAAGTAGCAGGTGTACTAAGCTTCCAATTAAGTGATAGTGTAGGTGGTACAGCAGTAGCTACAACAGTTGGTGACGGTGGTGTAGCAAGCACAGGTGGATTAACATTTGAAATTAGATCAAGTCTAGAAAGTTTAGATGAAGTTACAACACAAGGTCTAAATGATACTGTTACTGCCGATGCAGAAGATGCTACAACTCCATTAGTAGTAGGTCGTGAATACAAGATTGTAAGCGTAGGTAAAGATACTATCCAAGCTGGTACATTTATTACTGGTGGACAGTATAAGATCGCTACAGTTGGTAATACAGACTATATTAGCCTTGGTGCTACAAGTAACACAGAAGGTTTAGTGTTTACAGCCACAGGTGCTGGTGTGGGTACAGGTACAGCTATTTATTACACAGATTATACTGATTTTGGTGCTAGAAACAACAACGTAGGTACAGTGTTTGTTGCCACAGGTACACCAAATACAGCTACTGGTGGTAGTGGACAAGTTAAGACAGTAAGTTTCCGTGAAAGTGCAGAAAGATTATTTGACTTATTCCTAGCAATACTAGAGAATGAAGGTGATGATACAGCCACAGTGGCCAGTGCTGATGGAAGTACTGATGTGTTTACAACTAGTGGTGCTCATGGATTTATAGTAGGCGATGCTGTAGAATTTACTACAAATGCTAGTAGCTATGGATTATTTGAAAATACAACATATTACATTAAAAACGTTGGAAGTAGTACTACATTTACTCTAAGTACGGAGTTAGATGGTGCTACTTTTGGTGTTCCAGGTAGTGCAGTAATCACAGCAAATATGCCAATGAGTAGATCTACTAAGATCGAACAGTTAGGATTTAATCATGATAATGTATTAAAGATACCAGCTAAACAAGGTGGAAGTGGTACATATTATCTAATTACTCCACCAGAACTAGCAGAAGCTGATTTTGATAGTACTGCATTATATAATGCTGCTGTAGCTGCTCAAACAGCTAGAATCACAGCACGTAATCAAATTAATGCTGCTAGAGCTACACTAGAGAATAATCTAATTACTTGGATTGATGCTCAAGTTACTAATACAAATGGTAATTTTGGTGGATCATTTGCGTATGTTGAGGCAACTTGTAGAAAAGATGTTAAGTATATCCTAGATGCTATTACATATGATTTGACCTTTGGAGGAAATCAAGAAACCGTTGTAGCTGGTAAAGCATATTACGATGGTACTGCTCTTGGTATGGATGAGAAACTAGCAACAATTGATGCTTACAACTACTTCAAAACATTATTAGTTACCACAGCAGGTGCTAATAGTGGTGATGATGATGCAGTTGCACTATTAATTGACGAGCTAATTAGTTACATTGATCCAAAGATTGAAGATCCAAGAGTAATTGAAGCTGATACAAGTTGGGTTGACAGTGAATTGTACGTATTCAGTGACAAGCTCAAGGCCGCTGCTAACACAGTAGCTAAGGCTACAACTGATTATGTAACTGCTAACTTTGCTGGTCTAAGCTACGATGTAGCAACTTGCCAACGTGACGTAAAACTAGTAATAGATGCAGTACGTTGGGACATGATGTTTAACAGTAACTTCCGTACTATCGTAGCTGCTCGCAGTTATTATCGTGCTCAAGCAAGTTTAGTAGTAGGCGCACAGAAAGAAGCAACAGAAAAAGCATTTGGTGTTGTTAAAGTTGCTCTTGATGATCTAGTTAAGAGCGATAGTGTAGCACAAACTCGCGTAGCAGCCCTAATGGATATTGTTATTAATTTAGTTGCAGCCGTTGATCAAGCAACAGCTCTAGCTACATTACCAGCAATCAGCACTCCATATGGCGGCACACCAAACGCTAGCAATATTGGTTATCTAAATGCTCGTGATAGAATCGCTAGAAATAGAGATTTCATTGTAGATGAAATGAGCGAATGGTTAGATGATCAAAATTACGCTTTTGCAGCATATGACAAAACTGTTTGCTTACGTGATATTGAACTAGTTCTTGATGCTGTAGCATATGATTTAACATACGGTGGTAACATGGCCAGTGTTGAAGCAGGTAAGGCATACTATGCAGGTGCAGTACTTCCAAATACAGCAGGCACAGATCACATTGATGCTACAATTGATGCATTTGAACATTTGAGAGATATAATTGAAGACGTAGCTCTTAATAATAATATTACGGCTACATCTGGTGTAACAGTAGCCTATGTTCAAGATGATGCAAGTAAAGAAACAGCAGATGATGTACAGGCAGGTATTAAGGTAGTTGCTCTTGTTGATACAGTAATTAGTTGGGTTGACAGCAATAATGGTACAGCTGAATTCCGCCCAAGTACAAACTGGGTTGATAACAATTTAGCACTAATTGCTAGTACAATGCTAGATCGTAAAGAAAGTTTAGGTTTACAGGTAACTGACTTTATTGATGCAGAGTATCCAACACTATTTGCTGATTCAGATACAGCCGCAGGTGAAGCTACTGGTTATAGTAAAGACAAGTGCAAGCGTGATGTTGGCTTAGTCACAGAAGCTGTACGTTGGGACATGATGTTTGCTACAAACTTCCGTAGCTGGACAGCAGGTCGTGCTTACTATAGACAAGCTGAAAACTTATTAGCTGATGGTTTAGCAAGTCAAGGTCAAAAAGAAGCTAGCCTAGCAGGTTATAGATTCCTAAAAGGCTTATTGGCTACTATCGCAGGCAATAATGTAACAGCCACAACTAGAGTGAAAAATGCTATGAATGTAGTAATTGATACTTTAGAGTATGGTCCAACTACACGTAATGCCTATGATGCTAGAATAGTAAAAGCAGTTGAATTAATTGATGCTAATAAAGATGCACTAATAGCAGATATGACAACTTGGTTACGAGATCCAGCTCAAAGTTTAACTGATGGCTCAAGCTTTGGCGCCAATTACAGTGAGGAAAAATGTTTACGTGACTTAAAATACTTAATTGATGCAATCAAATATGATTTAACCTATGGTGGTAATATGGAAACTGTCACAGCAGGCTTGGCCTACTATGATGGTGTAGTACTACAAGGTGGTGCTAATAACACACTACCAGGGGATGCTGATCATATTGCTAAGACACAGGCTGCATTTACATATTTAGGCACACAAATAGCGGCGCTTGCAACAATGCCAGCTAGCATAGCTGATAAAGTTGCAGCTCTAATTACAGACGTAAATCAAAGTATTAGAACTGCTGATGAAAACCTAGTAATTGGTAAGTCATATAAGATTGTATTTGTCGGTACAACAAACTGGAACACTGTGGCAGGTACTACAGGTGTAACATATAGTGTAGGTGACATAGTTAAAGTTGCTGCTGTAGGTGCAGGCACTGGCTATGCTACTCTTGTTAACAATGAAGTTAAGGCTGATGCAAGTTGGTCAGAGTCAAGTTTACAAGAACTATCAGTGGCTATGAGACTACAACAAACAGCTATTAAAGCTCAAGTTACAGATTATGTAGAGGACAAATTCCCAGGATTAATGACAGAATCACAAAAAGATAAATGTGCCCGTGATGCAGGTTTATTAATTGATGCTGTTCGTTGGGATATGTTGTTCAATAGTAATTTCCGTAGTATCACAGCAGGTCGTGCTTACTATAGAACTGTACTAGCTCTAGTTGCAGATGCCCTAGCAGGTATTAATCAGAAGCAGGCTAGTGTAGCAGCATTTACATTCTTGAAAGGTATCTTACAAGGTATTGTGGCAAGTAATGCAATTGCATACGAGCGTGTTACAGCAAATATGGATATTATCCTAGAGATAATTGAAAATGGTTTAGATGATCAAGCAAGTCCAGCTATTACATATGGAACTATAGCAAATGCACAGCGTCAAGCTGCACATGACAACTTAATCGACAACATTCCATTCTTGAAGGATGAAATTGTTAAGTATATTGATGCTACTTTCGATAACATTGAGTATGATGAAGTTAAGTGTTCACGTGATGTAGAGTTAATTACTCGCGCTGTAGCCTATGATATGGTAACAAACAGTAATTATCAAACAATTACTGCTGCTCGTGGTTACTTACGTGCAAATGCTAATCAGGTATTAACTGATCAACAGAAGCATATCACAGTACTAGCAATGAAGTATTTGAAGAACTTACTAACTAACTATGTTGGTGGTAATGCAACTGCTATAGCAAGAGTTAAGGCTAGAATGGACATTATCATTCAAGTAATATATGATGAAAATGACACAAGCTTACCAGCTCTAAGCTTTCCAACAAACACAGTGACTACAAGTACCACAAATACTCTACAAACCAACCGTGATGCTATAGTATCAGCTGTTACAAGTTGGTTAAGCACAACTTATGACGATGGTAACGGTGCTGGTGTTTGGTATGGTACATTTGATGATAATGCAACCAAAGTTGCCAAGTGTGAGCGTGATGTTGGATTTATTGTAGATGCTCTAACTCACGATTTAACATATGGCGGTAATTGGGCAAGTGTTATCAATGCAATAAGCTATTATGTAGGGGTTACCAATCAGTTAGGTACAGGTAGCGGTGAAGTTGCTGCTACATTGGCTGCTTATGAACAACTTAAGACAATAGTTCTACCATATGTAACAGCAGAAGTAAACGATGAGTCTTTAGTAATTGGTAAAACATACAAAATTGCTACTTTAGGTGATACTGCGTGGAATACTGTAGCAGGTACAACAGGCGTAACTTATGCTGCTGGTAATACAATCACTGTAGTTGCAGTAGGTGCAGGCACTGGTACTGCTCGTTTGGCAAGTGATGTTAATACTGCTAATAGTTTAATCAATATCATTAAAGATGTAATTGATAATGATGAGACTGCTGCTCCAGCAATAGTTTATCCAGAACTATTAGGTAGTGATAATGCACTAGAAGCTGCTAGAAATGTTCTAATAAGCAATATAGTTAACGCTAAGGCTAAGGTAATTCGTTATGTAAATGATCGTGCTTACTTCACATATAATGTATTAAAGTGTGAGCGTGACATTGGATTGATCTTAGAGGCTGTGTTTAATGATGTTGCTACAGGTAGTAACGTTCTAAGTGTACAAGCTGGTATTAGCTATCTACGTGCAGTAGCAAGTCCTGCTATCGCAGCCCCACAAAAATGGGCAATACTAGCTGGTTTAACACAGGCTAAGAATATCTTAGAAAATGTTGTACCAACTAATCAAGCAGCAAGAGTAGCAATACGTGCTAACCTAAGTGTAGTCATTGATATTATTAATGATGGTGTAACTCCTGTGGTAGTGTTGAGTGGTTCAAGCGGAAGTAGAGTTGTTGATAGTATTAATAGTACAGGCAGTCCATATGTAGCATTATCCTATAAAGATGATACTGCTGCTACCGGTGGTACTCCAACAGCAGCAGATAGAATAGCAGCTAAAAATGCTCTACGCACAGATGCTACAAGAAAGAGTATAATTACAGCAGTGCTTAATAGTGTTGATAATACTGCACCTGCTACAGGTTATGATCCAGCTAAGTGTGCTCGCGACCTAGCATTTATTTTAGATGCAGTAGCTCACGATATACTACACGGTGGAAATCTTGCAACTCGCGTAGCTGCACAGGCTTATTGGGCAAATGCTGTTAATCAATTAGATGCAGATGGTAATGCAGCTAATGAAATTACAGAAACAGTAACAGCACTTGGTACATTGAAGACAGCAGTTTCTCTTGTAGCTCCATTTACAGGTGCTAATGGTACAGCCAGTGTGTTTAATTCTAGAATTGATGAAATCATTGCTGTACTTGATGGTAATGGACTAAATGACTTAGCAGCTGAATCATTACCAAGCTTTAGTGGTAGTGATTTAACAGGTGCTAGAACAGCATTGTTCGCAGCTAAAGAAGCTAGTACATACAGTATTTTAGACAGTATCAATAGCAGACCATTCCTAGTGTATGATCAAACTAAGTGTGAAAGAGATGTTGGTATAATTCTTGACGCACTAAGATATGATATTATGTTAGGTAGTAACTTCAAGAGTATTAGAGCAGGTCAAGCATACTTAAGAAGTTATGCCAAGGCAGTTACTCAAGAGCAAAAAGCTGCTACAATTAGTTCGTTATACTTTATTAAGAAATCTGTTTCAGTAGCCTTAGATGACGATGCAGATGTAGCAGACGCTAGTGTAACTTCAGCACGTGGATTAATGGATCTAATTATTGATATTCTTGATCGTGGTGTAGCAGCAATACCAGGTGATGTTGTACAGACAAGTCCACCTTATCAGTCAGAAGTTGTAGTAATTACTCCAACAGTTAATGTTGCAGCAGTTAATACAATTAAGAATAATAAGGCATTTATCAAGGCAGAAGTTCGTGCATTCCTAGATAGAAATTACAGTGAATTAGATTATGATAAAATTAAGTGCGAAAGAGATTTGGATTATATCTTAGATGCGCTACGTTATGATCTAGCATTTGCTGCTGCTAGTGGACAAGCTAACAGTGAGACACGTGAAGCAGGTCTAGCATATTGGGAAGGTAATACTAATGCTCCAACATTAGGATTACATCCAGAAAATATTGATGACCCAGATTTCGATGGTGTTACAACTGGTGGAGAAGATGAAAAGACAGCAACTGTAGAAGCTTATACAGAGTTAGCAACAATTGTTCAACAAATATTGAATAATAGTTATACTGCTCAACAAACTGTAGTACCATTAGGAACTTATGTTACTGGTGCTGCTGCTGCTAAAGACACAGCAAGAGACTTAATTATAATTATTAAGAATATGGTTAATACTACAAGCTTGGCTCTTGCTCAAAATGTAATTGCAGCTATTCCTCCAGCAGCCGCAGGTGATACAGATGTTAATGATGTTATATCAGAAGATGTTGGAACTAATCTAAAAGCTACTCTACCAGAAGATGTTACAGATGAAATTACAGCAGCATTTGCCACACAGTTCTTTGTATACAATAAGACTAAGTGTGCTCGTGATGTTGGATTTATTGTAGAAGCACTGGCATTTGATGCATTATATGGTGGTAACAAAGAATCTAGAGTAGCTGCTAGTCAGTATGCTTACAAAGGTGGATTAGTTATACCAATGGCAACAAAAGGACCAACTGTTGGTGGATTTGAAAGACTAGTTGATATCATTGATGATATTGTAGCTGGTGTTGATATTACAGAAACAGCTGGAGTTACTCAAGCACAGCAAGGTATTGGAAACACAAGTACATTGACAGGTGTATCAGATCTAGCTCAGATCACAGTAGATGTACTAAATGGTAAATCATTACCAGCACTAGTTGATCCAACATTCAGTGATGTAACTGGTTTCAAACCAGACTACTTAGTTGTACGTAGTGTTGTAAGAGATAGTAGTCCAAGAATCGCAGCAGAAACCATTACATATATTAATGAAACTTATGCTGGATTTGGATACTTACAAGATACATGTAAGCGTGATATTGGACTAACCTGTGATGCTATGGCATATGACTTGATCTATGGTGGTAATAGTAGAACTAAGTTTGCTGCTGAACAGTATTTTAGTGGTGGTCGTTTCCAGATCCCAGCAGATAGTAAGAGTGCTACTGTAGCTAGTTTCGAGTACTTGGGTGCATTGATTAGAAAAGTTATTAAGAATGAGTCAATAATCACATTCCAAAACTTTGTTGATCAAAACAAGAGCAATATTCCAGCTACAAACAGTGAAGTATCTAACGTGGCAGCATTGACAGATGCGTTTACAGACATCTTGACAAATGGTTACATCAGTGTACTACAACTTGATGCAACATTTAATGGTAGTGTAGATGATAACACATTTGCAACATTCCACCAAGTTAGTACAATTACTACAACTGGTCACACACTAGAGTGGGTTGGAACTGGTATTGACGTAGATAGTGCTTTACCATACAACGGCGGTGTACCAAAACCAGAGAACCAATTGGTTAGTGAGAAGGGCGGATTTATTAACTTCACCAGTACAGATGAAAAAGGTGACTTTAGAATTGGTCCAGACTTAACAATCAAGCGTGACTCAGGTAGTATTGTAGGTAGAGCGTTTAACAAGAGCTTGTTAGGAGTTGTAACACCATACATCCTAGCACTACAAGGTTAATAGGTGAAAACAGTTACTTACCTGTGAGGACGCAGGTAAGTAACAACATAAAAAGGAAAGGATTAAAGAATGGCAACAGTACCCTTAAATGCGTTTAAAACAGTTACAGCAAGTGTGACAGCAAGCCCAACAAATATCTACACAACACCAGCTGGTGTAACAGGTATTATTCTTGGTACACAAGTTACAAATATTACTGATGCAACCAGTGCAGCATTCACAGCCTGGCATGTCAGAGGAGTTGTATCAAGTGAATTAGTTAATGATTTTGAAATTCCAAACAGCGATGCTATTAGCTTTGTTGCAGGTAAGTTAGTTTTAGAATCAGGTGACAGTCTTCGTGTACAAGGCAGTCAAAATGGAGCACTTAAAGTAACATTAAGTATTCTAGAATCAGCAAACGATTAATAGTCAAGCAATTGACACAGGATAAGGATAGATAAAAATGGCAGCTCAAGCTAAAGTTGAATTATTTAGTGGTCGTGTAAAGAAAGTCGCAGCCCGTGATATTATGACCAAAGGTTTTGGTACAGGGGACTCACGATATGAAGTACGCACCCCTAACGAACCAAAAACCAATGGTTACTTAAAATTAAGTGAAGCAGAACCAAACTTATTTGTACCATGGCGTAGTGTAAACCCAGAAACAAATATTGCAACAGATCAAGATCCAAGAAGTGTATTGGAAGTTGCAACTAAGGTAGCCTACCCTTCAGGTCAAGCACCTACAGATCAAACACTAAGAGCCATGCTTCTTTCAGACCAATGGGGTAACAGAACATGGAGTAACAAGGTTGCTATAGATGCTAATGACAATATGATCATTAATAGCAATTTGTTCGTCAATGGTACAACAGTAGAAGTTAATACTGTACAAACTACCATAGATGACCCAATTATTACTATTGGTGGTGATGTAATTGATCTTGTTACACCAGAAAATGGTCAAACAGATCGTGGTATTGAATTCCGTTGGTGGGATCCATTAGCAAATGATAATGAAGGTGCAGCTAAAACAGGCTTCTTTGGTTTTAAAGCCAGCACCCGTACATTTACATTCATCCCAAGTGGTACTAACGTAAATGAAATCTTCATTGGCGACAGTGGAACAAGTGAAGGTGCTTTTGAAGTTCCTAACTTACAGACTGAAAATATTACAACAGCTCTTAATAGTAATTTAAGAATTGCTCCAAGTGGTACTGGCACTGTAGTTATTGAAAGTGCTATTACACAAGGTACATGGCAAGCTGATGTGATCGAAGTAGGTTATGGTGGTACAGGTCGTGTAGAACTTCCAGAAGGCGGCATTATGTTTGGTAATGGTGACGGACCAGTAGGTGTTACAAATCCAGCACTAGCCAATGGTAGTTTATTACAAAGTGATTTAGGGGGCAGACCATACTTTAGTAACATAGTAGATTGCGGAACATACTAACCAAAATTTGTTAAATAGTCTGTAAAGACTTTTTAGTTAAGAGTTGATATGATACGTGATCAAATATCTATTATCCTGAGCAAAAAAGGGTCTGCAAAAGGCCCTTTTTTGTATGTAGCGACAGAAAGGAGGCAGGGGTTCTAAATGGCAGCGCAACAACGAGTAGAACTCTTTAGTGGCCGTGTAAAAAAGGTCAAGCCTACACAAGTCAGCGAACAACGCTACGACTTTTTAAAATTAAGTGAAGCAGAACCAGACCTAGGTGTACCTGATACTACTGACAGTGCTGATGTAAGACGTGTTCTATTAACTGATAAAAATGGTAAACGCTATTGGAGTGACACTGTACAAATTGATGACAACGGTGATCTACAGAGTAGCGGACAGATACAGGCTGATGCTTTTCATACTGAGCGTCTCGAAGTTACCGACGCAGGTTTAAATGCAAGGTTTGCCGGCGAAGATATTAATCTATCAACAAATGGTAACTTACAAACTACTGGTCTAGTAAAATTTGACAGTGCTATGGGTGTAAAAATAGGTGATCCAGATCAAGGTGCCCTAGTAAGTAGAGCAGTAGCAATGAATACAGCCACGCCTGTTAGCAGAGGAATGGCACAAATGAATTTTATATTAGGTAAACTAGTACCTAAACCACCACCAAATTTCCCTAAACTAAAAAACGGAAGTGATCAAACACTGGCCATACAAAGCGTAAACAGTTATAGAATGTGCAATTTTGTTCAAACTGATAATACAACCAGTAATCGTAATGTAGCAGGTGGCACAGTAGTAACAGTAGTGCGTAGAGCAGCTACTTATGAAACAAATTATATTAATAACTGTGGCCCAGGTGATAGAGGCACAGTAACAATATATAAAAACGATGTGGCTAGTGGAACTAAAACATTAACAGATGGCTTAGTAGAAGATGAAGATGAAACTGATCCTGATTATTTGTTAGGTACAGATAATGGATTATACACTAATTTACGCATAGCCGATGATAAAGATTATGCTCTAACAGCAGATCCGGCTATTGCTCCATTATTTTGGCAAACATTTGACGCTAGAGGTGAAGGATCTGTAACACAAGGTTGGAATGAAGTATATATTGAACATGATCAATTATTCACAGATCCTGTAACAACAGGCACAACTAACATAGCTTATTGGTATTATGATGCCAGTACACCAGGAGTACCAGTATTTTCTAGTGTGACATTTACTCCAAATGGCAGTCCAACACTAAGTTATAGCAGCACCATACCGCATTATTCAAATGCCACTACATTTACTCTTGGATTTGATATTAGTAAACTAAGTGGAGATATGTATCCCACTAGTAATACATTTATTACTAGTCAAGGCGGTGGTGCTTTTGATGCTCCTACCCCATTAACATACGCTAGTGCTGGTATTACTACACCTTTGCCAAGGAATTATCTAGCTAGTACTACACTTCCTTTAACTACTACAGTTAATGTAAAAAGTGGAGTTGGTCTCAGTACAGATCCTGTTACACTAACAGCTCTTAATAGTTATGGAAGTACTACTCAAAACTTTACACCGAGCGGTGGAGTATTATTTAAAACTGGTACAAGTAATACCAATACAGTAGAAGAAACAAATATATCAGTTCCATCAAGTAGTTTTGGTAGTGGTAGTGGCAATGCCTATAGAATAGTTAATCCAGGTAGTGGAGATACTCCGGCTTTTACTGCTAATGCTGCTGCATTTGATAGTGAGACAAGTACATTACAAACATATGATGCTGTGGTTGTTGGTAGTGGTAATCAAGCAGTATTAAAACATGATGATACAGATTATAGCACAGGGTTTTTACCACCTGGACCAGATCTCAGTGGTCAAGATGCTAATCAATATTTTACATTTAAGTTTATTAGAGGTGCTATCAGTAAGTTTAATATTAACATTAATGGTAAAATTAGTGGATTATATGTAGCATTACCAGCAAGTAATATACAAACCAGTCTTAATAATTGGTTGGATATGAGTCTTCCATATGCTGGTTCAGGTATTCCAGGAGATCAAGGTAGTGGTAACGGTTCAAATGGCTGTAGTATTGGTGGAACAATTACACTAGGCAGTACTGTTAATCAAAGTACAACATGTACTTTTGGTACTGTAAGTAGTTCAGGAACTGCTACAAATGAAATATATATTAGAATTAAACTAATAGCAGGTGATGAAGTTACAGCTCTAACCTTATCAGGAGCAACTAACTAATGGCTATCGTTGATAAGCAAAAGGTTGACCTCTTATATAAGAAACTTTTTGGTGTAAGTAAAACAGATTTTAATACACTTAAAGGTGCTAGTAACGAGGTTATTCCTAGTCCAGCACTGATTCGTGGTGATACTGTATGGACACAGGCTAATAGTATACCAGCCATACCTGCTGTGGTTCCTAATATTGTTGAATACTTAACAATACAATGTGAACCTGATGATACAACTACACCAATAGGTGGAGTATACCCAACTTGGATAGCTAAAGGTGGTAGTCCTTTAGAAAGATTAAAGTATTGGATACCACCTGAGTTTGGATCAGCTTATTTGATCGAAGTATATATAGGTGATCCTGATAATGGTGGAACAAGAATATTTGATGCTGGTATAAATGACAAAGGTGCTTATTACTTTGACTATATGTCAGGTATTTTAAACTTTACAAATTATACCGATAATGGTGGTAGCACAAATGTTATCCCAGATGGGTTAAGTGGTAATGATATTTGGGTAAGAGGTTATAGATATATAGGTTTTGTTGGTATAACAGATCAACAAGAGGGTAAGTTTGGTAACTTGCAACTTATCAATAATACTATAGTTGCCATAAACACTGATATAAATGATGATCCAGATACTGGTGATGTAATAATTCAACCTAGATTAGATGGATATGTTAGGCTACAGGGCAGTAGATTTACTCAACATGCTACAGATACGGATACTGATGACACTTATGATTCAGGTAATCCCTATAATGCTATATATGAAAAAACAAGTTTATTGGCGAGAGCCAGTACTCTTAATGGTGAGGAAGTAGAAGTCACACTAGATGGACTTAGTCCAAGTAGTACAAATAGATTTGTATTGGCCAATGATACAACTTATAAGGTACAGGTCAATATAACTGGTAGACTGGATGGCGGAACAGAAAGCGCTATCTGGAATATAGATTTTTTAGCAAGCAGAGGAGCTAATGCATCGACGACGTCAATAATTGGAAATACTATAACTGAGAAAGTTGCTGGGTCGCCAAGTACCGCAGTAACTATAGTTACGGTCGCCGCCGGAAGTTTTATCAATGGTAATGTTTATAAAATTAAGACATTAGGAACAACTAATTGGGCCAGTATATCAAGTGATGGTGCTAGTAGGGATTATGAAGTAGGTAGTGTATTCATTGCTACAGGTACTGGAACTGGAAATGGAAATGGTACTGCTGATGAATATTTAAGTCCTACTGATCAACGTACCTATAGTTGGGCAGTAAAAGCAGAAGCAGATACTACTAATGGATTGATTAAAATATTGGTTAAAGGTCCTAGTAAATTGAGTGGATCAGATCCAGATAAAACCATCAAATGGTTGGCAGCGATAAATACATTGGACATTTATGAGACCTAAGGAACGACGATGACGTTGCGCTGGAATATTGATTTTAAGCCCGCAGACGCAGATTTCTGCTATGTCGACACCTACACAACTCATAATTCTAAAACATTCTACGAGAATATTTTTTACTGTAAGCCAGTAAAATATGATGTCGATAGCACCCTATTAAATTATAACAATAATAACAAGCTATTCTACTCAACCTATTGGCCAAATAACGATATAACTCGTCTTGCTGTAAGCCAAGGTGGTAGAATAAGCAGATGAGTGTATTAAAGCGATATTTCCAAGGCGTACAAGGAGTCCAAGACGGCTGGCGCTCCATAATGATTGGAGAAAAAGGCTCTCAAGGTATACAGGGTCTACAGGGTGACAGTGCAGTTGGTGGATTTTTCTTATGGGAACAAACTACACCAGCTGTAGTTTGGGAAATTCCTCATAACTTAGGAGCACGAATTGTAGTCGTGCAGTTGGCCAATACCGATGGTGAAAGTATTCAAGAAGGTTTACCAGGTAGTCCATATATAGAATTTATTGATTCTAGTAATTTAAAGGTATATTTTAGCACAGCTACAGCAGGATATGCAGCAATTACCAGTGGCGGTGGCTTACAGGGTATCCAAGGTATGCAGGGTATTCAAGGCATACAGGGTGACTTGGGTCCACAAGGTATCCAAGGTCGTCAAGGATTACAAGGTATTCAAGGTATTCAAGGTTTAGGCTTTGTATGGCGTGGACTTTGGAATATAAACGAAACCTATAACTTTAATGACGTAGTATACTATAACGGTGGTAGCTGGGTAGCTAAACAACCAAATAGTGGACAAGCGGCTCCGTTCCAAGGTAGCGCATATTGGGACATAATGACAGCCCAAGGTCCACAGGGTATACAAGGTATTCAAGGTAGATTTGGTCCACAAGGACCCCAGGGCCCACAAGGAACACAGGGTTTACAAGGTGACTTAGGTATACAGGGTATACAAGGTATACAGGGTATCCAAGGTCGAAGCATTATTTGGAAAGGTTATTGGACCGACACTGATGAATATTTTATCGGTGATATGGTATACTATAATGGTGGTAGCTGGGTTTCAACTAGAGACGTCAGTTTATCTGATCCAAACATTAATAAAGAACCATATGTAGGTAGTCAATTTTGGGATAAGAGTACTAGCCAAGGTATTCAAGGCGTACAAGGTGTACAAGGTGTACAAGGTGTACAAGGTGTACAAGGTGTACAAGGTGTACAAGGTATACAGGGTGTTGGATTCCAATGGCGTGGTACTTGGAGTGCTACTGAAGAATATGATATTAACCATACAGTATACTATAACGGCTTTAGTTATGTAAGTTTAATAAGATTCAACACTGGAAATAGACCAGATGACCCAGCTCATGATGATAAATGGGATATTGTAGCAGCACAGGGTGTACAAGGTGTACAGGGCGTTCAAGGTGTACAAGGTGTACAAGGCGTACAAGGTGTACAGGGTGTGCAAGGTGTACAGGGTGTGCAAGGCGTACAAGGCGTACAGGGTGTACAGGGTGTACAGGGTGTACAGGGTGTACAAGGCGTACAGGGTGTACAGGGTGTACAAGGCGTACAGGGTATCCAAGGTTTCAGTATTTTATGGCAAGGACAGTGGCAAAATAATGTAACCTATAATACAAACCACGTTGTTTATTATGATGGCAACAGCTGGATAGCATTAGAGGACGGAATACAAGGTATACATCCAGGACCAGAAGATGACAATGGTTTTTGGGGAAGAATGACCGCTCAAGGTATCCAAGGTCTACAAGGTGTACAGGGCGTACAAGGTGTACAAGGTGTACAGGGCGTTCAAGGTGTACAAGGTGTACAAGGTGTACAGGGCGTTCAAGGTGTACAAGGTGTACAGGGCGTACAGGGCGTACAAGGTGTACAGGGTGTACAAGGTGTACAGGGCGTACAAGGTGTACAAGGTGTACAAGGTGTACAGGGCGTTCAAGGTGTACAAGGTGTACAAGGCGTACAGGGCGTACAGGGTGTACAGGGTGTACAAGGCGTACAAGGCGTACAGGGTGTACAGGGTGTACAAGGCGTTCAAGGTGTACAAGGTGTACAAGGTGTACAAGGTGTACAAGGTGTACAAGGTGTACAGGGCGTTCAAGGTGTACAAGGTGTACAGGGCGTACAAGGTGTACAGGGTGTACAAGGCGTACAGGGTGTACAAGGTGTACAAGGTATTCAAGGTATTCAAGGTCTTGGATTTAACTGGAAAGGTGTTTGGAACCCTAATACTACATATTTTACTAATGATGCAGTATTTTATAATGGTAGCGCATACAATAGTCTATATGATTATAATATAGGTAAACGCCCAGATCTAACATGGGACCCTGAAGCATGGAGTATGATTGCAAGCCAAGGTATTCAAGGCTTGCAGGGCGTTCAAGGTGTACAAGGTGTACAGGGTGTACAGGGTGTACAGGGTGTACAAGGCGTACAGGGCGTTCAAGGTGTACAGGGTGTACAAGGTGTACAAGGTGTACAAGGCGTACAAGGTGTACAAGGTGTACAAGGCGTACAAGGCGTACAAGGTGTACAAGGCGTACAGGGTGTACAAGGTGTACAAGGTGTACAAGGTGTCCAAGGTGTACAGGGCGTTCAAGGTGTACAGGGCGTTCAAGGTGTACAGGGTGTACAAGGTGTCCAAGGTGTTCAAGGCGTACAAGGTGTACAAGGCGTTCAAGGTGTACAAGGTGTACAAGGTGTACAAGGTGTACAAGGTGTACAAGGTGTACAAGGTGTACAAGGTGTACAAGGTGTACAAGGTATTCAGGGTTTTGGTATTATTTGGCGCGGATTGTACAACTTTAATACTAGATACTATCAAAATGAAGTTGTTTTCTATAATGGCGCAAGTTGGATAGTAAAATATACTGGTGTAGAAGGGGTAACTCCAGGTAGCGAAAATCCAACAACTGTTCCTGGACCAGAATACAATGATACATTTTGGGAACTATTAGCAAGTCAAGGTATTCAAGGTCTACAAGGTGTACAGGGTGTACAAGGTGTACAGGGTGTACAAGGTGTACAGGGTGTACAGGGTGTACAAGGTGTACAAGGTGTACAAGGAGTACAGGGTGTACAGGGTGTACAGGGTGTACAAGGTGTACAGGGTGTACAGGGTGTACAGGGTGTCCAAGGTGTACAAGGTGTGCAAGGTGTACAAGGAGTACAGGGTGTACAGGGTGTACAAGGTGTACAGGGCGTTCAAGGTGTACAAGGTGTACAGGGTGTACAAGGAGTACAAGGTGTACAAGGCGTACAGGGTGTACAGGGTGTACAAGGCGTTCAAGGCAATCAAGGTGTG